>Ga0157374_10001841_pt1 | contig 17854 bp, 13 predicted proteins | sample M25metaG_FD_115308 | JGI IMG/M metagenome (GOLD analysis project Ga0157374, IMG submission 115308) | Miscanthus rhizosphere microbial communities from Kellogg Biological Station, Michigan, USA - M2-5 metaG | ecosystem: Host-associated > Plants > Roots > Rhizosphere > Soil | place: USA: Michigan...
CTCGCAGCCGAACAGGTCGCGCATATGTGGAATGGTGCGCACGTGACTGTTTTCGGGCGTCGCCGGATAGGTGCTCGTGCATTTGAGCAACACAAGATCTTCGCAACCGGCCTCGCGAGCGGTACGCACCGTTTCATCCAGTTCGCCTAACGTAGCCATGCCGGTGGAAATAATCATCGGCTTGCCAGTGGCTGCCACTTTGCGGATCAGCGGCAAATGATTATTTTCGAAAGACGCGATCTTGTATGCCGGAACATTCAGCTCTTCCAAAAAATCCACCGCCGCGTTGTCGAATGGCGTGCTAAAGCAAATCATGCCGAGCTGATTTGCACGTTGCATTAGCGGCCCATGCCATTCCCACGGCGTATGGGCAATCTTATAAAGATCGTGCAGGCTATTGCCGTTCCACAAACTATTTTCGTCGTTGATAAAGAACTCGCGTTCACGCACATCGAGCGTAATCGTGTCCGGATTGAATGTTTGAAGCTTTAATGCGTGGGCGCCTGCCGCGGCGGCGGCATCGACGATGGCCAACGCACGTTCCAGCGATTGATTATGGTTTCCCGACATCTCCGCAATAATGAAAGGCGGCGCGGTTCTAGAGATGAGTCGTTCGGCGATTTGCATAAATTTTTTCCTTATAACGACATCGGCACTTCGTTAGGCGCGGCGAGTAAACGCAATGCGTTGGAAGCGATCGTATTATTCACAGCAGCAATCACACCATGAATTTTGGACGCGCCGTCGTAGCGCAAATCATGTCCATCGACATTAGTAATACAGCCTCCTGCTTCCTGCAAAATCAAATCGGCGGGCGCGATGTCCCAGTCTCGTATCACAACATCTTTCACGAACAAATCCGCCGTGCCATCGGCTACACGGCAGGCTTTCAAACCGATGCTGCCGCACTCCACATAACCGGTCGCGGGCAATCGCTTTACGAGCGCGTCAGCAATACCGCGAGGTTCCGGATAGTTATCTATCAACAACAATCGGTCGGAAGATCTGCGCACATCGAGCCGTCTATCGCCGAGAAAAGCGCCCTCGCCTTTTGCCCCATGCCAAGTCAGTTTCAACATGGGTGCATGGACAACGGCTAATTTTACTTCCGCATTTTCGATGAAAGCCGCTTGTGTGACGAAGCCATCGAAGCCATGGGCATAACTGGCAGTGCCGTCGATGGGATCGATCAGGAAGTAGCGTTCGGGCCGTTGCATATTATCGGCGGCAGCGTCCTCTTCGCTGATGATAAGAATGTGAGGTGCGAGGGTAGTCAGCGCACCAGTCCATGCAGCATGGGCACGCACATCGGCTGCGGCCTTGAACTGTGTACCTTCCCACTGACCGGCACGGCCGCCTTGTTCGCGCCATTGAAGCAGAAGCGCTCCTACTTGATGGGCGATGTCAATTAATTCAGTGCGCATGTAATGAGTTTATTGGCAAAGGCGATTTCGGCGGACCGTGTCGCATCGACGCTGTTATCGATTGGCTTAGATAAACGCGATAGCCATTCCATCGGCGATGTCGGCGTCACATTCAGTCTTGTAAAAAGATTAGCCTCCGTTTTGGCAAGCGACGATTCGCGCCATAACGGCTCCGCTTCGAGATAAGCGGGTAACTCGTTTATCAATCTATCGGCCGGCGCATCGACACACCGGTTCGTCGTTCCCATGGACTTCGCCACTTGATCGACGAAATCCGCGACCTTAATTCCGTTATCCGGCAAAGCTTCCCAAATCGCCCGTTCGCCGCCGCAACCACTATCGACGAGAGAAACGATCAACCGCACAACATCTTCACTCCACAGGAGTTGCGCTGCATTCTTACCGCCATCGACTAACAGTAATGGCCCACCATCGGTAATGCGCCGCCGATAAAAGTCCAATCGCCCTGTGTGATCTTCATCGCCCATCAATATGGGCAAGCGCAAAGCCGCAGCCGATCGACCTTGTTCTCGACAATTGTGTATCGCTTCTTCGAGACGAGCTTTGCCAAGCAGATAACGTCTAGTCACCGCCAGCATGTTCGACGGTGCGGTCGAATCGTTTTCGGGCACAACACCATCGGCCGTGCCTTTATTTAAACGAGGCAGCCATGCGGATGAAATCGCTAAATAAGTATCGGCCAGCGCGCATGCTTGCGGGACGTCGGTCTGGTCGTAAGCAATAAAGTCGAGAACCGTGTCGAATCGTTCATTCGATAATTCAGCCAAGCCTACGGCGCGGTCTTGCACGATACGCCGCGCGCCGATGATTTCTACTGGATTACGCGATAACACAGTGAGGTCGTGATAGTGAGCGAGGCGCGATGCGGCTAGCTTTCCGACAAAACGAGTGCCGCCGAGAATAAGAATTCTGCCCATAAATTAACCCACCCAGATGAGTTTGCACATTCCCCTCGCCCGCAAGCGGGAGAGGGCCTAGGGGTGAGGGTGTTTAGTAGAATCACCGTGCTTAAATTCATCACCCTCACCCTCCCTTCTCCCGTCTGCGAGAGAATGGAATTCGTAAAAAATTTCGGTATTTACCAAAAACATCTGGATGACCAACTAACTCCTATCGTGAATAATGTGATTGAACCAGTTACGGCGCAGTTGCACCCCGCTATCGAATGAACGAATACCTTGACCGCTATCATCGCGCATCAAATCCTGAATAGGATCGGCACCTGCGGCGATGGCCAAACAAAGCGTGGTGGAAACACGCGGATTCACTTCGAATGCCGCTAATCGGCCATCAGCTGTTTCCATTAATTGCACATTGTAAGAGCCTGCAGTCGGAAAGCGCGTATGAATCGCTTTGCAATAGCCCTCTATACCCTTATGCAGCATGGTCTCAGCGCGAATCGTAATGCCGCGCTTAACGTTCACCTTCACCGGCACGACACCGCGCAAATTCCCGGCACGGTCGGCGGAAACGTACACAGTCCATTCTTGCCCTTTGAGTAGTTCCTGCACCAGCAATTGATTATCCGGTTGCCGAGCCAGTATGCGATAGGCATTCACCTCTTCCAACGAATTCAAAATCTGTATGCCTCTGCTACCGCGTCCGGCACGGGGTTTTGCCAAGCAGGGGAAACCGATTTCCTGAACACGATCGATGGTGACTGTGCGCGGCGCATCGATTCCGGCGGCTGAGAATGCATTGGCGAACGCCAACTTATCGCGCATTAAAGTAACGAACGACGGTGACGGCACCAGCGTTATCAACTTGGGTAACATTTCTTGCAACTGCGGTATCAATGGCAATTCTTCGTCCACACCCGGAATCAGAATATCGATACCGGCGCGACGGCATACATCGGCCATGGCGAACGCCCATTCCGGGCCGGCCATGGGTATGCGATGCCGTCGGTCAGATGAAATGGTTGGCGCAATGGCATCGATATCGGCATCGGCAAAATGAAGTTCGTATCGATTCGCCCACAAGCGCTCTATGGCTTCTGCGCCCGCGCCGCCCCCACCTGTCTGCAATAGTCTCAACATATTAATTGCTTACTCCCGATTACTATTAGCTAATACAGATGCGTAGTGACGAGCATTCGGCATGGCCGGTGGGGGTAACCGAAAAACTCGCGGTTCGTTCGCATCATTATCCGTGTGCTGCTCGGTAAAGCCCGCGCGCAAAAACACGGCAGCGGATGCGAGATTCTCATGTTTCACAATCGCTTTTATGCTTGCCCCCATTGCGGTCTGAAATTGCTGCACACCCAGCCGCATCAACTCATTGGCCCAACCGCGCTTTCTAACGAATTCATCGAGGGAATAATCGATAATCGCTTCGTCTTGCTCGCACTCGAAGCGTATTTGCCCAATCGGCAACCCACGCGCTTCGAGCACAAATAGAAACGTATTCGGATCGTTCAAGCGCCGCCGAAACCATGCGCGATGGTTTTCCAATGAGATAGGTGCTGAATCGAATGCGCTAGCGCGTACAGTAGGATCATTAACCCATGTCAGATAAGTCAACATATCCGACTCACTCGCAGGACGAAGATGCAAATCTGTTTTTGCACTCGGCCACAAGGCTTCGAGCACACGAGCGATGCCCATGCCATCCACCAGCATTTGGCCTTTCGCGCGCTGAGATTCGAGCCGGATAGGATCGGCAAGCATCTCTATCAAGACGCGCTTCAATACCCCAGCATTCACAACCGATGCCGGTCCGGCGTAGTAAATCAAATCTTGACGAGACAACGCTTCGCACGCCGGCTGTTGATTGTCGGCGATACCGACGACCATGCTTGGTAAGCCAATACACATGCGCTCCCACATGGTAGTACCGCCTGCGCCGATAGCCATATCCACGTTCGCCATTAAATCGGCCAAGTGGGGACGCATGCCGTGCAATTGAATATTCGGCCGATGCGATACCTGTTGCACAATCGCGTCGTAATGGGGATTGTCGGTACTAGTCAACACATCCACTTGAAGATGAGCGAACTCGTTCTCGCAAAGCGCGTCGAGCGCCATGCTCGTATAGCTAACGGTTTTCTCCGTACCGAAGAACACGAGCACACGCTGGACCGCGTCGGCATGGGGCGCGATGCTTTTGCGATGGGCAACATACTCTGAACGCAGTAACGCATAACGGGGGCCGAGCAAACGCCGGCAATCGGCGGGTACTAATGTTTTATATCGATTCGCAAGATCTTCCGAATAGTTTTGATCCAGCAAGACATCGCAATCGTGAAGACGGTTGGCCAAATCATCGATCGCCATGATATGCGCCGCGTGCGGACGCAATCGCCGCTCCCATTCGGCATCCAACCCATAATGATCGACAATCAACCAGTCGGGCCGCTCGCCGTCTAATGCGGCGATAGTGTCTGTCGCATCTGTTGCCTGCGATACGCCCAACCACGCAGCGTAATTATCCTGAGCGTCGCTGGTATCGAGCACTGTAGGTAACCATGCGACCTGAAAACCATCACGTTCGAGCGCTGCGCCCATATGACCTGAATGGGCGCGGCAAATGAATCGCACATCGACGCCATAAAGACGCAGGGCATTCGCTAGCGTGCGGCAACGCACCCCGTGGCCGATTCCGATGGATAACGACGCATCGACGCGAAACGCCACCTTCATACGATGCGTCTTCCCAGCATGAATGCCTCAGCCGCTTCCACGCCAACGGTAGCGCCGCGCCAACGGGCCAGCGTTTCGACACCCTCGCGTGAACGCGGATGGGGCCAAGCACGCATCTCGCTCGCATAAGCATCGATTGCCTCTAGCTTACGTTTGAAAACAGTTGAAATATCTTCGAACCAATTGGGCAAGAAAGATGGCCCGCTTCCCGGCGGCTGCCATTCGGTGCTCGACGGCACCTCAAAAAAGAGAAGCGTTTTCACCGGATGCACGGCTTGTGGGCGGCAAGCGGTAACAACAGATTGATGAACCCGTTGATGATCGATATTGACATCGCCCGCGTGATGCGTGAATACCGTATCGGGTCGATGTTCGGCAATCATTGCTTCGACTATTTTGGTAATGCTCAGCAGTGAAACCGTGTCCAACTGATTATCGGGAAAATCATGAAAACGAGGCGGCTGCGCGCCAAGAATCCGGCACGCGGCGTTGGCGGCTGCGCGACGGGCTGCAAGTTCTTCTACCTCGTGTGCGGTCCCATTATCGGCACGCGCACTAATGCCATCGGCGAGAAACGCGACTTGCACGGTTGCGCCCCGATCGGCGAGTTTGGCAATAGTGCCGCCGCAGCCAAGCACTTCATCGTCAGGATGGGCCGCAACGATAAGGATGGTCTGTTTCATCGTTTTACACTCCGCCATTCAACATGGTCGAATAAACATGGACCATCCACGCAAAGACGATCAACTGACATAAGCCCTTAGCGTTTCTCGAACAACCACCAAGTAATATCGTCAAAACCCGCAGGCTCGTAAATATGGCTCCACAAAAATCCGTAATCCACCAGCTTCACATCGAAGTTATCGATGAAGAGTTTGCCGAAATCCCGTTTAAACAAACGATCTTTCTCGCCACGATATTCGATCGACATCGGTGTGCGGTTGAAGTACTCACCCATGAGAATATATTTGGACGAATATTCAAACATCTTCTTCATGTGTGCTAGCAGTTGATCCGGATTGATATGGATTAAAACGCCAATCGTGAAAACAAGGTCGAACCCATTCTCTTCGAACTTGGAGTCGAGTATTGCGCCACGAAAGGCATTCGCGAATTCATATCGAGAAGTCACATACTTGAAAGCAGGTTCGCTGATCTCGATAACCGATGGCTTGACATCAGGCAGCGCTCGTTTGATTTGCTCGATGTTGCGGCCGATGTTGCACCCGAATTCCAACACAGTGCGCACATTGTTACCTGTGCCTTGCAGCATTTTTGCCCACGCCTCGGCACCAAGTTCATGATCGAATTCGCTGTTCCGGATGATGTAGTCTTCGGCATAGGTTTTCGCCCAAAACTTTTCCTGTTCGCTATTGAATGTGACTGTCATGGCACTCTCATTTAGTTGGTTATGGATGCAACCTGTTCTATCATCGGCACGACTTTCAGGGACTACGCTAACTTCACCCTTCCCTTTTCATAATGACTGGTGCGATAACTTCGGCGCGCACCCAATCTTCCTCGTTATCGATATCTTGCACACGCCACCGAGGAATGATGATGGGCGCCGAATGGCGATCAAATATGCGCTTGCCCTCGCACCAAGCCGATGGTCTACCCCAATAGAATTGACCGGCATCATGAAACGCGGACGGCAAGTCTTGCGAACGTATCGTGAAGTAGTCCGGGAAAAACATTTCGACGCCGCCGCCCGCATGCTGTTTGAATGAGCGAAAAATAGGCGCCGCAAAATCCGTCGCCGTAAACGCATAAGCCCAATCGCCGGATTGAAGCGCATCCCAGCCTCGTTTGAGATCATCGGGGCGTACAAAGGGCGCGGTCGCATAGATGCAACAAACGGCGGCGACGGGCATTCCCTGTTCTATCGCCCACGTGGCGGCATGGGCAATCACTTCAATGGTCCCGGCATGATCGTTGGACAATTCGGCGGGCCGTATGAATGGCGCTTCCGCGCCCCATGCTTTAGCCACTTCGGCGATTTCATTGTCATCGGTCGATACGATGATTCGATCGAAAAGTCCCGATGCCTTAGCCGCTTCGATGGACCAGGCGATCATCGGCTTGCCGCAAAAAAGCTTGATGTTCTTGCGTGGTATGCGTTTGCTGCCGCCACGGGCGGGGATGACCGCGATTTTCATGAAGTACCTATTCGTGTTTTGTCATGTCGACTTTGCCCGCAACCGATGCCGTACTCCATCAACACACCGTCTCTTTCAACGCCGATACAACCTTGTCCTGCTGCTGTTCAGCCAAGCCGGGATACATCGGTAAACTAATCGCTTCCGCGTAGTAACGTTCAGCTTGCGGACAATAGCCAGACTTGAAACCGTAACGCTCATAATAAGGCTGCAAATAAACCGGGATGTAATGCAAATTAACGCCGATATCCATACGGCGTAAGGCTTCGAACACTGCACGATGTGTTTTTCGGATTTCTTCGCGCTTCAAACGGATCACATAGAGATGCCGCGACGAATGGCTATCGGGATGTTGCCACGGTGTAGCAACCGGTAAACCGGCCAATAATTTATCGTAGCGATCGGCAATTTCTTTTCGCTTGGTCACGAATTCAGTTAACCGTTGCATCTGGCTTAATCCCAGCGCCGCTTGTATATCGGTCATGCGGTAGTTATAACCGAGATCGATTTGCTGGTAGTACCAAGGACCATCGGATGAATGGGTCATCTCCGATTCATCGCGAGTGATACCGTGGCTGGAAAGACGCCGCATACGTTTAGCGAGCTGGGCATCGTTGGTTACAGCCATACCGCCTTCACCGGTGGTGATGATTTTTACCGGATGAAAACTAAATACGGTGATATCGCTATAACGGCCATTGCCGATGGGTTCATCTTTATACCGTCCCCCGATTGCATGGGACGCATCCTCGATGATCTTGAAACCATATTGCAGGCTGAGCGCATGGATACCGGCCATGTCGCAAGGCTGTCCGGTAAGATGCACGGGAATGACTACTGTAGGTAAGCAATCCGCCGCTTTAGCCTGCGCTAATTTTTCCGCGAGCCGATCCACGCACAAGTTATAAGTGCGCGGCTCGATATCGACGAAATCCACTTGCGCGCCGCAATACAAAGCGCAGTTAGCGCTGGCGACAAACGTGATGGGCGTAGTCCATACCCGATCATTCGGTCCGACACCTAACGCAAGACAAGCGATGTGCAACGCGCTGGTAGCGCTGTTGACCGCGATCGCGTGCTGAGCGCCGCAGTAAGCCCCGACCGCTTTTTCAAACGAGGGAATCGCGGGTCCTTGTGTCAGAAAATCCGAACACAGTACATCCACCACAGCCTGAACATCGGCATCGCTAATATGTTGGCGGCCGTATGGAATCATGCCAACAATAAATCAGGTTCGCTAAACGATGTTTGCAGATGCGTCCTTATCAAGTTGCGCAATTCGCTCACACTTAAAAAATGCTGGTTGCGGCCGCTATCGTAACTAAAGTTCGGCTCGACCAGCTTTGCGCCCGTTTCGACGCAGTAAGTGTTGATGGTGTAGTCTCCGCCGGAGGGCAAGATCACGTAATAACGTCCCAGATCCACCGTATTGAGGCCATCGCTGATCGTAATCATTTCCTCGTGAATCTTCTCGCCGGGACGAACGCCCACTATCTGCTGTTTACACTCGGGTGCGACGGCTTTGGCCAAGTCGGTGATACGGTAGGAAGGAATTTTCGGCACCAGCACTTCCCCACCCCAAGAGTTGTCGATGCTCCACAACACCATCTCTACGCTCTCTTGCAGGGTAATGTTAAAGCGCGTCATCTCAGAGTCTGTGATCGGCAAGATGCCGCTCGTTTTCCTCTGCAAAAAAAACGGAATCACCGAACCACGGCTTCCCATCACATTGCCGTAGCGCACGACACTAAAGCGGATATCGCGATTGCCTTTGATATTGTTTGCCGCCAAGAACAGCTTGTCCGAGCAAAGCTTGGTAGCGCCGTAAAGGTTCGCCGGCGCTGCCGCTTTGTCGGTGGATAAAGCCACCACCCGTTGCACGTCGGTGTCCAAGCAGGCTTCAATAACATTCTGCGCGCCCATCACATTGGTCTTGATGCATTCGAACGGATTATATTCAGCGGCGGGAATTTGCTTGAGCGCAGCGGCATGGATGACCACATCGATACCTTCCATCGCGCGGCGCAAACGAGGCTGATCGCGCACATCGCCGATGAAATAACGAACGGATGGGTACTTGCTATCCGGAAATTCCTGAGACATTTCGAACTGCTTGAGTTCGTCACGGGAGAAAACCACGAGCCGTTTAATATCGGGATACCGGGTGAGCACCGTTTTGACAAACGCTTTGCCAAAGGAGCCTGTACCGCCGGTTATTAGAATCGATTTATCTTTAAGCATGGGTTCTCCTTGGGTATGTCGTGTTATATCCGATTAGAGATGCTGTCTTTAGCGCTCGTCACCATGAGTAAGTTCCTCGCTTAGGTAAATCCTTCTCCGCCTACGGGAGAAGGGAGAAGGGAGAAGGCGAGTAATTCATCCGCCATTGGATTCAAATCTAAACTCCCGCCGATGCCGAGACAATACTCCGTCCCGATTGATCGATCGCCCTTTGTGGAATTTCTTCCGCTACCACGCTTCCCTCCTGCAACCTATAGAGTCGATCGCAATGCTGAATAGTGGAAAGACGATGGGCGACGATCAAAATAGTTTTGCTTCCATGAAGCGCAGTGGCGACTTCCATAACGCCGCGCTCGGTAGCAGTATCTAACGCGCTAGTCGCTTCGTCCAGCACTAGCACCGCAGGATCATGATAAAGCGCTCTGGCGATGCCGATGCGTTGGCATTGACCGCCCGAAAGACGAACACCGCGCTCGCCCACGAAAGTCTCTAATCCCTCCGGCAGTCCTTGCACGAACTCGTCGAGCTGAGCCGCCTTGATGGCGTTCCATACGGCGTCGTCATCGATTTCTTCATCGAGCAAGCCGAACGCCACATTACGACGCAGCGTGTCGTCGGTAAGAAAAATCGATTGCGGCACATAACCGATTTGATCTTGCCAATTGCGTAGATTCGCCCGAATGTCCTCGCCGTCCACCAGCACTTCCCCGACATCGGGGGGCATCAATCCCAAGAGAACATGCACCAGCGTACTTTTTCCTCCGCCGCTGGCGCCGATAAAACCAATGGATTCTCCTCGCCGAATAACCAACGAAATATCCTTAAGCGCAAACGCCGGCGCGCCGGGATAGGTATAGCTAACATGCTTCAGTTCCAGCGAAGTAGCAAATGGCGTCACCGGACGACGAGCACTTACCTCGGTCGAATCCAGGCGCTTAAGCTCGTCGTGCAACACATTGATGACCGGCAATCCATAGCGCAACGACTGCACCGCGTTCAGTACGCGGTTGAGCGACGGCATTAAACGAAATGCGGTGGCGGCGAATAAAGCCAAAGTAGGCAATATGGCCTCGAATGCGCGTCCTCTCGCCAGCATGCTAATCACCAATATGGCCAGGCCGCTTACAGCCAGCAATTCCAGCCATAGGCGCGGCAATTGTTGAAGCGTGCCTTGCAACTGCGCCACTCGCGCGCTGCGAACATTATGGAGACGATATTGATTCAGAAAACTCGCTTCTCGTCCAAGCAGTTTGACATCCTTAACGCCACCCAATCCCTGCTGCAAATGTTGAATCCGCAAACCTTCATGATGCTGCCGCTCTTCGCCCCAGCGCGCGAGACATCCATACGTAAGACGGTAGAAACCCCAACTCGCGGTGCCTAAGATACTCACGGCAATGAACGCGCCCAAGGGCTCGACAACGGCAAGCAAACCGCATAGGCCGATTAAGACTAAGGATTCGGCCAACAATAAAATTACAGGCAAGATACCGTAACTCGTGAACAAGCTGACCTCGTTGATAACGTTCCGAATCAACTCGGCCGAGTTATGCTGGAGATGGAAAGTATAGGGCTGACGCAAATAGGCCGTAAACATGCGCTGAGAGACTTGCGCTTGCACGCCGAAAGCGAAGCGCGTTTGCCACCAAGCGAGAACGCCCAGGAATAGCGACTTGATGAGATACACACCGGCCAATAGCAACATGCCGCCGATGACGAGCTTTTCTTGACTAGGGTTTCCTAATGCCGCCAAAGTGTTTTTCAATATTGGATAGCGGTCGGCGAGGTCTCGTTGCGTAAGCAGAGAAATCGCCGGGATCACCAAGCCGATGCTGATCGTCTCCATCACCATCCCGATGAGCATCAAGATTAGCAATACCACCGCACTGCGCCGCTCCGCGGTGGTGAGCAAGGCCCAAATTTTTCGAGACGTCGACAACCTTTTTGCTAGAGGCATTCTGACCAGACACGAGGGCTATGAATTGTGATGCGCGATGAACAATATCATTCCGCCAGGAAAACTAGCAAATGAAAAACGGAAAAATATTAAGAATGAAAATCTCTCGTAAAAACTTCTTGGATAAGGCGCGAAGAACTTGCTACATTAAGCGCTCGAAAGTTCGCCACGTAAATGGTGATTGCTCAAAATGACCGCCTAATTTTTTTGCGGTGACAAATCGTTATTACGGCAAGGAGCAGTTAGTCACGTTGAATGTGCATGTTTCAGTAATTGCATCTGCAAAAGACTTCCGCATGCACTCCCTTCTCCCGCCTGCGGGCGAGGGGTACATACGTTTAAAGGCATTCTTATCATAATCATACAAACCAAGAAATCATGCCGACCGTCGTAATCGATGGTCTTTCCGCGCTTCAGGGCGGCGGCCAGGTTTACCTGCGCAGCTTGTTCGAACATTTCAAGGGTCAAGATGATATTCGGCTCATCGCTATTCTGCCCTTTTCGGTTCAAGATTTTTTGAATTGCAATCCACAGATTGAAATCATTTCCCCAGCCTTCGCATCGCGCAGCATTGCGCACCGATTGCTATGGTCGAAAACAGTGCTTCCTCGCTTACTTCGCAAGTGTCAGGCCGATGTGCTTTTTTGCCCAGGCGGTTTCCTATCCACGAAAGATACCGGGCACTGCAAAACGGCGGTGACTTTCCAAAACATGCTGCCGTTCTCGCCGGAAGAGTGCCGGCGATTTCCGTTGGGCTATACGCGTGCGCGCCTTCGACTATTACGCCGAATTCAAGCTGCATCGTTTTGCCGAGCCGACTTACTCATTTTCATTTCGTTATATGCCAAGTCGGTAATCGATCTCACCTTAGGAAAACGGCACGGCGATGCGGTGGTGATTCCCCATGGACTAAACGATCACTTCAGAACACCCGCACCGCTGTCAGCGCTGGTTAATCAATTCGGCGAATATGTGCTTTATGTATCCATTCTCGATCCTTATAAAGCGCAACTGGAAGTTGTGCGCGCATGGCATGGGGTTTGCTATCGCCGGAGCACATCGGAAAAACTGCTGCTCGTCGGTCCCATGGATACCCAGTATGCCAATCGAGTCCGCGCGCTTATTCAAGAACTGAAACTCGACGACCGTGTAGTTCTACTCGGCAATATTCCCTATGCCGATTTGCCTGCCGTATATCAGCATGCCAAGGTGAATATCTTTGCCTCGTCCTGCGAAAACTGTCCCAATATACTGCTGGAAGCATTGGCGGCGGGCCGTCCGGTGCTTTGCTCGGACTATCAACCCATGCCGGAGTTTGCCGGAAACGCCGTTCGTTATTTCGATCCTTACAATCCCGAACAATTGGCGGAGAAACTGATAGACCTATTGGACGACTCGGCATTACGCACCGATCTCGGCCTTCGTGCACGCGCCCGCTCCGAGCGATTCCATTGGACCGACACGGCGGATAAGACCTGGAATGCCCTCGCCGCCCTGGCGCGAGGAAACTGACCATGTGCGGCATAGCGGGATTCCTCGGCCGTTTCAATGCATCTTTATTGGATGCGATGAACCATGCCATCCATCATCGCGGCCCCGACGATGCCGGCACGTTGTTCATCGCCGAAAAAGGTTTAGGCTTTTGCCATCGGCGTTTGTCCATCATCGATTTGTCCCCGATGGGCCATCAACCCATGTGGGATGTCAGCAAAACCGTAGTGATAGTCTTCAACGGCGAGATCTACAACTACCGAGAGTTACGTGAAGAACTAACCGCAGCAGGCTTCGTATTCAAAAGCCAAACCGATACGGAAGTTCTGCTGAACCTGTATTTGAAAGACGGCGAACGCATGCTGGAAAAACTCAACGGCATGTTCGCCTTCGGCTTATGGGACACACGCGATTCCAGTTTGCTGTTGGCTCGCGATGGCTTCGGCGTGAAGCCGTTGTATTACACGACAACACCATTGGGCACACTCTTCGCCAGTGAAATGAAGGCCATCTTGCAAGAGCCCTCGGTGGAGCAGACTTTGAACCCTTTCACGGTCGTCAATCATCTCACCTATCTTTATTCGCTCGCGCCGAACACCATGCTTTCCTCGATTCACAAATTGCGGCCGGGGCATGCATTGCGCGTCAAGGCCGGCAAAATCGAACGGGAATGGTGTTATTACGATTTGCCCTGTAGCGAAAACGATGAGAACTACACCGTAGAAAGCGCGATAACCGAACTGCGCGATCGTTTGCAAACGGCGGTTCAACGACAAATGGTTGCGGATGTGGAGGTGGGCGCGTTTTTATCGGGCGGCCTAGACTCTAGTGCCATCGTCGCCTTCGCTAAAAAATTCTCGCACGCCAAAACCTTACCGTGCTTCACCATCGGCTTCAACGATGATGCATGGGCTAAAGAAGGCATGACCGCCGATCTCGCCTATGCACAACGCGTATCTCGCGAATTGAACGTGGATTTGCATACCATCACCGTAGGGCCGGAAATGGTGTCGGATTTGCAAACCATGATCTATCACCAAGACGAACCCCAGGCGGATCTTGCGGCGTTGCATGTGCTATCGATTTGCCGTTTGGCCCGCGAACAAGGCATCAAAGTGTTGCTCTCCGGCACCGGCAGCGACGATATCTTTTCCGGCTACCGCCGGCACACGGCATTGTTATCGGAAAAATACTGGTCATGGCTTCCGCATCCGGTGCTCTCGGCTTTTTCCAGCATGGCCTATCGTATGAATGTGGACACGCCGCTCAAACGCCGATTCGCCAAAGTGTTTCAATACGCTAATCTCTCGAAGAATAATCGCACCGCCGCCTATTTCAATTGGATACATCCGTTGACGCGGAATTCGATTCTCAGCAGCGATGTGCGTTATCAAATCGCGGATAATTTCACTTTCGATCCGATGCTCGATACGCTGGAGTCATTGCCGAGCCACATGTCGGATTTAGACAAGATGCTGTATCTCGAAGGCAAATATTTTCTTGCTGATCACAATTTGAATTACACCGACAAAATGAGCATGGCGGCAGGCGTTGAAGTTCGCGTGCCCTTCCTCGATCCCGACTTGGTGCAATTCGCATCGCGTTTGCCGATGCGGCTCAAGCATCGCGGCGGAAAAGGGAAATGGATTTTTCGCAAAGCCATGGAATCCGTTTTGCCACACGATGTTATTTACCGGCCCAAAACAGGATTCGGCGCGCCGCTTCGAGTGTGGCTTAAAACCCATCTCAAACCGTTGGTACAGGAATATTTGAACGACGAATCCATTCGCCATCGCGGCCTATTCGATGCGGCAGGCGTGCGCAATTTAATTAAGCTCGATAACGAGAATCGAGTGGATGGGTCGTATACCATTTTTTCGATGTTGTGTATCGAGCTGTGGTGCCGGCAGTTCTTAGCACCCGTCACAAGAAAAAACGATGTCAGTGAATCACGCTCGCAGGGAATGCGTATATGAAGCAAATTCTTCAGCACTTAAAAACCGGCGCCACCGAACTTGCCGATGTGCCCTCTCCATCGGCAAGACGGGGCGAGTTACTGATTCAAACCCATCGGACATTAGTCTCCGCCGGCACCGAACGCATGCTCGTGGAATTCGGCAAAGCCAATTTGATCGATAAGGCACGCCAGCAACCGGACAAGGTTCGCATGGTGATCGATAAAATTAAAACCGATGGTTTCATGGCGACGCTGAATGCCGTGCGCAATAAGCTCGATCAAGCCATTCCTATGGGCTATTGCAATGTGGGCACCATATTCGAAACAGGCCCCGATGCGTCGGGTTTCAAAATCGGCGATCGCGTAGTTTCCAACGGCAAGCATGCGGAAATCGTCAGCGTCCCGGCCAATCTATGCGCGAAGATCCCCGAGACGGTGAGCGACGAAGCCGCTGCATTCACCGTCATCGGCGCTATAGCATTGCAAGGCATTCGTCTCGCGCAACCGACTTTGGGTGAGACCTTCGTCGTCACCGGTTTAGGATTGATCGGTCTTCTCGCCGTGCAATTGCTGCGCGCCCATGGATGCCGCGTGATCGGATTGGATTTCGATAGCGCCCGTTGCAAGCAAGCACGCGAATACGGCGCGGAAGTCATCGATCTATCGAGCGGCGAAGATCCCGTCTCTCGCGCCATCGCCATTTCACGGGGACGCGGCGTCGATGGCGTTCTAATCACTGCCGCGACCAAAAGCAACGAACCGATGCATCAAGCCGCGGCCATGTGCCGTAAGCGCGGACGCATTGTGCTGGTCGGTGTTACCGGTCTTGAATTATCGCGTGCGGATTTTTACGAAAAAGAATTGTCGTTTCAAGTGTCATGCTCCTACGGCCCGGGGCGATACGATCCAAATTATGAAATGCGCGGTCAAGACTATCCCGTTGGTTTCGTCCGCTGGACAGCGCAACGCAACTTCGAAGCGGTGCTCGATATGCTCGCCGATGGACGGCTCGATGTCAGCGCATTAATCTCCCATCGTTTTGCATTGGCGCACGCGGAAGAAGCCTACGCATTGATTAGCGGCAATCAACCATCGCTGGGCGTATTGCTCGAATACTCTCCAAAAGAAGCGCTACAGGAAAAAACAGGCCAAGAAAAAATCGTGCGCTTAATGATGGCCGGCGACAAGCTTTCCGCACCGGCTTCCACTGATCGCCCTTCCATCGCATTCATCGGCGCGGGCAATTACGCCAATCAAATTCTCATACCGGCTTTTCGCAACACCAATGCTCGCTTGAAATCTATCGCGTGCATGAGCGGCGTGAGCGGTGTTCATGTGGGAAGAAAACATGGCTTCGAAACCGTTACCACCGATGCGGATGGCATCTTCTCCGACATCGGCGTCAATACAGTTGTCATCGCCACACGCCACGACACCCATGCCAGCTATGCCTGCAAAGCATTGCGAGCCGGCAAGCATGTATTCGTGGAAAAGCCGCTTGCACTGACATTGACTGAATTATCGGACATCGAAGCATTACACAGCACATCGCAGAGCGCATTACCGCTTTTGATGGTGGGTTTCAATCGCCGATTCGCGCCTCATGTCAAACAAATGAAGTCGCTGCTCGATAAATTGAAAGAGCCGAAAGCTTTCATCATGACGGTCAACGCAGGTGCGATCCCCGCCGATCATTGGACGCAAGATGCGCACACAGGCGGCGGCCGATTGATCGGCGAAGCTTGTCATTTCATCGATCTGCTTCGTCATTTGGCCGGCGCATCGATCACCGATTTTCAAGCCATGCATATGGGTAAAGAAGCGTGTCATGACAAAGTAAGCTTCACGCTGTCGTTCGCCGATGGTTCAATGGGCACGGTGCACTACCTCGCCAACGGACACAAGTCGTGTCCGAAAGAACGATTGGAAGTGTATTGCGCGGGACGCATTTTGCAATTGGATAACTTCCGCGCATTGCAAGGGTACGGTTGGTCCGGATTCAAGAAAATGAATTTATGGCGGCAAGACAAAGGGCAAACCGCATGTGCGGCGGCGTTCATCGATGCGATTCGGTCGGGGGCTCCATCACCGATTCCGCTGACAGAATTGTTAGAGGTGAGCAAAGTTACTATTGAGATTGCGGATTCGTTGCGCTGAAGAACAATAGGACTTACGCAAAACTGTCCCAGCAAGGCGCGCAGACGCAGACAGTACAAAGTTAGTACGGCAAGGAGAAGCAACGCCGCTGGGGCAGTTTTGCGTAAGTCCTGAACAATAGTGGTGTTGTCAGCTAATCAACCTCGTTAAACGCTTTTGTGGACATATGACATCCGCCCTCGCCCTCTATTACCACACGCTCCGTCATTTAAAACCCATTCAATTCTATGGACGCGCATGGTTTCGCTTCTATCGCCCGACGCCCGACCGTCGCCCCGCTCCGGCCTTACGCAAACGTCAGGGACAATGGCAAGCATTTCCCGCACATACGGGAAAAATGCTATCGCCCTTCCGCTTCCGTTTTCTAAATGTCGAACATGATGTCCGCGCCTTACACGACTGGAATCACATCGCCCTAGAAAAACTCTGGCTTTATAACCTGCATTACTTCGACGATCTCGTACGCCATGATTGGCCTAATTGGGTCAATCAGCACACCATATTGATTAAACGCTGGATAACGGAAAATCCGCCAGGCAATGGAAACGGTTGGGAACCGTATCCATTGTCGTTACGCATCGTCAATTGGATTAAATGGCCGTCCCTGCCGACGTTCGCCTTGAATAGCCTTGCGCAGCAAGTACGCTATTTGCGAGGTCGTTTAGAAATTCACTTGTTGGGTAATCATCTCTTTGCTAACGCCAAGGCGCTCGTTTTCGCCGGCGCGTTTTTTCATGCGCCCGAAGCCCAGGAGTGGCTGAATAAAGGCATCGCCATTTTGCGCCGTGAGCTTAAAGAACAAATTC
>Ga0157374_10001842_pt1 | contig 17852 bp, 17 predicted proteins | sample M25metaG_FD_115308 | JGI IMG/M metagenome (GOLD analysis project Ga0157374, IMG submission 115308) | Miscanthus rhizosphere microbial communities from Kellogg Biological Station, Michigan, USA - M2-5 metaG | ecosystem: Host-associated > Plants > Roots > Rhizosphere > Soil | place: USA: Michigan...
GTCGATCTGCTCGTGGCAATGCGGGCAAGTAAAGTGGCTCATGTTCTCTACGATGCCGAGCACTTCCACATTGACCTGGGCAAACATCTCGAGCGCCTTGCGCGCATCTTCAAGGCTCACGTCGCTGGGCGTGGACACAACAACGGCACCGGTGAGCGGCACCGTCTGCACGAGGGAGATCACCACGTCGCCAGTGCCAGGAGGCAGATCGATGATGAGGTAATCCAGTTCGCCCCACTCCACCTGTTGCAGGAACTGGCGAATGATCTGATGCAGCATCGGTCCGCGCATAACAAGTGGCTTGTCGCCGGGCGAAATGTAGCCGATCGAGATGGTCTTGATGCCGTGCGTGTCGTTCGGCTGGATCATGTTACCGGCGCCAACGCGTGGCTGCTGGGACGACCCCATCATTAGCGGAACGTTGGGGCCGTAGATATCTGCATCAATCAAGCCGACGCGCTTGCCGAGCTTGGAGAGTGCAATCGCCAGGTTTACCGCGACGGTGGTCTTGCCTACGCCGCCCTTGCCGGAACCGACAGCAACGATTTTTGAAACACCGGGCAAAGCAACCGGCGAAGGTGTGGCGGCATGCGAATGGGCCATGAGGCAATACTCCTTTGATTCTCTTGCTCGGATTTGATCTCGAAGCGAAACTTAGGCCGCACACTCGCGCATCGAGGTGCGGCCTGAGTTGATTTTACAGGAATTGCGAATTGCCGAGGTTTAGGGCTTTCCCTGATACGTCGCATCCTGCTCCGCCGTTGCCAGGCGCTCGCGATGGCGGCGCGCATTTTCGCGTTCGCGATGTTCGCGGCGGCGCAAAGCATCGGCATGGCGGCGAATCTCGTCGGGCGTTTCAGGCAGAAGTTGTGGAACATTCTGCAGGCGTCCATGCTCGTCTACTGCGACGAACACAAGATAGGCACTGGCCACGTGGACTATTCCGCCAGTTCGCGTGTTCTCTGCCCAGACTTTTACTCCCACTTCCATTGAACTTGTGAAGGCGCGATTCACGCTGGACTTGAGCGTAAGCAAATCACCCAATCGTACCGGGCGGATGAAATCGATGTGGTCCATTGCGGCCGTCACCACATGTGTTCTTGAGTGCCGATAAGCCGCCATGGCACCGGTCAAATCGATGAAGTGCATCAGGCGTCCACCTAGGAGATTCCCGAGGGTATTCGTGTCATTGGGCAGGATGATCTCTGTCATTTCCGATTGCGTGCTGGCCACAGTACGCACAATGCGGTCACTCTCTGGCTCATTCATCGGCATTCACTCCATAAGTTGGCTGCCGTTTAGCACCGCGAAGATACAATTGAAGGATTAGCGGGCGTTCTCACTGGCAACACTTTCCAGTTTGGGCATTCCGCGCCAATTAAGCAAATCTCGTTAGAGCAGGCGCGCGCGCCGGATCCGGACACATGGACAAGATTGCATCTCTGAAGGAAATTCTCGCGTTGGACCCAAAAAACAGTTTTGCCCGTTACGGTATTGCAATGGAATTGGTGAGCCGTGGCGAGATTGAAGCGGCGCTTGCCGAATATTCAACACTATTAGCAAATGATCCGGATTACACGGCGGGTTATTTCATGTCGGCGCAAACGCTAAGCGCCGCCGGCCGGAATGCAGAGGCAATTGAGCGATTGAAGGCCGGTATTTCAAGTGCTGCGCGCGCCGGTAACAGGCACGCAATCAGTGAGATGCAAGCCATGCTTGACGAACTGGACCGATGAAATTTGTCACTAAGTCAGCAATAACCACAACCATCTCTAATTGGTCATCAGTTACATCGGGCAATATGGCAGAATATGCGCATTTCCTTTGTCCTGCCACTTTGCGGTATAAAAAGTAATCTTTCATCTTGTTGGGAGCGTCTAAGAAACCATGGCGAAATACTCCATTGTTGTGCCGTTCCACAACGAAGAGGAAAACGTCACCGTTCTGTATGCACGCCTGAAGCAGGTTATGGAACAGGTGTCAGACAGTTTTGAGATTGTGCTGGTCGATGATGGGTCGAGAGACCGGACATACAAGCTGCTCGAAGAAATTGCAGCCGTTGACAGTCGCGTGCTGGTGGTCAAGCTGCGCCGGAACTTCGGCCAGACGTCCGCGCTGGCGGCAGGCTTTGATCATGCATCCGGTGAGTACATTCTTGCCATGGATGGCGATCTTCAGCACGATCCCAACGACATTCCTGCTTTTATTGAAAAGCTCGATGAGGGCTACGATGTAGTTTCCGGCTGGCGCAAGGAACGCATTGACAACTTTGTAATGCGCCGTATTCCATCGCGCTGCGCAAACTGGGTGATGGCGAAATTTTCCGGCGTAGATATTCACGACTTCGGGACTACGTTCAAGGCGTATCGCCGTGAGGTTATCCAGAGCATTCCGCTTTACGGCGAGATGCACCGCTTCATTCCCGCACTGGCAAGCTGGTATGGCGCGTCGATCTGCGAGATCCCAATTCGCAACGTGAATCGCGAAGCCGGCAAGAGCCATTACGGCATCGGCCGTACCTTCCGCGTGTTCTTTGACCTGATGACCATCCGGTTCCTGCTGCGCTACATGAGCCGTCCGCTGCATTTCTTCGGTGGACTTGGAATGCTCGCTATGATGGGCGGATCAATCATGGCCCTCATTCTGCTTGGAATGAAAGTTATGAATCCGGCCATGAGCGTAATGAACCATCACGGCCCGATGTTCGTCATCGGTTCGGTAATGATCGTTGCGGGCATTCAGTTGCTCGCCATTGGCCTGCTGGGCGAGTTACAAGTGCGCCACTACTACACAAGCCAGCATCCTGCTTCGTATACGGTGGATAGGCTAGTGCGACTGGTATCACCAGAAGAGCGCAACCTGCTTTCAGAGAGCAAGGAAGACAACTTCTAAGAGCAGGGATTAGGGAACAGGGATGAGAAGAAGCCGCCTTTATGGCGGCTTCACTGTTTGCGTATCATGAATCGAAAATGTGCGATTTCGAAAACTGCTTGCCCCGATGCGGTCTGAAGGTTCATTCTTACCCTTGCCATGAAAGCAATCCAAATCAAAGAAATCGGCGGGCCTGAAGTTCTGCAAATTGTGGAACTGCCAATCCCCGTCCCAGGACCCGGCCAGGTACTCATTCGCGTTGAGACTGTCGGAATGAGCTTCATCGAAATCTACTTCCGCAAGGGTCAGTACAAAGCAGCGCTTCCCCTGGTGCCCGGCAGTGAAGCTGCAGGGACCGTAGAAGAGCTTGGTCCCGGCGTGCAGGGATTCAAAGCGGGCGAACTGGTTGCTTCGACCGCAGTCATCGGCAGCTATGCAGAGTACGCCCTTGTACCCGCGGCGCAACTCGTGAAGGTTCCCGAAGGCCTGTGCCCTGAGAAGGCGGCGGCTGCATTACTGCAGGGCATGACTGCGCATTATCTCGCTTACTCCACGTATCCACTGCAATCGGGCGAGACGGCGCTGATCCATGCCGGCGCGGGCGGCGTTGGACTGCTGCTGACGCAAATCGCAAAACGAATCGGTGCGCGCGTCATCACGACGGTTTCGACAACTGTAAAGGCAGAGCTATCGCGCGAGGCGGGCGCCGATGAAGTAATTCTCTACTCCGAGCAGGATTTTGAAGAAGAAGTTAAGAGGATCACGGGCGGCAAGGGTGTCGAGGTTGTTTATGATTCTGTGGGCAAGACCACGTTTGAGAAGAGCTTGAACTGCCTGAAACCGCGCGGCATGCTGGCACTGTTCGGCGGTTCCAGCGGCGCGGTCCCGCCCTTCGATCCCATTCAGCTAAGCAGCAAAGGATCGCTGTTTTTGACGCGGCCAACCCTTTGGCATTACATCGCCACGCGCGCTGAACTGGAGAAGCGAGCTGGCGAAGTGCTGGGCTGGGCCGCGAGTGGCGAACTCAAGCTTCGTACTGAGCACATCTATCCGCTGCACGAGGCAGCGCAGGCGCAGACCGACATGGAATCGCGGAGTACGACAGGGAAGATTCTGCTGGAGCCGTAGAGCTAGCTACCAGCCGTTAGCTATCAGCTTTTAGTTGCTGGCTGCTCGTTGCTCGCGCCCTTCGCCTTCGCCCAACAAACGGCGGAAGCTAATAGACTGAAGCTTATATGGCGAATATCTCCATTGGGTCTTCTGATCACGTTTTCGTACTGACTGGCGCGGGTATCAGCGCAGAGAGCGGGTTGCCCACGTTTCGTGCGGATGATGGATTGTGGGCCGGCAATCGAATTGAAGATGTTTGTACGCCGGATGCGTGGAGACGCAATCCTGAACGTGTGTGGACCTTCTACTCAAAACGCCGCGCTGACGGCGCAAAGGCGCAGCCCAATCCTGCGCACTTTGCCTTGGCTGAACTTGAGAAGCGCATAGGCGACCGTTTCTTTCTTTGCACGCAAAATGTAGACGACCTGCACGAACGCGCTGGTTCGTCGCGATTGTTGCATATGCATGGCGAGCTTTCAAAATCCCGCTGCGAGCGCGACTGCGGCCGCCCGCCCATTGAAGATCATGTCGTGTACGCCAGTCTCGATGAAGTTGGCCGCTGCGCTTGTGGAGGAAGGCTGCGTCCGCATATTGTCTTCTTTGGCGAAATGCCGCTGGAGATGGAGCGCATACACGACGAGATTCACAAGGCTACGCTGATGCTGGTCATCGGCACATCGGGAGCGGTTTATCCGGCGGCGAGCTTTGTTCACTGGGCGCGACAGGGCGACGCGCGCACCGTTTACATCGGACCTGAACAACCACTGAATGCGACTGCGTTTACGCAGATTGTTGAAGGCAAAGCTGGGGAAGTGTTGCCGGGGCTGTTTGAGGTTGAGTGAGCCGGGCGAAAAACTGTCGATGAGAGTTGGTGCATCCCACCCTCGCGTTGTGGTTTGTGTCGTGGCGCGCTACTTTCGGGCTTTTACGTATTCGCTGCGGCGGAAACGCAGTGCTGTCCAGTCTTCATCAATGGCAATGGCGCGGACCGTTTCAAAGCCCAAGGCCGTGAGCGCGCCCCATCCGGTGTCGCGGTTGAAATCGCATTTGTATTTCTTTGAGCTTCCCTTGGGATAAGCGAACCACACAATGGCGTCTCCCTTTGCGCGTTTCGCAATCTGTGGAGCCAGCGAATCCACTTCGTTCTTGCGTGTTACGAAAGCCAGCAGGAACGCTGTTTCTTTAACTGGTGAAAGGTTGCGATCGATCTTCGCAACAGAAAGCCGCGCCAGCGCGGACTCAAAGCTCTCCGGCGCATTCAGCACCACGATCCCCTGCTGGTCTTTCCAGTTCAGTTTTTCAAAAACAGTGGCCATGACTCTCCATCATAGCCAGCCTTTGGAAATGAAACCAGAAATTTCGCACTTAAAAACGGAAGCGATAGCGAAGTTCGGCGGAGAACATGCGCGGATCGTTATAGTGAAATCCCCCAACAGTGACGGAGTTGTCTTGCAGCACGCGATGATTGGTCACATTGATAACTGACACGGCGATCTTCCAATGCTCTCCCAGCGTGTGTCCAGCTGAAGTGTCAAACGTCGTGTGTGCCGGCAGATACGCTGCGTCGTACGGCCCTTCGCCTGAGCCTGCAAGTCCGTTCGTAAAGCCGGAACCGTAGTAGACGTTGCTGGCGAACCATGTGCGCCAAGGCAGGTTCGCCGTAAAGCCCGTGTTCAATGTATGGCGCTGATCGTGATCAACGGGTCTGTAATCGAGACCCAGTTCACACGCTTGGTCGCCGGGGAGAGAGCAAGTAAAACCGCCCACAACATCCCCGCGTTGTTCGGCTATCTGGTTGGAATAGGCGAGATGAAAGTGCCCCAATCGGCCAAGCTCCGCGGAACGCAGCGTCATCTCCCACGCGCGCACCAGCCCACCGTCAACGCCGATGGGGAAATACATATTCGATTCGCCGAGATTGGCGTGGTCCAGGACATTGTTGATGCGCGATCTGAATGTATTCACGTCCAACATCCATCCGCGGTACGGAATCATGACGCCGAACTGATGTTCCTCATCGCGTTCTGATTTGAGCGAAGTGAACGTATCTTGTCCGCCGCCCAGGCTGCCGGCGTAGTTCAGCACGGAGCTTGAAACGGTCTGCACTGGTGCTGGCTGAAATGCACGCCCGTAATATCCTCGCAGCACCCAGTTGAGCCGCGGAATTCGGAGCGTCGCCCCGAGGCGCGGGTGTATGGCGCTTTCATTAAGACCGCTGCGCAAAATTGAAAGCCGCTCGCCAGCCTGCACCGTAATGTAGGGGCCCAAACGCGCGTGATCAGAAATATAAAACTCCACGAGGCCTGCGTTTGCAATGCCTGCTGTGTTGGGCTGCGATGGCCCGGTTCCGTCATTCACAATTGTGCCGAAGAGATCGTTCTCCCGCTGGAAGAACGAGTACATGCCCCCCGAAAAGCTATTGAAGCCAATCTCCGCGCGGCCGTCAGCTTGCGCACCAACGTAGTTCGAGTTCTGGTGCCAGGTGGTTGCCACAGGAAAATCAGTGGGACGCGAATCGTAATTGGCCTGGTTCGAGTGAAAAAACGGAGCGATTGAAAATTCTGCTTTGGATGAAAGAGTGTGCACCCAGTTGGCAATCGCGAACGCATCGCGTTCCTTCTGTCCATCGCGCAATCCGAATGAACTGTAATAGCCGGATGTTGTCTGGTAATCAGTCGTGCTGGGGTTGTAGGGGATTTGGAAGTAGTCCTGGCGATACTGGCCATCGATGCGAAGCTGGTCGCGCTCCGTTTGATTGCGGATGACGGAAACGAAGACGCTTTGCGAATTTGTAGCATCGTGGTAGACAGCAGCGATCGGCGTTTCAAGGCCGTAGTTTGCGCGCGCTCCGCTCAGGCTGGTGTACCACGCCGTCTTGTCCGTGTGGTCGCCGAAAGATAGCTGCGACTCGGCTGAGTAGAAGTTGCCCGCGGACAATCGCAGCTCTGCTTCGTGATCACGCTCGAAACCATTGCGCGGCAGAACATCGAAGACCGCGTAGGTGCGATCGCCAAGCTCAGAGCCGTAACTGCCGCGCTGCGTCTCAAGTGAATCAATGTCCTTGGGGTCGATCTGCGGGCCAACGTTCGACCCGATCTTGGTGTTGGGAATCGAAACGCCATCGATAAGCCAGCTGGTCTGGTGGCCGCCGCGAACATGAAGCTGGTCATGCGTAATGTATGCGCCGGGAACGTAGTCGGTGATCATCTGCATGCAAAGCGTTCTGCCAGCACCCGGTGTTTGATCGATCATGGCGCGGGTGACCAGCGTTGAAGTGGTGGCGGTCTCCACCGGCGTGGCAGAGCTCTCCACCACGACTGACTGCGTCGTCGCGGCAATGGCGAGCGGAATGTGCAGCACGGGATTGGTGCCTGACGTTACTGCCAGAGACTGGGTTGAAGTAGCAAAGCCCTGAGCGGTAATCGAGAGACGGTACACCCCAATCGGCACGCGCGGAAGTTCGAAGACGCCGTCTGCGCCGGTGGTAGTGTGCAATGCGAAATCGGAATCTGCATCTTTGAGTGTGACTTCAGCATGTGCAACAGGACGGTGTTCAGGATCGTGGGCCACACCATGCACATTGGAGAAAACAGTTGCATGAACGAAAGGGGAAGAAACGGACAAAAGCACAACGGCAATAGAAGAACAAAGACGGATACGCAAGACCTGACCTCCCGACATAGACAGCTGCATACGCCACTGTGCGAACTGCTCCCAGCAAACATCACCTTGGGAAAACGCGGGAGCTATTGCACTTGAAATGCGCGGAGATTGAACTAGTGACGGCAGGGAGGTGCACGGCCCGAGCGCGTGCAGATGTGGATGAACGTTACATCTGCGTTCGAAGGCAGTGGAGTGTGAGCCCGCTCAATAAGAGCCGGCGCCCAGGATGCTCTAGCAGTCAGCGCATGCGAAGGTGTCGAAAATCCCAGTGCGAAACCCGGAAAGGAAGGGCAGGTGGCCGCGGCCGTAAAAGCAGGCGCGGGACTGGTTGCTGCCTCCAGCGCGGCTTGCATGTCCCCGTTCATGGCGCAATGATGGGCGCCGTGCCGACGGCAACAGGCCGGCAAACGCAGGTCGTCGCTTGCCTCAAGCAGTCCCTGAAGGGGGCCGAGGGCGAAGAACAGAATGAGCAGGAATGCGAGGGGACGCCGCATCTGACTTGATCCTACACGATGCATAACTTCGCCGGGCTGGTTGTCTGATGGACCTTCCCGCTGGCGGGAACGGGGTTACGAGCTACCAAATGCCCATCATTTATCATGGTTGTGATCAGTTTCTCCAAATTCTCAGTTGAGCAAAGAGGAATTTCAGGTGTCTGAAGTCAAAGGTGCGGCATCACTGCAGGAGCAATCGAACGCGTCTCAGCCAGGTTCATCGGCGCGACGCCCGCTGCGCATTGCGCTCTTCGGTTTTGGAACGGTGGGTAGCTCGGTTGCGCGCATCCTGTCGGAGTCCAACCCGGACGTCTTGAAGCTGACGCACATCTTCAATCGAAGTGTGTCGCGCAAACGAGTTGAGTGGGTTCCTGCCGACGTGGTGTGGACTGAGGATTCTGAGGCAGTGCTCAATTCAGACGCAGATGTGATTGTGGAACTTGTAGGCGGACTCGATCCGGCAGGAAACTGGGTGCGTCGCGCCCTCGATGCCGGCAAGAGCGTAGTAACAGCGAACAAGAAGCTGATTGCATTCCATGGCATTGAATTGGAACGGCTGGCGGCGGCCAAAGGCGGACACCTGAAGTATGGCGCTGCCGTTGCCGGTGGCATCCCTGTGATTCCAGGACTGGAGCAGGGGCTTGCGGGCGATCGCATCGAGCGCATCGAAGGCATTCTGAACGGCACTTGTAACTTCATCCTGAGCAAGATGGATGAAGGCGCCGAGTATGCAACTGTGCTGGCTGAGGCGCAGGCCAAGGGGTATGCGGAGGCGGATCCGACGGAAGACGTCGGTGGGTTCGACGCGCGCGCAAAACTGGCGATCCTGATGCGCCTCGCGCTTCGCGTTATTGTGGATCCGGAAGAGATCAAGCCGCAGGCAATTACCGCCGTTTCAGCGGTGGACTTCAGCTATGCGCGCGATCTTGGATGTACCATTCGCCAGATTGCGCGCGCGCACAGAAGGAACGGCGGGCTGGCGGCCACGGTCGCGCCCATGCTGGTGGATCTGCGCTCGCCGCTGGCCTGGTCGCGCGGAACTGAAAACATGGTTGTGTTTACCGGACATTATGGCGGTGATGTTGTTTTCTCCGGCCACGGCGCAGGCGGACATCCCACAGCGGTTGCAGTGGTGAGCGACCTGCTCGCCCTGGCGCACGATTCCCGCCGCGTTGAAATTCCCTCGGTGCCGGCTCGCCTTGGGGCTGAATTCGAGGTTCCGCACTACATTCGTTTCACAGTGAACGACCGTCCCGGCATCGTGGCTGAAATTACCGGGGTACTGGCACGCGAGCACATCAACATCCGCGCTATTGTGCAGAAACCCGGTTACCCGGCGCATGCGCTGCCATTCGTAGTGACCGTAGAGCCATGCAAGTCATCGGCAATGGAACGTGCCCTGGGAGTCATACGCAAGATGGATTGCCACATTTCAGATCCGCTCGATCTGCAGATGCTGGAATAGAATCGACAAGGCAGCCGAAGAGTTTCAACGGGTGCAGATGCACAACTCCCATGTTTACCGAGGTCGAACTGTGATCGGACACGAATATCGATGTGACATTTGCGGCGAGGATAACGATAATCCCATACGTTGGATCGTTATCCGCTGCGACAGCAACCAACTCACAATCTTCAAGTGGACGAAAGAAGCTGCCGATGCACCCGGCGCGCGCCACTACTGCGGCGAGGCACACGCGCAGGTCTACGTGAGCCGCTGGCTTGAGGCTGCCTGTTCCTGAAGCTGTCGGGGGCGTTATGACTGCTACCGATCCAAGAAAATTCCCGTTTCCACCCGCCATTCCGCTGATTGCCCTTCTGTTGAGCTGGGCTCTTGGTCGAATGTGGCCGCTGCCGATCGCATGGCCACACGGGTTGCGTTGGGTTGGATTGGCGCTCTTCGTCCTGCCATTCGCCTTGCCTGTTTGGGCGGCAAGGATATTTAGACAACACCGGACCCCGGTTAATCCGCGGGGCATCGTGGGGGCTATCGCGACCGACGGCCCGTACCGATTCACGCGCAACCCAATGTATCTGTCGTTGATGCTCGAGTATGTGGGCGGCTCGCTGTTGTTTCAGTTGCCGTGGGCGTGGATTTTGCTGCCAGTCGTGTTTCTCAGCCTGCACTTCGGCGTCATTATCCCAGAGGAAAAGTACTTAGAGGGCAGATTCGGCGAAACGTACCTGCACTACAAAACGCAGGTACGCCGTTGGCTGTGAGTGTTGCTTTAGCGAATCGCCGCGCCTACTAATCGCGCGGCGAGAACGGGGCGGCCCCGGTTGACTCGCGCACCACAAGCTCGGGCGTCATCACGATTTCGGCAGGGAACACCTTTTCACGATCGGCAATGCGCTGCAGCAGCACCTGCGCACCACGCCTTCCCATTTCGCTGAGCGGCTGGCGAACGGTGGTGAGCGCGGGCATGGCGTATGCGGCGGACTGAATATCATCGAAGCCGACGACCGAAACGTTACCTGGCACACGCATACCGGCGTCGTTCAATGCGCGGATGGCGCCGATCGCTGCAATGTCATTGAAGCAAAACACCGCAGTGAAGTCGGTTGTCTTTTTCAGCAGCGCCTTCATTGGGCGATAGCCGATCTCCGGAGCCATCGGGTGATAGCCCGTCTTCATCGACCAGCTGTCAGAGTCGATGCGGATCATGAGCGACGGGTCAAGCTTGATGCCGTACTCATGAGCGACCTGCTGGATGCTCTCCCAGCGATACTCTGAATCGGGAATGGCGCGCGGGCCGCGCATGATTGCAATCTTCCTGTGGCCCAGCTCATACAAGTGACTCAACGCCAGCTTGGCTGCCTGGTAGTGATCCAGAACGATATTGGTTACGTTTTCATTTGCAATGTGCGCCGAGATGGCTACCACGGGAATCGGCACCGAAATCTTGTCGGCCTTGGTGTTCAGCATCAAGAAGCCGTCTACCGCTCGCTCCACCAGCATGCCGGGATACTTCTCGATTAGATCGTTGTTCCAGTCATGGCATGCAGTGAAGTAGAAGTAGTGGGCAGCGGAGAGCTCTTCAACCACGCCGCTCATCACGCGCGTAAAGTAGCCTTCGCTCAGATCGGGCGCCAGTACGCCCACGCTCATTGAGCGGCTTTGCCGCAGCGAGCGCGCAAAGTAATTCGGACGATAATCGAAGCGCACGGCCGCATCGTGTACGCGCTTGCGAGTCTCAGGCGGAATAGACTTTGCCGACGGGGAATTATTGAGCACAAGTGACACAGTGGTCTGGGAAAGCTGAAGATGCTCGGCAAGCATCCTCAGGTTCATATGTCCGGCCTGTCCTGATTTCTTGCTCTTAACCATGCTTGGAGTTTTAACACTTCCTGTTTGAAGTCGTAAACGTTTATTCATTGCGAGTACATCGATTTGGCACTGGGATGTGGTAAGTCATCGATTGAGCCGTGCGAAACCTGGCAATCTTATCGAATTTCTATCGCGTTTTCTCCCGGCTTGAGCGGCCATGTTCTGCCAGCGTATTCAAAGTTGCCTGTCAGGTTGTCTGGCAGTAAGACAGACGCTTTAAGCCCATTGTTCATACGAGTGTACTGCACCTTGATCATTCCGTTCGGATGCGGGAAGGTCGCGGTGAGAGAGGGTAGAGAGCCGAGATGCGGAGCCACGCGCACAGTGGCAAAGCCGGGGCTGGCAGGCTCAATCCCTGCAACCACTGAAAGCAGATCGTAGATGGGATGAGACGTCCACGCATGCGAATCGGAACGCGTGTCACCCGGGATTTCGGGCCAGGTGCTGAAGTGCAATGGCAACAGCTTGCGCCATGGAGCAATTGAATCAAGATAGCTGTCGGCGATGCCGGTGTGTTCAAGCGCTCGCGCCAGATAGAAGCGGAAATAGTATGACGCGCTCAATGTGCCATTCGGAGTAGTGCCCGGCTCGATCGCCAACACCTTGCGCATCACCTCTTTTTGTTGATCTTGCGGCACTACATCCAGCAGCACGCCGAGGATGTTGGCCTGCTGGCTGAAGTGATCGCGTTCGGGAGTATCGGCCAGCATGCCGCGTTCGGCATTCCAGCATTGGCCGTACAGACCTGAGCGGACATGCGCGGCGCGCGCCTTGTAGTTCGAAGCAAGCTGCGGATCTCCAAGTCCGGTCTCGAGAGCGGCTTCATCTTCAAGCGCGCCGAGATACTGGAGGGTCGTCATGCATGATTCGCCTTTGCCGTCGTAGGTGGGAATTGTTCCGGATGGAACCCAGTCAATGAAACTCCACCAGGGCACCTGTTTCAAAAGCCCATCGGGCTGTTCGTAATGTGCAAACCACGCAAGCACAGAGCGCGTACCGGGCAGAAGTTGCCGCGCCGGTTCAGGGTCCGGCCGGTACATCCAATAATCGCGAACCATGCCAATCCACAGCAGTGAAAAAGTCGGAATCGTCTGCGCCAGAGAACTGGGATAGCGGCTGCGCGTGATGCCGTCTGTGAAGCGCGAATCATCGAACGCAGCGAGCGCCTGCCTCGCCAGCCTGTCATCGCCGGCCACGGCATATGAAATGAGCGCCTGAATGCGTGTGTCGCCGATGTATTGAAGCTGCTCATAATACGGCGTGTCCATGTAGGTTTCGTGCGCGTCAAGGCGGGCCGTGCGCCAGCTTATGTCCCACACCTGCTTCAGGTCCGGGTCAGGCGATTCGAAAGTTGCGCGTTCCTGGAACGGGTAGGCCGTGAACGAAGCTGTGAGCGAATCGAGCGTGAGCGGATCGTCGGCAGTTTCAATGTCGAGATCGAGATAGCGCCACGTGCGCCACCACAGCGGCTCGAAGGTGCGATGTGCACCGCCATCGGGAAGAAAGCTGTCGCGTAATCCAAGCGCAACGCGATCGCCAACGTCATTGCGGTCGCCCTTGTGCTTCTGCTTGTCGTAAAGGCCCTCAGAGTAGGTGAGCCAGATTTTTGCGCCCTTGCCGCCAGACACCGTCAGAGCTGGATACGCGGTAGTGAGAGTCTGGCGATCGAGCATGAGATGCGTATGGCTGTGCGCGGCAATCCTGGTGCCCGCGATCTCCGGCGATTGTCCCTGGCCAGTTTGGCTGAAGTGCTTCGTTCCTTCCGCGGAATCCATCCGAACGACCGAACCAGGACTTGTCTGCGAATATTTCATAGGCGGGAGGGTGTCGGGAACCAGGTCCCAGGCGTTGTTGCCGGTTTTAGCGCCGGAGTGAGCACGGCTGTTATCCGCGTCCATCGCATCGCGCATCGGTGTTCCCACCGCCACCCAATTTGCGCTTGTCGCCTCCGATTGCCAGCCCCAGTCGGAATGCGCTGCGTCAATCTGCTCGCCGGGGCCTGAAGCAAAATACGTTCTTAGGCTCACCGAACTGCGATCGAGAGCCGTATGTCCCGGCTCGGCTTCGACCTGCCAACCTTCGGGTGTGCTAATTCCTGCGGCACCCGTCGCCTCGCTTTCGAGGAGAAAGGCGGTTCGGTCGCTCATTTGAGAAATGGGCGCAAAGATGCCCCAGTTCCACACGGTCGTAGTAATGGTGTTTCGTCCGGCATGCAGCAGCGGAGCAAGGTCGAACCGCTCGTACCGCCAGTGCCCCAGGTCGCCTCGCGCCGGGCCATCGCCCGCTCTGCGGCCGTTTACATAGAGAATAAAGCGGTTATCGGCGCTCACTCGCACGATATAGCTGGCCGGGACGGAAGGCAGCGAAAGCGCCCGCTTGAAGTGCAACACGATTGGCTCGCGCAGCGGGGCTGTCGGATGAGTGACCCAAGAGGCGCGCCATTCACGATTGGGCTCGTCTGATGGCGCAGCGTTCTGGGATCGAGCAGAGAGGGCGAAAACGATTGGCAGGGCAGCGAAGGCGAGACAGATCTTAATGCACATGTTTGCAGACTTTCGTTTCAGGTCAACAGCTTACCGGAAGCGCCTGCCTTTTAGGCGGACACTTTCGCCAAACAGGGCGTTGATAGACATGGCTCGTACATTTTCTCGTTCTATGTACAGCATTTAGCAGTTCTGTAACCTGCTGTTCACATTGGGTCTTTAGCCTTGATTTTGGTGAGCGTGAACGTGCCGGAAATCCGTATGTCCCAAGTTCAACTGCAGCCGGAGCCAAACGACCCCGGAGGCAAGTTGCCGGTCGAATTGCCCGCAGCTGCCGAGTCGGCTCAGCGGCATTTTCTGCTTTCGCGTGGCAATTCCGTGAACGCCGATCGTATCTTTTCCTGGTTGATGCTGCTCTGTGGGCTCAGCATCTTCGTGATCGTTGCGCTGATTGCCTTCGAACTGGTTGTGCGCTCGCAGTTAACATGGCAGAAATTCGGAATCAGCTTTTTCTTCAATTCATTCACAGATCCCGACACTCATCTGACCACCTACTGGGACCCGGTCAATCAATTTTTCAGTGCGCGGCCGTTTATCTACGGCACACTGGTTTCATCCATCCTTGCGTTGGTGATCGCGGTTCCCCTGGCGATCGGCCTCGCAGTGTTTCTTACGGAAATGTGTCCGCGTGCTCTGCGCAGTCCGCTGGCCTTCCTTACCGAACTGCTCGCTGCAATTCCCAGCGTCATTTACGGCTTATGGGCAGTGTTCGTGCTGGTGCCGATTTTGCGCGAGCATGTAAATCCACTCATGGTGAAAGTGCTGGGCTGGACGGGATTGTTTTCTGACGACAATCCGACTGGTCTGGGTTATTTGGCCGCCGGAACCATTCTGGCGATCATGATTCTGCCGATTATCTCTTCGCTCACGCGGGAAGTAATGACTGCCGTGCCGCACTCCCAGCGTGAAGCCGTGCTGGCGCTGGGCGCAACGCGCTGGGAAATGATTCGCATGGGCGTGTTGCGTAATGCGCGCATCGGCATTGTTGGAGCGGTGATTCTCGGTCTTGGACGCGCGCTGGGCGAAACCATGGCAGTCGCAATGGTGATTGGCGCCACGCCTGAGATTCACAAATCGCTGCTTTCAAACGGCAGCTCAATGGCTACGGTGATCGCCAATGAATATGCCGAGGCCGTTGGCGACATGCATTTAAGCGCGCTGACCGAAATAGGCTTGGCTCTCTTTATCGTGACCATTATCGTGAACTTCTTTGCCCAGTTGTTGATCTGGGGTGTAACGCGCGGAACTCCCGCACAGACTCGCTGACGTGAACGTTAGGAATATGGAGAAACAGTAGTGAGTGATGGCGGATTCAATTATCGCGCGCACCTCAGGAGCGTGACCGACTACACGGTCACGGTGCTGGCGGTTCTAGCGACGATTATCGTTGTTGCTCCCCTGATCGCGATCTTCGGCTACCTCGTTTACAAGGGCGCAAGTTCGCTCAACCTGGCGTTTTTTACGCAGACACCCAAGCCGGTGGGTGAAACCGGCGGCGGCATGGCCAACGCCATTCTCGGCTCTGCAATTCTGCTCGGCATTGCCAGCGCCATCGGAATTCCAATTGGCATTGGCGGCGGCATTTATCTTGCGGAGTTCGGGCGAGGCACAAAGCTGGCCAATTCCATTCGCTTTACCGCAGATGTGCTCAAGTGCGTGCCATCAATCGTGATGGGACTCGCGGCTTACTCACTTATTGTTGTTCCCAAGATTCCGTTTCTGCCATTCACTGGACACTTTTCGGCAACCTCAGGCGGCGTGGCGCTGGGGTTCATGATGATTCCCACAGTGTGCCGCACGAGCGAAGAAATGCTGCTGATGGTGCCAAACGCAATTCGCGAAGCTGCGCTGGGATTGGGCGTTCCCATCTGGCGTTCGGTTCTCTCCATCTCAGTGAAGACGGCATCGCCGGGCATCATCACCGGCTGCATGCTGGCCTTCGCGCGAGTTGCCGGAGAAACGGCGCCGCTCATTTTCACCGCGCTGGGCAATCAGTTTTGGAGTGTCAGCCTGGACCAGCCCATTGCGGCCCTGCCGCTGCAGATTTACGTTTATGCGCTGTCGCCTTACGAGGACTGGCACCGGCTCGCATGGGGCGGCTCGCTTGTGCTGATCATTTTGATCGTAGTTTCCGTTTCGCTGGTTCGTTTCGTAACCAGTCGTGGCGTTCTAAAGGGGAACAGCTAGCAGCGGTGCATAGAAGGAAGGAGATATCCGCACGTGGGCGTTGGTATTGAGGTAATCAACCTAAATGCGTGGTACGGGACGAATCACACTCTGCAGGACATCAACCTGCATATTCCCGCTAACCAGGCAACCGCGCTCATTGGTCCTTCGGGCTGCGGCAAAAGCACGTTTGTGCGCTGCCTCAACCGCATGCACGAAACCAATCCGGTGGGCAGAGTCACGGGCACAGTCCGCATTGGCGACCTGGACATTTATAACGACGCCAAGCCGGTGCAAATTCGCCGCCGCGTCGGCATGGTGTTTCAGCGTCCAAATCCGTTCCCGACGATGTCGATCTATGACAACGTAGCAGCAGGGCTCAAGCTGAATGGGTTTTCAAATCGGCGCGCCCTCGATGAGATCGTTGAGAAGTCGCTGCGCAACTCGGCCCTTTGGGACGAAGTGAAGAACGATCTGAAAAAGAAATCCGGCGCCAGCCTTTCCGGTGGCCAGCAGCAACGTTTGTGCATTGCGCGCGCGCTTGCGGTTGATCCTGAAGTGCTGCTGATGGACGAGCCGGCGTCTGCTCTCGACCCGGTTTCCACTTCCAAGATTGAAGACCTCATCTTTCAGCTCAAATCGCAGTACACTATTGTGATTGTGACCCACAACATGCAGCAGGCCGCACGTGTGGCAGAAAAGACCGGCTTCTTCCTGAATGGGCGGATGGTGGAGTTCGACTCAACACATAAGATCTTCACTAATCCCAGCGACAAACGCACAGAAGACTACATCACCGGCAGGTTCGGATGACACGCATACGCTTTCAACAGAGTCTCGATGATTTAAAGGAGAATCTCCTGGTGATGGCTGGGCTCGCCGAGCAAGCCATTCAGCGCGCCATTGAAGCATATCGCGTCCGCGATCTGTCTATTTGCGACCTGGTGAGCCGCAGCGAGCTGGCAATTAATCGCCTGGAACGCGACATCGATCAGGCTGCGCTCGACCTGCTTGCCATGGAACAGCCGATGGCTGTCGATCTGCGCTTTATTCTCAGCATCATCAAGATCAATGCCGACCTGGAGCGCGTGGGAGATTCCGCAAAAAGCATCAGCGACCGCGTGCGGTTCATGGAGAGCATGGCAATCGTCGATCTGCCAGTGGACGTTCCTCGCATGGCAGCGCTCGCATCGGAGATGGTGCGCAAGAGCCTGCAGGCCTTCATCGAAGGCGATGCTGAGTTGGCGCGTGCTGTTCTCACAATGGACGACGCGGTAGACGCCATGAATCGCGCAGCATATAAGGCTCTCACTAAGGTAATGGAAGAGCAGAGCCATCTTGCTCCGCAGGCTTTGAACGCGCTCATGATCAGCCGCGCCCTGGAACGCGTTGCCGACCACGCCACCAACATTGCAGAGGATGTTATTTTCTGGGTGCAGGGCGCCGACGTGCGTCATCACAAGAGCGTGATATTGGGCGCCAACGATCCGCACGCGATGGGGTGAGAGGCAGGGAACTGCGAACAGGGAATACTGAATAAAAAGCCCCGCATCTCCAGGCCGTTACAAAACTCTTGAAGTAGATGGAATGATTTGAGAAGATGCCCTCGCGAGAGCGAGGGCATCTTCGTTGGGATACATTCAAGGCGAATCACGCGGGCAGCATACGTTGTTCCCA
>Ga0157374_10001845_pt1 | contig 17834 bp, 21 predicted proteins | sample M25metaG_FD_115308 | JGI IMG/M metagenome (GOLD analysis project Ga0157374, IMG submission 115308) | Miscanthus rhizosphere microbial communities from Kellogg Biological Station, Michigan, USA - M2-5 metaG | ecosystem: Host-associated > Plants > Roots > Rhizosphere > Soil | place: USA: Michigan...
ACCTAAACTCTTCGCCATTTCGCGCAACTCTGAAACGAGTTTGTCGTTCAATTCTGTGGTATCAGACATGGATATAAATAATAGTTCAAATGGAATATTTTACTTGAGAGAAATTGTCTTGCAGCTGTGCTTACGCAATATCTAAAAATTTATAGATTGTGGATTTTTAAATTGTTTCTTTAGCGCAAGAAAAATTCAAAAGGATAACGTTGCAATTTTACTCAATAATATTAACAAAACAAAAATTTTGAAAAAATATGTTTGTGTATCAACACTTAGCTTATTTTTTAGTTTTTTTGCAGCAGAAAAATAATTCGCGCTAATGCTTTCCCGTCAGCAACTTATTCAGCAAATCAAACAAAAAAAATCTTTCCTGTGTGTAGGCCTTGATACCGACATAGAAAAAATACCTGCTTTTTTAAAGACATACCCCGACCCGATATTTGAGTTTAACAGATGCATTATAGATGCCACTAAGGACCTATGCATTGCTTACAAACCCAATGCCGCTTTCTACGAACGTCATGGTATAAAGGGTTTGCAAAGTTTGATAGCAACTTCTGAATATTTACCAAAAGAATGCCTGAGCATTATCGATGCCAAACGTGGTGATATTGGCAACACATCCGGCATGTATGCGCGCGCATTTTTTGATAAAGAGGCTGCCGGGATGGATTTTGACGCGATAACTGTTGCACCTTATATGGGTAGCGATAGTGTAACGCCTTTCTTGGCTTTTGAAGGGAAATGGGTGATTTTATTAGCGCTTACTTCATCCACCGGGAGCAAGGATTTTCAATATCTTGATATAAATGGCGGCACGCTTTACGAAACCGTCGTTCAAAAAGCCAACACCTGGGCAGGTGCCGACCGCCTGATGTATGTGGTAGGGGCCACCAAAAGCACCGAATTTAGCAATATCCGCAAGTATGCACCAGATAATTTCCTGCTTGTGCCCGGTATAGGCGCACAGGGCGGCAGCCTGGAGGACGTTTGCCAGCACGGCATGACCAAAGACTGCGGTTTGATCGTCAACAGCTCACGGGCAATCATATATGCCTCAAGCGGTGAGGACTTCGCAGAAGCCGCACGCGCCGAGGCTTTGAAAGTTCAGCAACAAATGGAAGCTGAGCTGGAAAAAGCGGGAATTATTTGATTTACGATTATTTGCAACGGACTAAATCGTAATTCGTAAATCTAAAATCGTAAATCAGCCTGTCGCTTATACAGGCAAGTATTTGTTGAGTACTTTCCCGTTTGTATAAGAAACAGAACTTTCTAATTGCATGATCTTTCGTTCGCTGAAAATGGTCTGTCCGTTGCCAATGGCGATCGGGTTGACGATGATATAATATTCGTCGATAAGGTTAAGAATGATAAGGGACCTTGCAAATTTGACACCTCCATAAACGATTATATCTTTGCCGGGCTGGTCTTTCAACTCTTGTACCACCGTGGCCAGATCCCGGCTTTCCACTTCCACATTAGGGCCGGCAATTTCAGCATTAGTGCGACTGAATACGATCTTTCGATGGCTAACCATCAGTTTTGCAAAAGGATTCCAGGGACTATCGGGCTGATTGTCGGCGATATTTTGCCAGTGATCTACCCAGCCATCGGCCAAACTGCTGCCCGACAAAATGGTATCACAGCTATCGGCCATGTCTATAGTAAATTGTAAGGCTGCCGGGTCTTGCTTGCCCGGCAGAAACACCCAGTCGTTCTCACCATTCGGGCCGGCTACAAAACCGTCAATGGTCATTTGCATCTGTAATTTTAATTTTCTCATAAAAGTCGATTTCAATAAGTGATCATATTTCTTTTTCTATTATCCTACTAACTCTTCCAGCTGGTTCAATCCTATAGTAAAGCCGCCTTCAAAGCCCATTTCCACTAACATTTTAAAGTCAGCTTCTTCGTCAAAGCTCAGGTCGACCACTATTTTGGTTTTATTTCCCACAGCTACAAATTTATTATCCCAATGCCCAATAGGGGCACCTGGCGCTGCGTTGCCATTCTCGTCAGAAAATACAGCATCGGCTGCAAACCTGTTTCCCGGCTCAATAGCGGTAAACTTTACATAGCTCCAGTGTTTTTGACCCTCAGGACCTTCCATAGCATATAACCAGGCACCGCCAACTGTAAAATCCATTGATTTAGTTTTCGCTACCCATGGTTTCGGTCCCCACCATTTTTCAAGTATATCTGGGTCTGTCCAGGCTTTCCATACTTTTTCAATTGGCGCGTTAAACTCCCGTACTACGTGAATTGTCTTAGCGGCCAGGTCTTTTTCAAATAAAAATTGGTTTGACATAATTATTCAGTTTTAAGTGATCTGATAGTGTTTATTTATTCCGAAGCCAACAACTCATCCAGTTGGTTATAACCAATCGCGGTGCCCTCTTTGAAGTAACCATTGTTAATAAACCTTTCAAAAGTGGCATCGTCTTCGTAAGTAATCACGATATTTACTCTTGTCCTGTTACCTTCTATTGATGTGAATCTGGTATCCCGGTACCAATTTGGCCCGCTATTAACCGGGTTGCCTTCACCATCAAAAAATAAAGCCTTAGTTGAAATCGATTTACCGTTTTCTATGGCCGTAAACTCGGCATATAGCCAGTGTTTCTGCCCTTCGGGGGAGATCATGGCAAACTGCCACGTGCCACCAACCCTAAAATCCATAACTTTGGTTTCGACTCTGGAAGGTTTAGGTCCCCACCATTTGTCAAGTATTTCAGGGTCTGTCCACGCCTTCCATATTTTCTCAATTGGCGCATTAAATTCGCGTACTATATGAATTTTTTTTGCGGTGCTATCTGCTTCGAATGCAAAATTGTTTGTCATGAATGTTTGAGTTTATAATTCGTTTAACAGGTTGTCTAGTTGATCAAAGCGGTCCATCCACATCTTGCGGAGTTGTTCCAGCCAAATGTCTATCTCTTTCATTTTTTCAGGATTAAAATGGTAATGTATTTCTCTGCCGGTTTGCGTATGTGTCACTACTCCGCATTCGGTTAATATCTGTATGTGTTTAGATACCGCTTGCCGGCTGCTGTCAAAATGCTCGGCAATGGCATTGGGTGTCATAGCGCCGGTCACAAGCAGAGTTAAAATAGCTCTGCGTGTCGGATCGGCAATGGCTTGAAAAGTATCTCGTCTCATATAATTTGCAACCGTTTGATTGCAAATATAATCGCAATCAATCAGTTGCGCAAATTTTTTTGAAAATATTTTTTTTGTGAGTTTTTATGCAAAAACTACCATTCGGTCGGGGTAACGCATGGCGTAATTGGATACCATGTTGCGGATGTAATCGTTGCCAGGGTAAGGTGTAAGGTGATTTTTGAGCTGTTCCAGGCTGTCCGCATCAAAATAGTGGGAGATGTAACCCATGCCATAAAACTGCCCCTTTTCTATCAGGATGCAGCTGTGCTCATCCAGGCTGCGACCTTCATCGCGAATAGCGAAGGTGGGCAGGTTATCCCTTAATTGATCGATGGCCCATTGTACTTTTTCGTTATAAATATCTGGGCTCTCGATGCCTTCACAGGCACACAGGTGTTCCATGGCTCCGGTGCAGGGTTCATTGTTGGTTTGGATAAAGCACAATTTTGGGCAAAGCTCAAAATTGTCGATAAGCCTAAGCAGTATATTTCGTCCGTCCAATAAGGAATTACAAGTATAAAGCGGTGCGGTCAACTTACGGCGTTTATCAACGGCCAGGCGCATATAGCCGCGCTGGTCCTCGAAAGCATAAATACCATAGGCATGCTCGTAGCGTTTGAGCGAACGGTTATATTTCGGCCACAATCGTTTAATTTCAATCGCTTCCAATACAAAAGCAATCAGTTCAGTACCGCAGCTTTGATAAGATATGTGATGGATATTCCGCAGAAACTCTTGTCGCTGTAAGCCAGGATTGTTGCCCGAAAAATGACTGCATACTCGCTGCTTAATATTCCGTGCTTTACCAACATAAATCACTTTGCCTTTTTCATTATGAAAATAGTATACACCTGGTGTATAGGGAAGTTGATCTATATCTTCTTTAGGCAGATTAGCTGGCAATACTTGCTCCCTTGACCTGTGTTTAAGCGCCTGACCAATATGGTTGCCATTATCATTCTGAAGCAGGATTGAAAATAAAGTAGCTGTGGCCTCTGCATCCCCCAGAGCCCGGTGCCGGTCATTGTTTTCAATTCCCAGATGCCTGCACAACTTTCCCAGGCTATAGGAGGGCATCCCTGGTAATATCTTGCGTCCAAGTCTGACGGTACATAGTTTATTGCATTGCAGATCGTACCCTGCTGCAACTAAATGATGCCGGATAAAGGAGAAGTCGAAATTGACGTTGTGAGCTACAAATATTTTGCCATGCAGCAAATGATAGATATCGGCAGCTACATCTTCAAATGGTGGGGCATCCTGAACCATCTCATTGGTGATGCCTGTTAATGCACGAATATAAACCGGAATATCCTGGCCGGGATTAACCAGCGTACTGTAGCGTTGGGTAACCTTCTTACCATCGTGCAGACATATAGCAACTTCTGTAATGCCGTTTGAACTGGCATGCCCCCCCGTCGTTTCAATATCTACAATCGCGTACATGGATTCAAATTTAGTTGAAAAGTTGTAAAGTTGGAAGGGTTGTAATGTTGATGCCTGCATAAAAAAGAAACCCGGAATTTATTTCCGGGTTCTTTATATTTTAAAAATAAGATTGGATTTAACCTTTCAACTTTACAACATTCCAACCTTTCAACGAAGAATTTACTTCTTCTTCGATTGTGTCTGTTGCTGCTGACGCATTGCTTCCTCCATACGGGCCTGAAAGCCAGATTTCTTTTTCTTTTCTTCAGGTTTCTTTTTATTCTCCTGTATCTGTGCGTGAATCTTTTTATCGTCAACCATCAGCCTGATTAAATATTGCTGACCGAATGTGAGCATGTTGGCCAGGAAGTAATAATAGTTCAGACCAGCAGGATAGTTGTTCAGTGTAATCAGGAAGATGATCGGAGTAATATATCCGATATATTTCATTTGTCCTGTGGCTCCTGATATCTGGTTGTTAAAATAAGTATAAACTAGTGTAGAGATAGTCATCAGCAAACACATTAAGCTGATGTGGTCGACACCAAATATAGGTGAGAAACTAATTACTGAATCATAAGTAGAAAGGTCATGCATCCAGAGGAAACTTTCGCCGCGAAGCTCAAACAAGCTCGGGAAAAAGCGGAAGAATGCAATAACTATAGGCATTTGCAGCACTAATGGCAAACATCCACCTAAAGGATTTACGCCCGCTTTTTTATACAATTTCATGTATTCCTGCTGCAAAAGAGTAGGGTTATCATCGCCGACTTTTGTTTTTATTTCATCCATTTCAGGCTTTAAGATTCTCATCTTAGCCATTGAAAGGTATGATTTATAGGTAAGCGGTGACAGTACCAGCTTAAGCAGAACAGTAAGAGCTAAAATGATCAGGCCATAGTTCCAGTTAAACTGTTTCAGGAAGTTGAATACCGGCAATACTGCAAAACGGTTGATGTATTTTAACGGTCCCCAACCCAGGCTGATCACTTTATCCAGATCGTGACCTTCTGCTTTCAGTGTGCTGAAACGGTTTGGTCCAAAATAAAATTCCAGAGGCAAAGTACCATCTGCTGAACGTGCAAATGAAAGGTCGGCCTTCATTTGCTTTACATCGGCGTTATTGCTCACATCGGTGCTGACAGTCAAGCTCGATTTATCAATGCCTTGCTTAGCGATCAGGATGTTTGAGAAGAAATGTTGTTTAAAGGCAACCCATTGTAATTTCTTATCAGCAATTGTTTTCTGGTCGTCTTTTGTTTCACTCAACCAATCCACGTCATTATCCATATTCAGATAATAAACAGATGAATATTGGCGCTCCTGCTTCATATCCTTTTCCTGTTTCGGTAGGCTCGCCTGCCAATCAAGGTTAAGGGTATTGCTGTTAGCCATTACATTATCCAGACCGGTGGTTTTAATGGTTAACCCAAGTTTAAAACCTGTTCCTTTTAATGAATAAACGTAATCGATGTATTGAGTAGGGCTATAGCTCACACGCATAGTTAGTGTGCTCGAGTCTTTCTCAGCCACAGTAAGGTTTGGTGCGCTTGGCGTAAAGTATAGCTCATCAGTGTTGATTGGTTTGTCTTGCGCACGGAAAGTCAAACCAAAGTGATTGTTTTCACCATTGAATAATATCAATGGTTTTTTATCGAAAGTTTTGTAGTTTTTCAGTTCAACTGAATAAACGCGACCACCACGGTTGCTTAATTTAACACGCAGTTCCTGGTTTTCCAGGGTAACAAATTGCTCACTGCCTACAGTTGCAACACCAAAAGGTATTTTCTTTAATGCTGAGTCGGCTATTGTAACAGCCTTTTTTGTGGTATCAGGCTTGGTGGTTTTAACAACTGCAGCTGCTGCTTTTGCTCTTTTAATCGAGTCCTGCAATAACTGCTCTTTTTTTATGTCAGCAGCTGATGGCTTCAAAAGAAAATAAGAGCCGGCCATTATTAAAACTATCAGGACAAATCCTGTTATTGTATTCTTATCCATTTTGTCGTTATCGTACTTTTTTACTTCTTGCGGGCATATGCCAGCGAAGCGGCGACAAAGTTAACAAAAAGTGGGTGAGGATTAGCAACTGTTGATTTTAATTCCGGGTGAAATTGTCCACCAACAAAAAACGGGTGATTTTTCAGCTCGATGATCTCTACAAGGCTGTTATCCGGGTTGATTCCTGACGGTATCATTCCGGCTTCTTCATATTGTTTCAGGTACTTGTTATTGAACTCAAAACGATGGCGGTGGCGTTCTGTAATGTGCGTTTTTCCATATATTGCAGCCGCTTTTGAGCCTTTTTTGATATCACAAGGATAAGCGCCCAAGCGCATAGTTCCACCTTTGTTTTTAATCTTCTTCTGCTCTTCCATCATTGCAATAACCGGATGAGGAGTGTGCTCGTTCATTTCGGTGCTGTTGGCATTTTTTAATCCCAAAACATTGCGGCCGAACTCAACAACGGCACATTGCATGCCCAAGCAGATACCGAAGAATGGAATATTATTTTCACGCACATAACGTATTGCTTCAATTTTTCCTTCAAAACCGCGCTCACCAAAACCTGGTGCAACCAGTACGCCATGCAAGCCTTTCAGACGCTCAATAGCATTTTCAGGAGTCAGTTGTTCCGATGGAATATATTCGACGCGTACCTTACATTCATTTTTTGCACCAGCATGTATAAACGACTCGGTGATCGACTTATAGGCATCAGGAAGTTCAACATATTTACCTACCAAAGCAATACGTACCTCAGAAGTTGGGTTTTTCAAACGCCCCAGAAAATCTTTCCAGTTTTCCAGAAGCGGTTCGTTTTTGTGCGAAAGTTTTAGCTTGGTTAATACGGTCTTATCCAACTGCTCTTTCAGCATCAGTAAAGGAACATCATAAATGGTAGAAGCGTCAATCGATTCGATAACCGCGTTAATATTCACATTACAGAAAAGAGCGATCTTTTTGCGGATCTCCATATTGATGTGGTGTTCCGTACGGCAAACCAGTATGTCCGGCTGAATACCGTATTCCAGTAACATTTTAACAGAGTGCTGGGTCGGTTTGGTTTTCAATTCTCCTGCGGCGGCAAGGAAGGGGATCAAAGTCAGGTGTATAACCAATGAGTTGCCAGAGCCAATTTCCCACCTGAACTGACGCACTGCTTCAATGTAAGGCAATGATTCGATGTCACCAACTGTTCCGCCTAATTCGGTGATCACGATATCGTAATCGCCGCTTTCGCCTAATAAACGGATGTTTCTTTTGATCTCATCAGTAATGTGAGGTACTACCTGTACCGTTTTACCCAAAAATGCACCTTCGCGTTCCTTGTTGATCACATTCTGGTAAATGCGACCAGTGGTAATATTGTTGGCCTGTGATGTTGGCGTATTCAGAAAGCGCTCGTAGTGGCCCAGATCAAGATCGGTTTCGGCACCGTCTTCAGTAACATAGCATTCACCATGCTCATAGGGGTTAAGTGTTCCGGGATCGATGTTGATGTAAGGGTCGAACTTTTGGATCGTAACGCGGTATCCGCGTGATTGAAGAAGTTTGGCCAGTGAGGCAGAAATAATGCCTTTCCCTAACGACGAAGTAACGCCGCCCGTCACAAAGATGTATTTAGTCATGATGATATTGTGTATTTGGCGCCTGTTTTTACACCTGCACCTTTTGTTTGTGTACGGGATACAAAAGTAGCAAAATTTTCAGACTTTGCTCACTGAAATCGCAAATGTTGAAAAGGAATCGGGATGTGGAGAATGTTAACTTGTTGTAAAGTTGTTAATTGTCTGAACCTGAATTTGCCGAATTATAAGATGGGCAGAATTAGAATTCTGTAAATTAATTAATTGTGAAAATTTTGGTTCAAACAGAAAAGCTTAGGGTTCTATTTAGAAGTTTTTTGATTCTCTAAAAATCCATCATTATATAGTTTTACATAGAATTGGATAAGTTCATAATTATAATTGGTAGTTTTTCTTTCCTCTTTATATTTGTCTAACAGGGCCGGATTGTCCGCAATAAAATCCATTAAAATTTGCTCGCGGCTTTTGCGTGAGCTGCCAATGTAAATTCCCGTAGTACCAACTTTAATAAGTTTTAACGAATCGTTATTTTTGCTCACGTACCAAAAAAAAGAGCTAGTGCCGGCTTGGACAGAAGAGCCAACTCCGACGGAAGACCCCATTCCGACGGAAGACCCCATTTCATAAGTATGACCTCCTCCATTACGTTCATATAAGTTTATTTTACCACCCTCAAGCAACCGTAGAAAAATTAATTTGTCAGTTCCAGGCAAACGTCTGGGCACAAAGAAACTTGAATCTTCAGATAAATAATAGCCCTTAACACTATCTGCATCAAAAGGCTTTGCCCCCGGACACCATCCACTTTATACGTTAATTTCCCTAAAAACCTACGCCCTATATGGCATTTAATGGTATCATTTTTAAGGCTGATGACATAGTCATTGAATTTTTTAGTAGTATCCACATCCTGCGCAAGTACTTTGACAGTGGATAAAAGCAAGCAAATTGAGGTTAGTAGTAATAATTTTAGTTTCATAATGATAAGGTCAGTTTTAGAAGGTTTTATTATTCAAATATAGGCTTTTTCAAATTCTTTGGCGTATCAATTGTTTGAACTATGATTTTTCTGCTTATTTGATGGGCTATAATTCTTGTTGGGTTTCATTACCCTTTTAAATTGAAGAGAAGTGTTCCCGAAGTTAATAAGTAAACCTATGTCTAAACCATAGGCCTCCAAATAATTAATAGCTTGAGCCAGGTGCACATCTTCCAATTGACTAACAGCTTTTAATTCGACCATCACCCTATCTTCGACAAAAAAGTCAACTCTTCTTGTGCCTATATTTTGTGTTTTATATAAGATATTCATTTCATGTTCCCTGCTAAAGGCCAGCCCTTGTAAATGCATTTCTATATCCATCGCCCTTTGATAGATCACTTCCTGAAATCCGTTGCCGAGTAGTTTATGTACTTCTAATGCACAACCAATAATTTTACCCGTAAGCGCACTTAATGGGTATTCGTTTTTAATAATCATTCTTTTGTCTTGAACTATGATTTAATTGATTATTTGATGGACTATGATTTTTCTTAACCCATGTTTTTGCTGATTTTCTGATAGGCGATGAATCCGATTTTATAGACATTCAATCATAGTCTTCATCTAATCATTCAAATCATAGTTCAGATAATTTCTCCAAATCCTCTGGCGTATCAATAGCTATAGTTTCAATCTCGGTTTCAGCTACTTTTATTTTGTAGCCGTTTTCAACCCAGCGCAATTGCTCCAAACTTTCGGCTTTTTCTAATGACGATACCGGCAACTTAGTGATCAGTTGCAAAATATCAGCACGGTAACCATAAATGCCAATATGCTTAAAATAAGTGAAATGCTGTAGCCAGTTTTGAGGCTCCTGTCCGCGGATATGCGGCAGGGGAGATCGTGAAAAATAGATCGCTTCTGAGTTTTTATTTACGACAACCTTCGGCGAATTGGTACTATGCAGTTCCTCGTTAGTCGAAACTTTCTTTATTAGGGTAGCGATCTGCGTGCCTGAATCATTAAAGCAGTTAATGAGTTTCGCAATTTGCTCCGGATCAATGTAAGGTTCATCGCCTTGAATGTTGATGACTACCTCATATTCGGGGTGTTTTTTGGCTACTTCGGCACAACGATCCGTTCCACTTTGATGAGCAGAGGAAGTCATCACTGCTTTGCCGCCAAAACCGTGCACGTGTTCAAAAATGCTGTCGTCATCCGTAGCAACGATCACTTCTGATAATTGCGCACACTTTTTAGCCTGCTCATAAACCCTTTGGATCATGCTCTTCCCGGCAATATCAACCAGCGGCTTTCCGGGAAAACGGGTAGACGCATAACGTGCGGGGATAATACCGAGGATTTTCATTTACGATTTTAGATTTACGATTTTAGATTGATGAAACATCGGTAAATAGAAATGTGTTTTCATGATTCAAATAGCTTTACAAAATAATAAGTCGTAATTCGTAAATCTAAATTCGTAAATCAGAATAGCCCATTAATCTCCCGCTCAATCCGCTCCACAATGGTCGCCATGTCGTCGGTGTTATTGGCGAAGTCGAGTTTGTCTTTATCTAAAATCAGGAGTTTGCCCAGTTTGTAGCCGTTGATCCATTTTTGATACTTGTCATTTAGTTTGGATAGATAATCCAAACGGATACCGATCTCATATTCACGGCCGCGGCGCTGTATATTGTTAACCAGCGTAGGTACTGACGCTTTCAGGTAAACCAACAAATCTGGTGGTTTGATGAATGCGGTGATGTTATCAAAAATAGCACGGTAGTTCTCATAGTCGCGGGTGGTCATCAGGCCCATATCATGCAGGTTCTCAGCAAAGATGTAGGCATCTTCATAAATGGTGCGGTCCTGTATAATGTTTTTATTGCTCTGCTGAATATCAAGGATCTGCCTGAAGCGGCTGTTCAAAAAATAGATCTGCAGGTTAAAACTCCAGCGTTTCATGTCGCTGTAAAAATCTTCCAGGTAAGGATTGTTGTCTGCAGCCTCGTAAAGAGGTTCAAAACCATAATTTTTGGCCAATAATTCAGTAAGGGTGGTCTTTCCGGCGCCGATGTTTCCTACTATAGCTATGTGCATGCGATGGTCTTAGTTCATGGTTTACGGTTGATGGTTCATAGCTCTTCACAAGGAAGTATAGAAACCACAATTAACTACGTCCGACTAATATACATTATGAAGTATGAACTCACAATTTTTTTGTTAATAGTAGTTAGTCCATAGACCACAGCCGATTGTCCAAAGTAAAGCCATAGACCATGGTCTATCGACCCTCGACTAAATTAGAAACTACGGAATCCAATAATTTCCCTCACCTCGCGGATGGTTTTTGAAGCACTTTCACGCGCCTTTATCGCACCATGCCGGGCAACCTGGCGCAGATAACCAGTATCCTGGCTGATGTCATTTATTTTCTCACGGATAGGCGCAGTGGCGATGATCATATCTTCAGCTAACTGCTTCTTCAAATCACCATAACGTATCTGGCAGGTATTATATAGAATATCGAAATGCTCATAGGTATCAGGGGTAGACACTACATTCAATAGATCGAATAGATTTTGGATCTCGACTGGTTTTTCCTGGTTCTCGGCAGTTGGGCCGCTGTCTGTCACCGCTCTCATTACTTTTTTACGGATGATTTCAGGTGAATCAGATAAGTAAACTGCATTGCCTTCGCCTTCTGATTTACCCATTTTGCCCTTTCCATCAAGGCCCGGTATTTTTACCAGGTTCTCGCTGAAATTGAAGGCGTATGGCTCAGGAAAATAATCATGATTATACAGGCGGTTAAAACGGTTGGCAAATGTGCGCGACATCTCCAGGTGCTGTTCCTGATCTTTACCCACAGGTACTTTGGTAGCACGATGGAGGATAATATCGGCAGCCATCAAAACAGGATACGTCAGCAGGCCGGCGTTTACGTTGTCGGGTTGAGCGCGTATTTTATCTTTAAATGAGGTGCTGCGTTCCAGCTCACCTACATAGGCATTCATATTCAGATACAGATACAACTCAGTTGTTTCCGGTACATCTGACTGAACATATAAGGTTGATTTTTCAGGATCAAGGCCTGCTGCAAGGTATTCTACCAATACCTGTTTTACATTGCTATGAAGGTCAGACGGGGTAGGATGAGTGGTTAGCGAATGCCAATCGGCAATAAAGAAAAAACAATTATACTCACTCTGCATTTTTACGAAGTTTTGAATAGCTCCGTAATAGTTTCCCAAATGTAATTTCCCGGTAGAACGTATACCACTAACAACAGTTTCCATGGTCGCGAAAGTAAGGATTTTTTATATTTTTGGTGCCGATGAAATTGATATTGAAGAAAGCACACTGTTACCTGTATATGGGCAGCGTGGCGCTCTTCTACTTTTTGCTTTACCCATTCCTCTGGTATTTTTCGCGTAAGCCATCCACTTATAAGCAGATGAACAAGTTCAGAAGGCTGTGGGGATTTCTCAGTTCTGCTTTTGCAGGTATATTTTACAGTTTTACTTACGAAGAACCGCTTGACCGTACCAAACCTTATATTATTTGCCCCAATCATTCCTCTAACCTTGATATAACAGCGATGAGCCTATTGGTAAAAAACGATTGCTGTTTTATGGGTAAGGGAGAACTGGCCGAAGGGTTGGTTACCGGCCTGTTCTTTAGAACTGTGGATATACCGGTCAATCGAGAAAGCAAAATGTCATCTTTCAGAGCATTTAAGAAAGCGATGGAAAAGCTGCAAGGCGGCATCACTATGATCGTCTTCCCCGAAGGGAAAATACCTGATGATTATCCGCCTCAGTTGCATGATTTTAAAAACGGGCCGTTTCGATTGGCAATAGAAGCCGGAATTCCGATCGTCCCGGTTACTTCATTAAATAACTGGAAATTACTTTGGGACAACGGTACAAAGCATGGCAGCAAGCCAGGCGTATGCCAGATATATGTGCATAAGCCTATTGAAACTAAACATTTGATTGTTGATGATGCTGATAATTTGCGAGACGAGGTGTACAGGATCATGAAGGCGAAATTTGACGGGCAATCCATCTCTTAGTGTTTTCCGTGCAAACCTCCTTGATCTTTGTGGTTAAAATTTACCACTGAGGACACGGAGAACAACCACAAAGTTCACAGAAATTATTTTTTTGCCTTTGAATTAAGGGTTTTCTATTTTTGAAGTCGATGATCCTGGCCCTTAAGAAATTCCATCGTTTATTATACAGGTTTAGTATTTCGTTTATATTTTACCTGCAATGGCCGCTTATTAAATACGCTTCCAAAAAGCCATCCAGGTACCCTTTTATGAACCGGCTGCGGAAGATATGCGCGGCATTCAGCTCCACAACTACCGGAATTTTTTATAAAGTACAGTATGAGCAACCGATAGACTGGTCGCGCACCTACATAGTTTGTCCCAATCATATTTCAAGCCTGGATATCATGTCGGTTAGCAAGGCACTCAAAAACACATTTTGCTTTATGGGTAAGCACGAATTACTGGACAATCCATTATTGGGTATTTTTTTCAGGTCGATCGATATACCTGTCAACCGTGACAGTAAAATATCATCCTATAAGGCATTTAAACAGACCGGTGAGCGTTTGGAGCGGGGAATTAGCGTAGTGATATTTGCTGAAGGGACTGTTTCAAAATATTATCCGCCGCAATTGCAGGAATTTAAAAATGGCCCGTTCCGACTGGCTATTGAGTTAAAAATTCCTATTTTGCCCATTACTTCGCTGGATACGTGGAAGGTAATGTGGGATACCGGCAGTGTGTATGGCAGCAGACCGGGGATTTGTCATATATTTGTGCACAAACCCATTGAAACAGCTCAGATGACTGTTGAAGACGCTGATTTGCTGAAAGATGAGGTTTACAAAGTGATAAAACAGAAACTGGACGAAAATGAACATCGATAAGGAAACCGTAGAGAAAGTGGCCCATTTGGCAAGACTGGAACTAGCCGAAGATGAAAAGGAGAAGATGATTGCCGATATGAACAAGATCCTCGGTTTTATGGATAAGCTGAACGAAATAGATACCTCAGGTATTGAGCCGCTGGTGTATATGACCAATGAGATCAATACCGTGCGCGAAGATGTAATAAAACAAGAGGTAACACACGAAGAAGCGCTGTTGAATGCTCCAAAACACGATAAGGATTATTTTTTGGTAGCGAAGGTGATTGAAAAATAGTCCGAAAGTCGGGAAGACCGGAAGTCGGAAAGATTAAATTGATCTGCTATTTTACTTTCGGACTTATGGGGACTTACGGACTTTCCGACTAAAAAACAAATCCCTGTAACAATTCCTATGCTCTCATAGTCAAACCACGAAAAAGCGAATGGAGCCATTAATTACGATTAAAGATATCGGGCGTAAATATGTGATCGGTGCAGAAACCATACATGCACTTAAGTCGGTATCTTTAACAATAAATAAAGGCGAATTTGTTGCCCTGATGGGCCCTTCGGGCTCTGGCAAATCAACCCTGATGAACATCCTCGGTTGCCTGGATACACCAACCAAAGGTGAGTATATCCTGAATGGCATCGACGTTAGCCACATGACCGATAATGAGCTGGCTGAGGTACGCAATAGTGAGATCGGCTTCGTTTTCCAGACATTTAACCTGTTACCGCGCAATACAGCACTGGATAATGTGGCCCTGCCGCTTATTTATGCCGGTATAAATAGAGAGGGTAGGCAAGAACGTGCCCGAAAAGCTCTTGAGAATGTAGGGCTCGGTCACAGGGTGACTCACAAGCCGAATGAGTTGTCCGGCGGTCAGCGTCAGCGCGTGGCAGTAGCCCGTGCATTGATCAATGACCCTTCCATCATCCTTGCCGACGAACCTACCGGTAACCTGGATACTAAAACTTCCATCGAAATAATGGGGCTGATTGAGGATATTCATGCCAGGGGCAATACCATTATCTTAGTAACTCACGAAGAAGATATAGCTAAACATGCTCACCGTATAGTGCGTATGCGTGACGGGCTGATCGAAAATGATTACCCTAATCCGGATATTCAAAAGGTAGACAGGAGCAAGATCAGTGCTGATGATGATGCCCACGAAGCCCCAATCAAAACAATTCCTAGCAATTAGAAGCCAATCGCACAATAAACTCAGTTAATTTAAGCGTAGTTTCGGGCATTATAGGTTTATGGTGGCCTATGATCAGCGTATGATTGATGATCTCGATAACCACATCTTCATGCCGCATATCCATCACCACATTCCTGAAATCACGGTTCATGGCTGATTCGGCTTTATAACGGTCATTTACCAGCACATAAAAGGTATCGCTGAAAGCTTTATCGTCATGAAAATCCAACTCCACGGGGTGTACCAGTTCAATAAGTTTATCAGCTAATGTTTCAGGACGAATGAACGCCCGTCCACAGTCTTTTTTTAGATAGGCCAACGCCCAACTTTGATATTCGTAGTAATCGTATAATGAAGACGATCTTGTATTGCCGTCCTTTTTTACTTTATGTATCTCGACAAAAAGTATGTAGCAGCCGGTACGGGCATTTTTAACAACGTAAGAGCCTCTTACATTGATATTCTCACATCCTCTAAACGCCTCAAAATCTTCCAGGTGAAAATCTATATTACCGGTATGTTCGATGCGGAATTTTGATCTCAATAGTTTATAGGTGTCGTCAAAAGTATCGATGGTTTCGCGGCTGAGGCCTACGGTATCAAAGGGATAGTCCATGTACAATAATACACGATTTCAAGATTTAAAGGAAATTGAACACGATTAAGTGATTTATTGGATTTTGTGAATTGAAAATCACTCATTCACTAATTAAGTCATTACTTATATGCAGCCATCACACCACAAGAGCAAGCACAATTTTGGTCGCTTACGCCAAGTTTTTTCAGAAAATAATGGTAAAAGCCGATACGGTCATTCATGCTAAAAACATTCTCGCCTTGCCCGCATTCTACCGCGCCGTTAATAATGTTGATGGTCATACCAAAACCAGGTTTGCGGTTTTTGGCTTTATCATCCGCTTTGGGTTGCCACTTGCCTATCATTACATCGTGGGCTGAAGGTTTATAAGTTTGAGGCGTCATCCAGAAATAGATGGCTACTTTAAACGCAGTAACTGCATCGGTTTCTACTAAGTCAGGATTATTTAACAGGATACTTTTGTTGCCTAAAATGCAATCTGAGGCATAACCATAATTGCCGTTATAGCTTAGTTGCAATGGCCCGCGGCCATAATATTTTTTACCGGGGACGGCAGGGTAGTTGTCATTATCGGCAACATAAGGTAATGAAGTATTGCTTTCATGAATAAACATTAATCCATCATCATATTTCCCATTTTGTCCGTGACGGGTTTCATGGGCGATATTGGCAAAAAAAGCAGCCAGTTCTTTTTTATCGGTTTGCAGGTCTTTTTCGCTGCAAAAATTGCCGTAATCGATAGCATAAGAGCTATCGGGTTTCTTTTTGGCCCAGTCTTCGTTCCAATCCTCATCCTGGCGAACGACAACCGACTTGCCAGCCTTTTTATCTGTTCTGGTGATCTGGTAAACCGAAACAGCACGCTTAACCACCTTTATCTTGATGTTGCTCATCTGCTGGATGGCTTTTATAAATGCCTGGTAGCTGTAAAATTTATCATGTTGCGGAAAGAAATCGTTAAACTGCTTTTCGCTCAGGAAGTTGCTCACAGGAATATTGCTTGGAATGATCGGCTTATTATTCGCCCCACCACACTTAAAGCTTAACAACAAAAATGAAAAGAGGGCAAGGCATATCTTATTTACAACAGAAATGGATCTCATAGGATAAAAAATTATTCCGAAGGAATTCAATGGTAAATTATCGACCAAATGTAATAACATTAACTGTACGTAACAGTTTGGTCAGCGAAATCAAAATATTGTTTACAATGCCAAACCAAAATAATAAATTCGAAAACGAATGAAAATTTACACCAAAACGGGCGATAAGGGCTATACTTCATTGATAGGGGGGACAAGGGTGCCAAAGCACCATCTTCGTATTGAAAGCTACGGCACTGTGGATGAGTTGAACTCTTATATTGGACTGATACGCGACCAGGATATTGCTGCACACGATAAGCAAATATTAAAAGAGATACAGGACAGGTTATTTACCATCGGTTCATCCCTGGCATCGGACCCTGAAAGGTCGAAAATGATCATTCCTGATTTGCATGAAGCAGATATTGAATTGCTGGAAAAGGAAATGGATGCGATGAATGAGAAATTGCCCGAATTGCGTCATTTTATTTTACCTGGTGGCAATAATGCCATTTCGTTTTGCCATATTGCACGCTGTGTATGCCGCAGGGCGGAACGGTTGGTAGTAAACCTTTCGGCGGAAAGCACCGTAGAAGAAAAGGTAAATATTTACCTGAACCGGTTAAGCGACTATCTGTTTGTATTGGCCAGGAAGATCGGAAACGAACAAAACATTCCTGAAAATCAATGGATACCGCGTGTTTAAAAAATTAAAAAAATTATTTGATAATCGATTTAAAAATATTATACTTTTGCGAAAATTGATTTTTACCTTAAATAGATAATAATATATGTATTGGACACTTGAATTAGCATCTCACCTGGAGGATGCACCATGGCCCG
>Ga0157374_10001848_pt1 | contig 17820 bp, 11 predicted proteins | sample M25metaG_FD_115308 | JGI IMG/M metagenome (GOLD analysis project Ga0157374, IMG submission 115308) | Miscanthus rhizosphere microbial communities from Kellogg Biological Station, Michigan, USA - M2-5 metaG | ecosystem: Host-associated > Plants > Roots > Rhizosphere > Soil | place: USA: Michigan...
GAAACGCCATACCCCACGGCAAAGTCGTGGGCTTGCCGTAATCGCCATCGCCGGAAATCAGGCAGCCGATGCGCCCGATGCCGTATCCCAGGGCCGCAGCCGGCGAGGCTACATCGAGCATGAGCAGCGGCGCGATCCGGAAGCGCCTGGCCAGAAGCACGAGGGCCAGGAATCCACCGATAATCGCGCCCGCAAACGCAAATCCCATGGTGCTGAATAGTTGCGGCCAGGGATCAGCGAAAAACTCCGCAGGCGTTTCCAGCAAATGGTAAAGCCGTGAACCGGCGAGACCCGCGAGACCCGTGATGCCGATGATGGCCTCGGCGTCCGCGGCAATTCCCCGACGCGCAAAATCAGCGCGCAATACAAAAAATGCGCAAATCAAACCTGTTGCAACCATCAGGCCGTACGAACCGAGCGTCAAAGGACCAATGTGGATGAAGGGATACAAACGAAGCTCCCGTCGTTTAGCAGATCATGTGTCCGGTCACTAGCCGCGACAGTATAGCCGAGATGGAAAAGTTGTGGCGCGGGCTTCAGCCCGCGGCATTTTGATCTTGCAAGGACTAAACCCACAGGCTGAAGCCCATGCCACTTGTGTCAGTGAACAGCGGTCTGCTCGCCCACCGCGGGGCGATTTCTCCTCATGATGAGGAGAAACGGAACGAGGCAAAGAATGATCACAGCAAGAATGGAAATTACTTCGACATAGGCCAGCGTGGTGGCCTGCTTGTCAATGATGAACGAAACGAGCCCGTGGGCCTGCCGGGTGGCTTCCACGCTGCCGGCTCCTTTTCCTTGAAACGTCTGGGAAAGTCCGCTCACGAGGCTTTCGTATTGAGGCGTTCCGGGCGTCGTGTGCGTCACCATCATTGAGCGCCTTCGCTGCGCGATGCGCGCAATGGACGTGGAGATCAGCGCGATTCCAATGCTTCCGCCGACGTTCCTCATGAAGCTGTTCATGGAAGAAATCTGGTTGTTTTTCTCACGCGGCACGCCCACATAGGCCAGAACATTCTGCGGAACGAAAATAAAAGCCAGGCCGAACATCTGCAGCGTGCGCATCAAGAATGCGGCGCGGAAATCCATCGTCAGGCTGAACAGCGTGGACATGTAATACATCGCCGCGGAAATGCATATGAAGCCGAACGCCATCATCTTGCGCGGATCGACCCGCGAGACCAGCGTTCCCACGAACGGCAGCACGCAGATCATGATAAACCCGCCGCCCGCCAGCGCTTCTCCCGCGACCACCGCCGGATACCCGAGCTGCACTTGCAGAAACTGCGGAATCATCACGGTCGTGCCGTACAAAACGATGCCCACCGTAAAACTGAAAAACATGGCCGTCGCGAAATTGCGTCTTTTGAACATGCGAATGTCCACCACCGGGTTCGGGTGATGCCATTCCCAAACGATCCAGACGAGAAATGAATAGCCTGCAAGGATCACCAGCGATGTAATCCACCGCGAAGAAAACCAGTCAGACTCCTGTCCTTTATCCAGAGCGATCTGCAAGCTGGCGATAGCCAGCGTGATCAGCCCGAGTCCCACGTAGTCCGCGCGAATGCCTCTTCTGCGTTCCTGCTCGCGCTTCAAAAACGGCGGGTCTTCCACCAAACGATTGGTGAGGAACAACGAAAGCAGGCCGATCGGCACGTTGATGTAGAAAATCCAGCGCCAGTTGTAGTTGTCCGTGATGTAGCCGCCAAGCGTCGGTCCAATGGCGGGCGCGAGCACCACAGCCATGCCGTAAACCGCAAATGCCATGCCCCGCTTGGACGCGGGAAATGTGTCGGCCAGAATGGCTTGCTCGCTGGGCTGTAGACCTCCGCCACCAACACCCTGTAAAACACGAAAGAAAATCAGCATCCCCAAACTGGGCGCGAGCCCGCACAGAAAACTGCTGAGGGTGAACAAGGCAACGCAGGTCATGTAGAAGCGCTTGCGGCCAATGATCGTGGAGAGCCATGCGCTGATCGGAAGAATGATCGCGTTCGAAACAAGGTAGCTCGTGAGTACCCAGGTGGATTCTTCCTGGCTCGCGGAAAGATTGCCCGCAATATGAGGCAACGACACATTCGCGATGGAGGTATCCAGCACCTCCATGAACGTGGCCAGCGTGACCGTCAGGGCGATGAGCCACGGGTTATATTTGGGTTTCCAGGCAGCGTCTAAATGTTCCGTCACGTTGATCCGGTTTTTTGTAGCACAGCCACTCCTGGCAGTGCGGTTTTTGCGGAACTTACGAAAGGCGCACAGCGCACAGCCAGGAGTGGCTGCGCTACTTCAACCAAACTTTCGGCACCACCGACATTCCCGGCCGCAAGCGGTCCAGTCCTTGCTGCCCCGGCTTGCAGCGGATGCGCACAGGCAGCCGCTGCACCACTTTCACGTAATTCCCCGTCGCATTTTCCGGAGGCAGCACACTGGTGATCGAGCCAGTCGAGCCCGGCATCGCCTCCACGCTTCCTTCGAAATTCGGGCCGAAAGCATCCACGGAAATCGTGACCGACTGGCCGGGATGCATTTGCCTCAGCTGGCTTTCCTTGAAATTGGCGGTGACCCACAAATTGCCCAGATCGGCGACGGTGACCAGACGCTGGCCTTTGCTGACGTGTTCTCCAGCTTCGACCGTGCGCTTGGTGATCACGCCCGAAACCGGCGCAGTAATCGTGCAATAACTGAGGTCGAGTTGCGCACGGTCGAGCTGCGCCTTCATCGCCTGCACATCCGCCTGCTTGGATTGCAACGTGGCTCGGGAAATGGCTACTTGATTGGGCGCATTGACGCTCGCCGATTCCATCATGCTACGCGCCTGATCGAGCTGTGCGCGGCGCTGCTCCACTATTTTCTGCGAGGCTTCAGCCGTTGCGCGGGCGGAGTCGACCGAAGCAGCGAGGGCATTTGCTTGCGCAACCACCTGGTCATAATTCGAGCGTGAGACTTCATTCTTGTCCACGAGCGCCTTGTAGCGACCCACATCCGCCTGTGCCCTTGTGTTATTGGCTTCCGCTTCAATCACGCGGGACTTGGCAGCGGCCTGGTCGCGCTCCGCTGCGGCAAGAGCCGCCTCGGCATTGGCAACTTCGGACTTGCTGGTGGATACGTTCGTCTCCGAAGTGCTGCGTATGATAGGAAGATTGGGATTCTCCGCTCGTTCATTGGCCTGCGCTCTCAGCAATTGCGCCTGCGCAAGTTCCACGGCAACCTGGAAGTCGCGAGGATCGAGTTCCACAAGCACATCTCCCGCCTTCACAGACTGGTTCTCCTCGGCGTGTACGGCTTTCACGTCGCCGTCAATGCGAGCGGTGATCCCGTTGAGGTGCCCGTCCACCTGCGCGTCATCGGTCGATTCGTAGCCGCGCGAGTAGAGCCAGAACGCCAGCGCGCCCACGATAATGACGGTGCCGAGGACACCCGCGAACAGCAGAGTCTTGCGCCGTCCCTCGGGATTGCTTCCGGTGCCGCCGCCAGCCTCGTTTGGTCTTCCAGCCGGATCGCCAGGCCGGGTCGGACTGGTCTGCTGCAATTGATCAACCGCCATGTTTATTGGCTCCTCAAAAGATCGCGCATGATTTTTTCGGCCTGCCCGGTAGCGCGCGCCACGCTGGCCTTGGCCAGATTGTGGGCGTTCAAATTAGCGATGTAGTCGGACTCCGCGCTGGCCACTACTTCCTGCGCCTGGGTCACTTCCACGGTGTCCGCGACTCCGGAAGAAAAGCGGTCAGTTGACTGGGTGAGCTCATCGCGAGCGAGTTCGCGCCGGCTTTGCGCGACACGTACTTGCTCCGCGGCAGCATTCAGATCGAGATACGCGTTTCGGACATCCGCTTCGACCCGCGCGCGAATATTTTCATATTCGGCGCGCCGCTGCTTGAGCGTCGCCTCCGCTTCGACAATGTCTCCGTGCGTGTGCCCTCCGGCCCAGATCGGAAACAGCAGCTGGGCGCTGACGTCAAAAGTGCCGTGCGAATTCGCCGGATTGATTCCAATCACTCCGTAATCCGCGACAACGCCGAGCGTCGGATAGTGCTCGGCCACAGCCGCCTTGCGCGATAATTCCGCAGCGCGTACCTGCGCATCCGCGGCTTTCAGGTCAGCGCGATTTTGCGAGGCCAGCGCGACGGCCTGATCCAGCGTGATGTTATCGAGCGGCGCGTACAACATTTTGTCCGTGAGCGTAACGGCCTGCGCCGATGACAATCCGATGAGCCGCGCGAAGGCAATCTTGTCCTTCTCGTAGTCGGCCTGCTCCGCGGTCAATCTCTGCTGCTGCGTTTGCAGCTCCACCTGGCTTCGAGTCATGTCGATTTTCGCACTGAGGCCGGCGCTGAAGCGGTCCGAGGCTTGCTGAAAAATCGCCTGCGCGCTGTCGACCTGAACTTTGGCCGAATCGACGCGCGCCGATTGCGCCAGCACCTGGAGATAAGCCGCAGTCACGACATACACTACGACTTCCCGCGCATCCGCGGCAGAAAATTCCGCGGCCTTCTGCGCTTCGCGCGAGGACTGGTAGGTACGGACCGATTGCACATCGGCAATGCGCTGCTTCAGGTAGGCGCGCAGGTCGATATAGTTGAAAGGGCCCACGATCGTAGGCAAATTCACCCCGAGGTTCGGGGGAAATTTAAATTTGAATCCGAAGGAAGCCAGATCGATTTGCTGCACGTTTTCGCGAAGGCCACCGGAAATGTCCGGATAAAGCGCGCTTCGCGCCACGATCCTCTCTCCATTCGCGCGTTGCGACGCCTGCTCCGCGGTGATTCCCCCCAGGTTGTAGCGCAATCCCAGTTTCAGGGCCTGGTCGAGAGAAAGCGACATCGGCTGATCGGTCGGCGGCCCGGAGCTCGCGCTGCCTTGATACACATCCGTTTGCGCCAGTCCGGCAACGGCCGGAAGGAGAACGCCGATCATCAGGACACACAAACGAAGCCGGAAAATTCGCATGAACGCGCTCAATTCTTCGGGAGATTCCCTCCCTGCCAGCCGCACTCGACTTTGAAGATCCAAGGGAGGAGGCAGGTGGGCATCCGAATTTGCAATTAAGGCTTGCGCAGCCGAGAACACGCTAGTAAGATACATACACGTATGTATCCTGTCAAGCGAAGCGCCGAGTCGCGGTGAGGGAGATGTCCATGCCCGCGCGCGGAAAACGCACACGCAACAGTTCTCCGCTGGCCGCGTCCCGCACGCGCCAGGCCGAACGCACCCGGGCCACACGCCGCAAACTATTAGATGCGGCCAAGCAAATTTTCGCTCAAGACGGTTTTGAAGCAGCGCGCCTGGAAGACATCGCGGCCGGCGCCGGTTACACCCGCGGCGCTTTCTACGCCAACTTTAAGAGTAAGGAGGACATTTTCTTCGCGCTGTTTGAAGAGTGGGTCGGCGAAAGAATCGATTCCCTGGCAAGCGCCATGCGCCGCCACTCCGATCCCGGCGAAAAACTCGTGGCCCTGCGCACGCATTACGCGGAACTGGCCACCGACCGCCGCCTGGTGCTGATCTCCATGGAATTCAAGCTGTTCGCCCTGCGCCACCCCGAGGCCCATGCGAGGCTGCGGAGCAGCCATCGCCGCATTCGCGCGTCGTTCGGCGAGCTGTTTTCCGAAGTGATGGGCGCTCTGGGCAGGACTCTTCCCATGACTTATCCGGCGGCTTCCGCATCCCTCGGAGCGGTTGCCCATGGGCTCCTGCTCGAGCACTTGCTCGATCCAAAAACGCTTTCTTATGGCGATGTGCGCCAGGTCCTAGGCCTTTATTTTGATTCGATTTTTCAGGCGGAGAGTAACTAGATCAGCCGCCCGGCGTGTAACGCATTCGCAAGGATATTGTAACGGGACATTGAGCTCTCGCATCCATTATAGCGGTAGTTCCAACACGGTAATTCTCCCGGGAACAAGTGGGCTGGAGAAAGATTACGAGCGGGCCTTAGAGTTACTTCAGAAACGCCAGCGAAAACCGGATTTCTCGCATCGGAAATCGGACGAAAAACGTAATCGCTGGTATCGCGAATGATGCATTTGGTGTCCGTGGAAGCGGCCGCCGTGTAGGCAAGGAGTCAGGGGTCAGGAATGTGGATTGTTCGACTAGCGCTGCGAAGACCGTACACCTTTGTGGTGATGTCTTTGCTGATCCTGATTCTCGGAGTGCTGGCCATATACACCACGCCCATCGATATTTTTCCGGACATCGATATCCCGGTCCTCAGCGTCGTTTACGGATATCCGGGACTTTCCGCTGAGGATGTTTCCCAGCGGCTGGTGGTTAACTATGAACGCGGTCTTACCGCCACGGTCAACGACGTCGAGCACATTGAATCGCAATCCCTGAACGGCCTCGGCGTCATCAAAATATTCTTCTACCCCAACGTGCATATTGAAATGGCCATGTCGCAGGTTACGGCCATCGCACAATCGCAACTGCGGCAGGATCCGCCGGGCACAACTCCGCCGTTTATCCTGGCGTACAACGCTTCGTCCGTGCCGATCATTCAACTGGCTCTTTCCGGAAAAAATCTTTCCGAGCAGCAGATCAACGACCTCGCATCGAATTTCCTGCGCACCCAGCTGGCCACCGTGCAGGGCGCGGTTTTTCCGAATCCTTACGGCGGAAAACAGCGCCAGATTCAGGTGGACCTGAACATCCAGCAATTGCAGGCCAAGGGGTTGTCGCCGAGCGACGTGGTCACCGCAATCGGATCGCAAAACCTGATTCTGCCTGCGGGAACCGTAAAAATCGGATCCTTTGAAAATGATGTGGATATGAACGGCAGTCCGCAAACAGTCGCGGAAATGAATGACCTGCCGATCAAGAGCGTCGGTACCAGCACGATCTACGTTCGGGATGTCGCGCATGTTCGCGACGGCAATCCTCCGCAAACGAATATCGTGCTGGTGGACGGACAGCGGGCCGCGCTCATGACCGTCATGAAGCTGGGCTCCACTTCCACGCTGGACATCATCAATAAGGTCAAGGAGCGCTTGCCCATCGTTCTGGCCGGAATGCCGCCCGATTTTCGTGTTCGGCCGATCGCCGATCAGTCGCTGTTCGTGCGCGCTTCGATCAACGGAGTGGTGCGCGAAGCCGTGATCGCCGCTTGCCTGACGGGCTTGATGATTCTGATTTTTCTGGGAAGCTGGCGCAGCACGCTGATTATTGCCGTTTCCATTCCACTCTCGATTCTCACTTCGATCATCATTCTCAGCACCATCGGACAAACCATCAACATCATGACCCTCGGCGGGCTCGCGCTGGCGGTTGGAATTCTGGTGGACGACGCCACGGTGGAAATCGAGAACATCAACCGGAACTTGGCTCAGGGCAAGGAAACCATTCAGGCCATTCTGGACGGCGCGCAGCAGATCGCAGTTCCAGCGTTTGTCTCCACGCTTTCCATCTGCATTGTGTTTGTGCCCATGTTTTTTCTGACGGTCGTGGCGAAGTATCTGTTCGTGCCGCTGGCCGAAGCCGTGGTGTTCGCGATGCTGGCTTCGTACCTGCTCTCCCGCACGCTGGTGCCGACCATGGCCCGGTATCTGCTCAAGGCTCATCTGGAAGAATCGGCGGAACAGTCGCTGGCCAGCCGCAACCCGCTAATTCGATTGCAGGGACATTTCGAACAGCAATTCGAAAAGATGAGGAACTTTTATCGCGGCATCCTCCAAACCTGCCTGGCGCACAGGATTCTCTTTCCGCTTCTGTTTCTGGCGGTGTGCGTCGGTTCGTTTGCGCTGTACCCATGGCTGGGTGAAGACTTCTTCCCTTCAGTGGATGCCGGACAAATAAAGCTGCATGTGCGGGCCCCAACCGCCACACGCATTGAAGAAACGGCGGCGTTGTGCGGCGATGTGGAGCGGACCATCCACGAAGTGATTCCGGCGAACGAAATCGAGGGCGTGATCGATAACATCGGCCTTCCCTACAGCGCATACAACTACGTCTACAGCACGTCGGCGCCCATTGGTCCGCAGGATGCCGACATCTTGATCTCGATGAACCCCAAGCACCACCCAACCGACCAGTACATGCACGATTTGCGCATCAAGCTGACGCGGGAATTTCCCGGCGTGATGTTTTACTTTCCGCCCGCGGATATCGTCAGCCAGATCCTGAATTTCGGGCTCCCAGCGCCGATCGATATTCAGATCATGGGACGCGACATCGAGGCCAATCATCAATTCGCCAACGATTTGATGGCGCAGCTGAGTTCCATCAACGGGATCGCCGATTTGCGCATTCAGCAGCCTTTCAATCAGCCCAAGCTGCACATCAACGTGGATCGCACAAAGACCATTCAGGCAGGCTTCACCCAGCGGGACGTCGCCACCAACCTGCTCGTGTCGTTGAGCGGCAGCTTCCAGACTTCCCCTTCCTTCTGGCTCGATCCCAAGTCGGGCGTCAGCTACTCGGTGGCGACCATGGCGCCGCAATATCAAATTCAATCCTTGCAGGATCTGCAGAATATTCCGGTGAGCGGCGCGTCGACTTCCAATGGCGGTGTTCGCGCTCCGTGGCAACAACTGGCTAACCTGGGAACTGTTTCACGGGGCGTGGGCATGGCCACGGTATCGCATTATGACGCACAGAACATGATTGATATTTTTGGTTCCACGCAAAGCCGCGACCTGGGCGGCGTGGCCAAGGAAATTGAAACCATCGTCAATCGCAATCGCAGCCATTTGCCTCGCGGTTCGCAAATCTTCATTCGAGGCCAGATTGACACCATGCATTCATCATTCCGGGGTCTGCTTGCCGGTCTGGGATTTGCCATTCTTTTGATCTACCTCCTGATTGTCGTGAATTTCCAGTCCTGGCTCGATCCGTTCATCATCATTTCCGCATTGCCGGCAGCCTTGGCTGGAATTGTCTGGATGCTTTTCGTGACGCACACCACGATCAGTGTGCCGGCGCTTACAGGCTCCATCATGTGCATGGGTGTGGCCACGGCAAACAGCATTCTGGTGGTCAGTTTTTCCAAAGAGCGAGTGCAGGAAGGGCTTGACCCGATTCATGCCGCCGAGGAGGCCGGTTTTACGCGCTTCCGTCCGGTGATCATGACGGCGATGGCCATGATCATCGGTATGTTGCCAATGGCGGTTGGACTTGGCGAGGGCGGCGAACAAAATGCTCCGTTGGGACGCGCGGTCATCGGCGGCCTGATTTTTGCGACGGTTGCGACGCTTCTCTTCGTGCCTGCCGTCTACAGTTTGATTCACGGATATCGCACCAACCCGGGCGACTCCGCGGAAATAGAAATTCCGGGCGAATAATCTTGGTTAGCATCAGGGCGGGCTCCACGTACGACCCGCTGCCGAGTCTCGGAGGATCAGATGGAGGCAGTTTCCAATCAGCGGCACGACGCGCAAGGATCCGTGAGGACTCCAGAGCCCGATCGTGGCCCCTCGACCACCGGTAGTAAGGTGACCCGCGCCCTGGTGCTTCTGGTCGTTGTGATTATTCTCGCGCTGGTGGTGATCTGGGGAATTTCCAGCCGCCGCCACGCCAATGCCCAGTTATCAGTGGAAACTCGCGATCTCGCGATTCCCACGGTTTCCGTGATTCATCCCAAACCGAACGCGCCTCAGCAGGAAATTGTGATTCCCGGAGACATGCAGCCGTTCGCCGATGCTCCGATTTTCGCGCGGACCAATGGCTACTTGAAAAAGTGGTATGCGGATATTGGCGCGAACGTGAAGTCAGGGCAACTGCTCGCGGAAATCGACTCGCCGGAAGTGGATCAGCAACTGCAATCGGCGCGCGCGGACCTTTCCACGGCCCAGGCAAACCTGAAGCTCGCCGAAGTCACCTCGACCCGCTACAAGGATTTACTGAAAACGGATTCCGTCGCGCAGCAGGATGTGGACAACGCCAACGGAAATTACGAAGCGCGCAGAACCACCGTCGAATCCGCGCAGGCCAACGTGAAACGGCTGCAGGATATGCAGGCGTTTGAAAAGATCTACGCCCCGTTTGACGGCGTGATTACCGCGCGAAACACCGATGTGGGCCAGCTGATCGATTCCGGCAGCAGCGGCGGAACTTCGCGCGAATTGTTTCATATCGCCAACGTCAATCCCTTGCGCGTCTATATCAATGTCCCGCAATTCGATTCCCCTCAGATCAAGCCGGGACTGCATGCAGAGCTGGTTCTCACCGAATTTCCCGGGCGACGATTCCAGGGAACCGTGGTGAGAAGCTCTGGAGCGATCGACAATGCCACGCGAACGTTGCTCACTGAAGTGGACGTCGATAATTCCGCGCGCCTGCTGAAACCAGGCGGGTACGTCGAAGTGCATCTTAAGCTGCCTTCCCCCGTGAATACGTTCACTCTTCCCGTCAACGCCACCATCTTCAAATCCGCAGGCTTGCAAGTGGCCACGGTGAAAGACGGAAAAAACGTCGCATTGATCCCGATTACGCCGGGCCGGGATTTCGGAGCGGAAATTGAAGTCGTCGCGGGACTCAAAGGCGATGAGTCGATCATTCTGAATCCGTCCGACTCGCTGGCTGAAGGCGCGACGGTTCGTGTTGCGGAACCGGCGGCTCCCGCGCAGAGGAAACCTTAATGGCAGGCCACTTCGGCGTTTCGCGATTCGCTAGCAATAAGAATTCATTTTCTCCAATCGCGTTATCCTCGCTTTTGCTGGCGTGCCTGGCAATCAGCGCATGCTCGGTTGGACCCAAGTACTCCAAACCAGAGGTCTCACAGATGCCCTCTGCCTATAAGGAAAATGCCAACTGGAAACCGGCGCAGCCGAGCGATCAGGCGCAAAAAGGAAACTGGTGGGAGATTTTCGAGGATCCGCAGTTGAATGCGCTGGAACAAAGAGTCAACGTTTCGAACCAAACCCTGCGGGCGGCCGTCGATCGTTTTCAACAGTCCCGCGATGTGCTGCGCCAGACCCGGTCGGCTCTCTACCCGCTGGTCAGCGCCAGCGTGTCCCCATCGCAAAATCGCCAGTCGGTGGATCGAGCCTTGCACGGCTCGACGTCTCCCACCAATTATTCCGACCTTATTCTCTCTGGCGACGTTTCGTACGAGGCCGATGTATGGGGCAGTGTTCGGCATTCCGTGGCCTCCAGCCGCGCGCTGGCACAAGCCTCGGCCGCCGATCTGGAAACGATTCGGCTCAGTTTGCATGCGGAACTGGCGCTCGATTATTTGACCCTGCGCGGGCTGGATGAGCAAAAGAAGCTGTTTGATTCGAACGTCGAGGCGTTCGATAAGGCCTTGCAACTTACGCAAAGCCGCTTCCAAGGTGGAGTGGCTTCTCGCGAAGACGTGGACCTGGCCGCTACGCAGCTCGAACAAACGCGTGCCCAGGACATTGATATTACTTCCGCGCGCGACCAGTTTGAGCACGCTGTTGCTGTCCTCGTCGGGCAGTCCGCTTCCACCTTTGCGCTGGATCCGGCGCCCTTGCCGGGCATTCCGCCCCTTCCTTCCCCCGGTCTCCCATCCGAACTGCTGGAACGCCGGCCCGACATTGCCGAAGCGGAAAGAAGAGTCGCCTCCGCCAACGAACAAGTGGGGATAGCGCGCGCAGCTTTCTTCCCCACGATCACTCTAGGACTACTGGGCGGATTTGAAAGCGGCCAATTTCCGAATTGGCTGACAGGGCCAAGCGCGCTGTGGTCCATTGGCGCGACCGCCGCCGAAACCGTTTTCGATGCCGGACGCAGGCGCGCGGTTTCCGACCAGACCATTGCCTCGTACGACGAAATGATTGCGGATTATCAGCAGACGGTACTTGTTTCCTTTCAGCAGGTGGAAGATTCCCTTTCCGATCTTCGAGTTTTGGAAGAGGAAGCCAAGACGCAGGATGCCGCTGTCGCCGCCGCCAATCGCGCCCTGGAGCAATCCACGAACCGGTATAAAGGCGGCCTCGACACGTATCTGACGGTAATTACGGCACAGAATGCGGCGCTAACCAACCAGCGAGTCGCGGTAAGCCTGCTGACGCGGCGCTTGACATCGACCGTATTGCTGGTGAAAGCTCTGGGCGGCGGCTGGAATGTTTCTCAACTGCCTTCGGTACAGTAACGTGTATGACCGAAAATTCAGTCCTCAGTTTTAAGCTCTAAGTTTCTGTGATTTGCTTCGTAAAAAATCGAGGGAACAAATTCATGAAAAGAAGTGCTGTGGGAATTCCGTTCCTTGCACTCAGCTTGTTCATTTTTGTGAGCATCCTGGCAATCACAATGAGCGCCGCAGGGATGTATCAAGTGATCAAGAAAATTCCCATCGCGGGGGATGGTGGATGGGATTACGTCGCAGCCGACAGCGACGCTCGGCGTCTATACGTTTCGCATGATACTGAAATTGTGGTCCTGGACCTGGATTCCGGAGCGGTGGTCGGAAAAATCACGGGTGGCCCCGACATGCACGGCGCCGCGTTCGCTTCGGAGCTTGGCCGCGGCTTTATCAGCCAGAGCAATCCCGGTTCCGTCGTGATTTTTGATCTCAAAACGCTCGCCAAGATCGGAGAAGTGAGAGTAGGAGACGATCCCAACGGAATCATCTACGATCATCTGACAAAACGCATCTTTACCGCCGATCGCGGCAGCAAACGCGTCACCGCAATCGATGCGCTGACCGGCAAGATCGCCGGCACGATTGAGAATCTGGGCGGCCGAACGGAGCATCTCGCTTCGGACGAAGCCGGGCACGTTTTTCTGAATATGCAGGATCGCAACACAATGCTGAAACTCGACGCACGAGAATTGAAAGTAATGGAAACCTGGCCCACCGCCCCATGCCAGGCGCCGAGCAGCATGGATATGGATCGCGCCCACTCGCGCGTCATCATCGGTTGCCGCGCCGCCGGCATGATGGCCGTGCTAGACGCAACCTCAGGCAAAGTGGTGGCCACCAACCCGATCGGCGGCGGTGTCGATGCAGCGGAATTCGATCCGAAGACCGGACTCGTCTATTTCTCCACGGGCGCCGACGGCGCTCTCTGGATTTTCAGACAAAAATCTCCAGATCGATATGAGCTGGTGGAAAGTGTGAAAACGCAAAGCGGTGCGCGCACCATGGCGGTCGATCGGAAGACCGGCAAGATCTACGTTGCTGGCGCGGAACTCGGTCCGCGTCCCGCCCCGACACCAGAAAACCCGCGCGGCAGGCCGCCGGTAATGCCCGGGACGTTCTCAGTAATGGTTGTTGGGCGATAGTAAGAGTAGGACAGCTTCATTCAGCCTGTCTGGTTTAGATGTAGCGTCCGCAAAAATTAAAACCAGACAGGCGTCACAGGCTGCGGAAAAATGACTTGTTCTGTCATTCTGAGCGAAGGGAAGAATCTCTCTCCGATTTAAGAATAATAGAAGAACCAAGGAGAGATTCTTCGCTTCGCTCAGAATGACAGCGTTTTGAGTTTTTCCGCAGCCTGTGAAGCCTTTCCTACTGATTCTTTTGATTTTTATCTCCGCCGCCGTGCGCTACATTGCAAACCACGCACATGGATGGCGGTTCGGCGTTATCCACAAAATGACGGATTGGTTTCACCGTCTTCAAATACGCAAAAATGGCCTTCAAATCTTCATCCGTCATGCCGCCGTAGTGCCGCCAGGGCATGATCTGGTTCAAAGGTCGCGCCTTGACGTATCCGGTTCGAATCGTCTGCACGAATAACGCCTCGTCATAGTAAGGAATTCCGGAGGCGTCCGGTGTGAGATTGGCACTGGCAACTCTGCCCCAAGGACCTTCAAATATCTGCCCGCCCGACAATTCCATGTTCGGTAGAGACTGGCCCTTCTCCATCGGCGTATGGCAGTCTCTGCAGCCCGCGATGGTCACCAGGAAGGCGCCGCGTTTCACGGGATCGGAAATGTCGGGAGTGGGCACGGGATCCGTAATGGGCTGGGGGACGCTGCGAATAAGATATTTCACCGGAAAAATAATCTCCGTCTTAGGCAGAACGTTCCGAACCGGGGGCAGCGAACGCAGGTAGACGATGACGGATGCCAGATCCTCATCGGGCATGTGCCGGTACCCTTCATAGGGCATCAACGGGAATAAGGTGCGGCCGTCGTGGCCAATTCCTTCGCGGATTGCTCGCGCCAAGGCGTCATCGCTCCACGCGCCGGAACCCGTGTCCGGATCCGGCGTCAGATTCGGAGCCACGACATGTCCCGGCAACCCCTTCAGAATCGAAAAATCCTGCCCGGCGCCTTCCATGCCCGATGTGACGGGAGAATCGTGCTTGGTCCAATCGTGCGGGGAATGGCAGTCCACGCACGCGGCCTCATTTTCCACAATGTATTTTCCGCGTGCCCAGCGTTGCGGAGTTCGTTCGAACAAACGGCTGGTCAGCGGGCGCGCGCGCGGCCCAATGATCGGGCGCCACCCGATCGTGGCGGTAATTCCGACGGCAGCCAGCACGACAAGGCACAATACAAGAACCAGAGATATCTTAATGAATCGCTTCATCAAAACCTCGATTGAGTGTCTTATTCGATTTCCGCAATGCGCCGGACATGCCGGCCACCTGCGAACGGCGTGATTAGCCAGAGCCTTACAATTTCCAGTGCCAGATCCTCAGGAATCATTCTTTGGCCGAGGGAGAGGACATTACTGTCATTGTGCTCCCTCGCCAGTCGGGCCGTTTCCAGACTCCAGCATAAGGCGCAGCGCACGCCGCGCACTTTGTTGGCCACGATCGCTTCGCCATTGCCTGATCCGCCGAGCACAATGCCACGCTCGAATTCGCCCCGGGCCACCGCCTCCGCCGTGGGCCGGATAAAGAGCGGGTAGTCCACAGGTTCAGGGCTGAATGTTCCGAAATCGCGGACTTCATGTCCGAGCGGAGTCAGCAGGGCCCTGATTTTTTCTTTGTACTCGAATCCAGCGTGATCGGAACCAATGGCTATCTTCAAGGGCCTCAGCATAGGGCGCGAGAAATTAGGTTGTCAAGGTTGGAATGGGATCGTCAGCGGCTTGCGTAGAGCTCTCCTTCAGGCAGGCATTTCGCGGGGGACGGACAGAGCCCGCCTGAAGGCGGGCTCTACAACCATCGAGCACTCACTTCACGCGGCCCAGCTGGTAATTCAGATTTGCGGTTTGGCTTTCGTAGTCGTACTGCGCGCTGACTTGCTCGACCTGCGCTTCGGTCAAATTCAATTGCGCCTGGCTAAGTTCGATGATGGAACTCAGCCCAAGTTGGTATCGGCCCTTGGCGAGATCGTAGGCCTGCGCGGTCTGATCCAGCAGTTGCTGCGTCAGGGAAAGACGCTGGTAGGCGGAGATTACATTCAGCCAGGAGGTCCGGACCTCTTGGGCGATGCGGTTTTGAAGGTTCCGAAGTAATTGCTCCTGGGCCCGGGCCCGCGCCGTCGCCTCGGTGTGCTGCGCGTTAAAAAGTCGTCCGTTAAAAATGGGGACACTAACGCTGAAACCTGCCGCCGAGTAGTGGCTGGGCAAGGGGTCCTGCCGATAGGGGATAAGCCCCGCTACTCCAGCAGCCGAAATCGTGGGAAACCAGAGGTCCCGTTCCGCTGTGGCGTAGCTTTGAGCCGACCGCAGGTCGAATCCCTGGCTGATGATTTCGGGACGGTTCTGAAACGCTTCGGTGAGGAGTGGCGCGACATCGGAGGGCGGAGCACCGGGCAATGCTTCGTCCACCAGTTGGAATGTATGCTGATCCGCGTAACCCAGCGCGTCGGAGAGTTGCGCATAGGAAGCCTGCAAATCGTTCTGGGCCTGCACCAGCAGGAGCTGCGCTCTGGCAAGGTCCACGTTTGAAAAGCTCACGTCCAAGCCGGACTTGAGGTTGCTCTTGGCTAGAGCGTTGATCTGGTCCACAACCAACTGCCGCGCCTTTACGGTTTCCTCGGCGACGTGGAGAACGGATTGGGCTCTCAAGGCGCCGAAGTAGGCCAAGTTGACGCGCAGCAACACGTCAGCACGTGTCGCGACCACACTCTCTAGCTGCGCCTGCGCATGGAAGTGCGAGCTCTTGGAAAACTCGTGCGTCCGGCCAAAATCCGTCAGGAGCTGAGTCACGGCCACGCCTTCGGCAAACTTATCGTAGACCGACGGGCTATTCAGAAATCCCGCAGCAATCCGGGTCCCGGTTTCCGATGTCGCACCCGTGAGGGCGCCGTTCGCCTGCGGGTAGTAGGCAGATTGAACTTCTTTCGTCTGCGCTTCCGCTGCCACGGCCAATTGTGTCGCCGCTTGAATCCGCGGATGATTCTGAATGGCAATCTTTTCCGCGTCTTGCAGCGTCAAGGGTTGCCCGGCTGGATTCTGGGTTTGCGCGGCGGGAACGATAGCAGAGGGCTGATTTTGCGCCCTGCCACTCGATGTGCCGAAGGCCAATCCAAGAACGGTCATGAAGAGCGATAACCAGCGAGAGAAAGGCATTAGCGCGCCTCCTCGAGGGCCGGGGCGCCAGCGGGAGCTTCGCGATCGCGATAGATCAAAAGGTACGCCGCCGGCACCACAAAAATAGTCAGGAGGATGGACGAAATCAGGCCTCCGATGATGACAAGAGCGAGCGGCGCGTAGGCTTCGCTGCCCGTTTCGATCTTGAGCGCCATGGGCAAAAGTCCAACGATAGTGGCGAGCGAAGTCATCAAGATCGGCCGCAACCGGATTCGGCAGGAACGCGCGACCGCCTCGCGCACTTCGTGGCCTTCGCTGCGAAGAACGTTGGCGAAATCCACGATCAAAATGCTGTTGGACACCACCATGCCTTGGAGCATCACCACGCCCATCAGCGACTGAATGTTTAGCGTCGTGCCAGTCAAAGCCAGAGTGATGAGCACGCCGATCAGTCCCGTTGGGACTGCCAGCATGATCAGGAAGGGATCCCGGAAGGAACTGAATTGCGCGACGAGCACCAGATAAGCCAGCAGCACAGCGAGCAAAAGACCAAAACCGAAACTCTTGAAGGACGATTGCATGGTGACTTCCAACCCTCGGAGGTTGATTCGAGTCCTGGACGACAGGTGGGTATCGGCGATAATCTTGTTAATCGCCGTGGCGGTTTTTCCAAGATCCTCGCTAGTCGGCGTCACATAGACGTCGATGCTTCTCTGCAACTGGTAATGATCCACCTCAGTCGGTGAACGGATCAGTTTCACTTCCGCGACCTGGTCCATATAGGTCGGCATCTTCAGGCCCAGAGCGCGAAGCGGCATGGTCTTCAAATCCTGCAGTGATTTCACCTGATTTTCCGGATACTGTACGGTAACGAAATAATTGTTGCCGTTTTTGGGATCCACCCAATAGCTCGGAGCAATCATGGCGTTCGATGTGAGCGACGTAATCAGGTTATCGATCACTTCTCTCGAATCCAAGCCGAGTTGGCTGGCCCGCTCGCGGTCCACGTTCACCTGCAAAGCCGGATAATCCATGTCCTGCGGCACGTAAACGTCGGAAACTCCCGGCACCGCGCGGAACTGCCGCGCCAAGTCCTCGGCGATGCGATCATCTTCCTGCAAATCGGACCCGCTCACCTGCACATCGAACGGCGCGGGCGCCCCTTGGTTCAGGACCGCGTCCACTAGTCCTCCGGCTTGAAAAAAGGTTCGCAATTCCGGAAGTTCCCGGGCCACGCGATCGCGAACGCGATTCATGTACACAAAGCTGCTGCCGCGGTGCTCTTCCTTCAGGCCCACCTGGACGAAGGCCGTATGCATTCCGGAATTGGGCGTGAACAGGGAGGAAAGATCGGCCATTACGCCGATGTTCGAAACAACGGTATTCAGATCCTCCTGAGGGACAACCTGGCGCACGATGTCTTCCACTTTTTCGACGTAGTTCTGGGTGACTTCGATGCGAGTGCCGGTTGGGGCTTTCACGTTGATTAC
>Ga0157374_10001851_pt1 | contig 17794 bp, 14 predicted proteins | sample M25metaG_FD_115308 | JGI IMG/M metagenome (GOLD analysis project Ga0157374, IMG submission 115308) | Miscanthus rhizosphere microbial communities from Kellogg Biological Station, Michigan, USA - M2-5 metaG | ecosystem: Host-associated > Plants > Roots > Rhizosphere > Soil | place: USA: Michigan...
CGTGGTGCGGTCGCCATCGATGTAATAAAAGCCCTCGGTCAGGTCGTGGTTGTACTCCTGAGAACTCTCGCGCATCTCGCGCGGACCATACCGCTCCCCGGGCTGTCCCCATGTCCCTTCATCAAACGGCACGCCCAGCACCGCAAAGTCCGCCTGAATTTTGTCGAGGTCCGGAATATAAGGCGCGCCGAGAAAAGTCCGCACGCCCACAAATGTCGGCACAGCTTGCGCCCAAGCACAGCAAGCCCCGACAAGCACGAACAAGATAGCGCCTGCGATCTTCACTCTTCGCATGATTTAACCATTTCCACAAAACGCAGCCGCAGATCATAGCACTGATGTTGATGAGAGAAGATGCGGAACGCCGAGCCCTCCTCCGTGGTGCCCCCGTGGTTAAAGACTTAGCTTCTCCGCACTTCACTCATCAGCGCTAGCAGATTGCCCTCCGGATCGCGAAAGAATGTCATCCACAGATCATGATCGGGCAACTTCGCAATCAGGTGCGGCTCATCTTCGAACCGCGCGCCCGCGGACTTCATCTGTTGATGCGCCGCTTGAATGTCGGGCACAACGAAGTACATCACCGAACTCGGATGGTCGAACTCAGGCTTCTCAGCCCGGCCCAACATCAGCCGCACTCCACCGCAGTCAAAAAATGTCAGGCTGCCCGTCGAAAAAAGCATTCGCAGCCCCATCACGTCCTTATAGAAGGACGCTGCCCGCTCCAGGTCTTTCACATTGATCGCCACTTGCCCTAACCGCGAAATTCCAACTGCCGCTGCGCTCGCGTTCATAAATCACTTGCCTCCTTCGCTAATATTCGTTAGCATAGCTAACGATATTCCTTGACCCAGTCAAAAGGCAAGACAAAACGCAAGCCAAGAAATCACGCCCCTGCGGACGTCGTCGCCGACCGCCTCCACTCGGCCGCCATCCACCTGCTCCGCCGTGTGCGCAAACAAGACACTGCTACCGGCGAGGGCCCCGCCCGCCTGTCCGCCCTCTCGGTTCTGGTCTTCGCCGGGCCCATGACACTCGGACAGCTCGCCGCCGCCGAACAGGTCAAGCCTCCCACCATGAGCCGCATCGTCGCTGGACTCGAACGCAGCAAGCTGATCGAAATCGCCGCCGACCCCTCCGACGCACGCCGCATCCGGATCCATGCCACTCCGCTCGGAACCCGCCTCCTGTACGAAGCCCGCCGTCGCCGCGTCGCCGCACTCACCGCCCAGATCTCGAACCTGCCGCCCTCGGACCTCGATAACCTGTTGCAGGCAGCCGACTTGATCGACCGTCTCACTCAATCCTGGAAATAAGAAGTCCCCACGCCCAGGCCCAATTCAGGAAAACAATCAGCCACGATCCCTTTCGCCCCCTAGCTCCCGTCCCTCAACAGGTTTACTCTGTCCACAGGTACACACACCCCCGTTCCTTGCGCGCCCATGGAACGCATCAAAGAATGGTATGGATATGGCCGTCGACCGCGCATCTGCCTGCAAAACAATTGCAAAACTGATCCCCCTCGTTCTCTCACTGACTTTTTTCGGCGCTTGCGGCGGAGGCGGCGGCTCTACTCCGCCCCCGGTTCCGACCACGCCTTCGATCACCCTCATCTCTCCCACGAGCGGATCAGCCGGGGCCTCGGTCACCATCAGCGGCACCAACTTTACCGGCACAACCTCCGTGAAATTTAACGGGACCGCCGCCACTTTCGCGGTCACCAACGCGAGCCAGATCACCACCACCGTTCCTGCTGCAGCCACCACCGGAGCGATCTCGGTGACTACGCCGAACGGAACCGCCACCTCGGCGACCACCTTTACGGTCCCAATCTCGTCAGGCGCACTCGATCTCACCATCGACGGCCTCTACGTCACGCAAGCCACGCAGCGCTATCCCAGCCCCACCGTCCCGCTCGTGAAGGACCGCAGCGCCTGGGTGCGCGTGTTTGTGAAAGCGAACAAGACCAACACAGAAACGCCGCAAGTGCGCGTGCGCTTCATCAACGGCGCGACCACCAACACTCTCACTATCAATTCTTCCGTGTCGGCAGTGCCGACCGTCGTCGATCCAAACACGCTCACTTCATGGGACGCCGCCGTGCCCTCTGCCTGGCTCGTCAACGGCAGCCAGGTCATCGCCGATGTCGATCCCTCCGGAGCAATCGCGGAGTCCGACAAGACCAACAATAGCTTCACCGCCACCCTCAACGTGAAAACGCTCAAGCAGTGGAAGATCACGCTCATTCCGGTCAAGACTGGGACACGCACCGGCACGGTCACTACTGCCACGCGCACCAAAGATAGCTGGCTTGATTTTGCCAAGCGTCTTCATCCAGTCGCTGACGCTATCGACATCGCAGTCGGCTCCACGATGACGTCGAGCGTGAGCAATCTTTTGAGTGATGGTACTGGCTGGACCACCGTGTTAGGCGAAATTGGAGCCAAGCGTACGGCTGATGGCGTCACCGACCGCTATTACTTCGGGGCGGTAAATGTGTCCTACACCAGCGGCGTCGCCGGTTACGGCCAGGTTGGCGCCCCAACCGCGATCGGATGGGACTATGCGGGTAGCGCTCCCTCGGTCCTGGCTCACGAAGAAGGTCACAACTTCGGACGGGAGCACAGTCCCTGCGGCGGTCCTGCTAACCCCGATCCTGCATATCCCTACCCTGGGGGCATCATCGGCGTGCCCGGATGGGATGTGTTCGCAACCAGCGGCAATCTCAAAAATCAATCGACGTATACCGACATCATGGGTTATTGCAATACCCAGTGGATCAGCGACTACACTTATTTAGGAGAATTGAACTTCCGCGCCAGCAGTCCGCTCGGCGTAGTCGTTTCCGCTGCGGTGAACGCTTCAACACCAAAAGAAGGACTGTTGATCTGGGGCCGCATCGACGATGGGAAAGTGACCCTCGAGCCCGCATTCCGCATCCCGTACCGCGGCGCGTTACCCGCCGCCGGACCTTATACGTTCGAAGCGCGAGACATATCTGGCAGCGTTCTGGCGTCGCTCCCCTTTGATGCCCCTGAAGTCGCGGACATTCCGCAAGGTTCGGTCCGCCTGTTCTCGTTCGTCGTGCCGTTATCGCCGGACGCCCTGAACGCGGTCGCCAGTCTCCGCATCGCAGCAAAAGACGGCTCTGAGTTGACTCACCAGGTCAGCCGCGCCGCGCTCGATATCGTGAACGCTCCCGGCGCCGCCGTCACCGATCCTGTCGATGTGCTCGACCTTCCCGATCACAGCGTGCAGTTCTCCTGGGACGCAGAGCGCTATCCCGTGGTCATGGTGCGCGACACAAAAACCGGCGAAGTGCGCGGCTTCCTCCGCGGAGGTCAAGCCGAAATTCAGGACGCCCCATCAGAACTAGAAGTCCAAGCCTCCGACGGCGTCCGCGGCCATCCGCAACGCCACCTGCGCCCGACCGATTAGCGCGCTTTGATATAGCGCGGGCGACTCTCACCCGCGCACCCCGTGCAACACTAGTTGCCATCCTGAGCGAAGTGAGGCGCCAGCCGAACGCAGTCGAAGGACCCCGTGCACTTCGATCCCACCACCGGCTTCGACAGGAGTTTCCACCACCGGTCTTCGATTCCGATGGGCGTCATCGCGAAAAACTTAGAAATATTTGAGAATGCGTCATCCCGAAGACCGCGCGTACTCCCCAGCGCGGCGAGGGATCTGGCGTGGAACGCCAAAGCCCCTGCGTCCTCAGCGCCCTCTGCGGTAGATGCTTTTGCTCTTCAAACCACGACTCTCTCCCCAACGTCCGCAGCAAAAGCCCTTTCCAGCACCAGCCCGGCAGCCGCAACATCCTGCACACCGACTCCCGTCAAATCGCAAACAATCACTTCATCCGCAGAAACACGCCCCAGCTTTCCCCCGCCCGTAATTTCTCCCAGCTCCACAATGTTCTCCTTGGCAATCGCGCCGCGCTCCACCGCGTGATGGATCTCACCTAGTCGCAAGCACTGCGCCACGCTGTCCGCCACCACCCGATCCGCGCGCCCGAGCACCTCGACCTCCAGTTCCTGCTTATCCGGACCATCGGACCCGACCGCCACCACCGTCGTTCCCGGACCAAGCCACTCGGCCTTCACCAGCGGCTCGCGGCTTGCCGTCACAGTAATCACAACCTCGGCCCCCGCGACTGCCGACTCGACCGACTCCGCTGCCGACGCTCGTAGCCCGCTTGCCGCAATTTGCTTCGAGCATGCCCGCGCCTTCTCCGCGTTCCTTCCCCACACCCGCACCTCTTCGAAGCCCCGCACCTTCGCCGCCATTTCCGCCTGATAGTGCGCTTGTCCTCCGGTTCCAATCACCGCCAGGCATCGGACTTTCTCTTTCGCCAAATGCTTCACCGCCACCGCTCCCGCCGCTGCCGTCCGGAAGTCAGTGATGTATCCGTTGTCGAGGAGAATTCCTGCAACCGCTCCGCTGCGCGCATCGAACACCATCACCATCCCGTCGTTCGCAGGCAGCCCGTGCGCCGGATTACTCGCGAATCCCGAAACCATCTTCACCGCGTAATAGGGTCCCCCGTGCAAGTACCCCGCTTTCACATGAATCTCGCCGCCATGTTCGGGCACATCCAGATGGATCACCGATGGCAGCTCAGCCCGCCCGCTCGAATAGGCCGCGAACGCACGCTCCATCGCCGCAATCCCTGCCTCCGCATCAAGCAGCCGCCGTATCTCAGTCTCCCGCAGCAGCAGAACATCACGTTTCATAGGGAAATCTCGCGCACACCGGCGAGGAGGAAAGCACTGGTCGGTTTAACGTCCCGGACGTACGAAAATAGCCCGAATTCAAAAAGTCCAAGAACCAATAGTCCCGGAGGGACGACCGAGAATAGCCCGCCACTTCAGTGGCGGGTCCGCAAACGAAACGGCACCAGTCCCGGAGGGACGGCTGAAACGAGACCCACAGCCGATGCCACTCTACGACAAATATGAAATGAAAACGAATTTGACGCGGCGAAGCACCTGCCAATTTTGCTAATACCAAAGGTTAAATGCTGATCTACACCCGCACTTCCCGCAACCCAGGCATTCGTGACACCACGCCGCGGTCACGTGCATCCACAACCACCATCGACCGTTCACCCGCAAAAAAATACCGGCAGCCACTTCCGCCAATCACCATTCGTGCCCGGCCGCCCGCAAATTCGAAGTAGGCGACACGCGAGCCGGTTGCGCTCCCGCCCGGCCCCTGCCGGACCTTCTCCGCCCCCGCCTGGTTTGACGCTGCGGATAAAGTTATCGCCCTCTTCTTCCCGTAACGGAGGCCGTCACGCAGGCCATGACGCAGGCGGATCGTCTTCGCACGCCTCGGTATTCGCGCCCCAAACAACCCGCCGCTCATCGCCGTACTACCTCCGCCGAAGTCACTCCAGCCCATTCAACTTCTCTTCACCTGCTTCCTGATGGTGTGTCCGGCTGCTCTTCCGTTTCACAGGGCTTCGCGCTCTACGGACTCGGCACTGCCGCCTGCACTTCCGTCGAGTACCCGCTTTCGAGCGCTCCGTCATCGACCGCCGTCACCACATAGAAATACGTCGTGCCCGCCAAAACCGTTTGATCCGTATACGTCACATCGGCAATCGCACTCGCAAGCAGCCTGTAGGGACCTCCCGCCGTAGTCGAACGATACGCGTTGTAACCCACCACGTGGTCGCTCGTGCTCGCGCGCCACGACAGATCGACATAGTGCGCCACCGGCGGCGCAGTAATCGTCAGCGTTACCGCAACCATCGCCGGCGATCCGGTCGCCCCCGCGGCCGACACCGTCACGTGTCCCGTATAGGTCCCCGGAATCAGGCCTGCGATTCCAACCGCGACCCGCGGACTGCTCGGGGCGTTTGCGCTCGGCGGGGACACGGTCAGCCACGCCGCGTCAGTCGAGACCGCATACGTCAGCGCTCCTCCCCTCGTATTCGTCACGCTTATATTGGCTGGTTCGGGATTCGCGCCGCCCGCCTGCGCCGAGAACGAGAGGCCCGCGGGCGTTACCGACAGCGCCGGCGGCGAAGGCTTCACCGTCACCGTCGCCGAATTCGATTTCGTCGGATCCGCCACGCTCGTCGCCGTCACCGTGACCGTCTGGTCGACCGTCACGATCGGCGCATGGAACAGCCCCGTGCTCGTGATGCTTCCCGCCGTCGCTCGCCAGATCACGGAGACATCGCTGCAGTTGCTCACCGTGGTCGAAAATTGCAGCGTGCCTTCCGATGTTACCGTTGCTGTGACCGGCGTCACCGACACCGCGATAGGCAGAGCCGCCGTCGTGAACGTGTAATCCATGCTCGTGACCAGCGAGCCCGTTCCGTCCGCCGACAGCACGCGAAAGTGATACAGCTTTCCCGCGCTCAGCCCGCCCAGCGTCATACCGTGAACGTTCCTGAGCACCGGGTCCAGGATGTTGCGCCTTCCGTAGTTAGCGTTCGCGCCGTATTTGATCTGAGAGTTCGCCGGAACGGCGGTTATCCACTGAATCGTCGCCGCGTTCGTAGTTACCGCTACGTCCACTCCGCTGATCCAGGTTTGTGAAAAAGCCGCAGGAAGAAAAATGAGGAGTGCAAAGAATAAAATCACTACACAAGAAAAATTTCGTTTCCCATACATGCCCGTGCCATACGCGAACCTGGCTCGCAGAGCGAGGGGGACGCGCCCTTACGAAGAATGAATTATGAATTGCGCGATTCACCTCGCATTCCGCGTGCCAGCACGTGGCCGGCTACGTTTCTCGGATGAGGAAATGACCTAGCGATTTCCCAGGATGGGACCGCACGTTCTGCCCACCACGCACATCGGCGGGATTCTCAATCCTTCGCCGGTTTGCACGTCTACACTGAAGGCACCTTCGCAGCGAAATCCAGATTTGTCGATCCATCCCAGGTTTGTACCTTCGCACCCAAGCCGCCTCATCCGCGAGCGGCGCCAGCTGGTACCGCACGTGTATGCACGCAGCGCAGCCGCGAAGCGGCGTCAGAATGTAGCCCACGGCGTAAGCCGTGGGTTCAGGCGCATTCAAAACAGCAAGCCCCATTGGGGCGAAATATTCGGGACTCTCCACTAAAACCTGCGATGGATCAATCTTTTCACCTGCTTTTGCATGGTGCGGCGCTCCGGTCGGCGCTTTCATTGGCGTAGGTGACGGCATTTCGGCGCACCGCTGCCTGGGTATCCGACCCGGCACCCTACGCAAACCTTCAGCGGTCCGCGCGCCATCACAAGACTTGTTTTATGGATTTCGAACCATCAGAAAAATACTTTGGACTACCCGGCGCGCGACCTCAATTCCTGCTCGGCAGGGACGCGAAGCTTCAAACCCAGATCGGCTATCTGCCGGTAGCTCTCGACCACTCCGGCCGGATTCAATCGCACGCCAGGCAGCAGCACACCGAAGAAAATCCTCGCCTGCGCCAGCAGAGCCCGCAACCTGACCTGCGACGCGCTGTTCACGAGTCGCTGGCCAGCCTCAGCCGTGCGCGGATCGGAACTCCTTCGCGCCACTTCTCCCTGCCGCATCAGGCTCGCCGCGTTATGCGCGACTCCGCTCACATATTCGGACGCCGCTCGCAACCTCTCCCTCTGGACCTTGCGGAAAACGGACGCCGGCAGGTTCGCTCGTAAGTAGTCTTCCTCGCCTTTGTCCACCAGGTTGAGAAATGCTTCGAGGTCCAGCGGTTTTAGTTCGCCTGCTCCAGTGTCTCTGCGTAGCGCCCAAAGAAAAAACACCAGGGCGACTACACCGGACGCGATAAGAATGGCGGTGAACGTCATCGTTCAATCACTCGCTGCAGGGCCGCATCCCAGTTGTCCAGCTCGTTCGCTGGGACGGCCGCGCTTTCGTGCTCGTGCACGCGTTCGGGCGCCCACAGATACCACGCCCAGATCAGCACGCACACGTGATAAGTCCCCATCGTTACCAGATTCATGGCCACTACCGATTTACTGTTCGGAAGATATGGCCGCACGGCTGAGACCGCCAGTTCCACGCTCGCGAACAATCCCATGCCGAGCGCGATTCCAAACGCGTGGTTTCTCCACGAAAAGCGCAGCAGGCGCGACATTGCGAATAAAACCGCCAGCAGCCCGCATTGAATGATGCTCACAACACGGTCGACAATGTGGACCCACACCGCCAGGAAATTCTTCGTTTCGCCCGACGTCCACGCAACCAGCCCAACCGAAACCAGCACCAGGACCCCCGCCGCGCCCCGGTATACTTTTTTGCCGACTCCGCTTAGCGCCGGATACTCCCGGAACAGATACCCAGCGATTTCATATACCACCGCGAACCGAATCAGGGCGCTTCCGATGTTACAGACCAGATAGATATTCATGTACTGGTCGTCCGTGATTCCGCGGTAACGGTAAAGCCCGGCCGTTACTACGAATTGCAACAACTCGTAGATCGTATACAGAAAGAACGCCGGGAACTCATGGGTTAACTTTCTCCGGACCAAGAGTATGGCGATTACTAGCTGGACAGCATGCGGCGCGAACCAGAGGTAATCGAAGAATAGGCCGTACGAGGTCATGGCTGCCGGCAGATCGGTTAGAAAGGCCGACTATATCCCACCCCTACCCGGTGTTCAAGCCCTCACAATCGCGCCGCGTCACTTACTTTTGCTGAACATCCTCCACGCCCGAAGGGGGACGGCAAGTCGAGCCCGCCGAGCAACCGGGATATGGGCCTCCATCCGCCAACAGGTTCTGGGGGGCAACTAAAACAACCATATAAAGGGCAATTACTACCAACGCACGGCACATCATTTTCACGGTGATCTCCTTTTGGAGTGCTCAAAACTGCGGCACCGTGCTAATGTGCGTATGTTTGGAACATTTAACTTAAGACGGGCGGAAACGTTCAGCTTCCGGAATCTGTAACAGCCATGACTTTGAAAACAGCGGCGGAAGATTTAGCCGGAACGACTCTAGAATCCGTTTCTGGAATGCTCGCCAAGCTCGAGTATCTCGGGGGGTTGCTGCAAGAAGACGGTTCTTACCACCACTGGGGCCTGGAGCGCACGTATGGCTCGGTTCCCGCGCAACAGGCGCTCGCGGATGCGCACCGCGCGACTCTCTCGCGTGTCTTGCGCACTCCTTTACAGCAGCTTTTGCTGGAAATTGAAAAATACAGCGCGCCGCGTGGACTTACTCCGGCCGCTTATTTGGAACAACTGCGTCAAAATACCGCATGCTTGCTGCCGCCCGCTCGTTCCACCGGTTCAAGTCGCCATCTCGGTTCGGCACTGCACGCTCTTTCGAGTCTGGTAGAGGCGCGCCCGCACGCATAGCGAATCCGACCACCTGCCCGATCACTTCCGCTTCCATCGGATGCTTCAGGATGCGCACCGCCACCGGCGATAACGGATGGGGCTGCAGAACAATCTCTTCCGCAGTCAGCGAGCACCAGCACGCGGTGTAACCGTCGCGGGTTTCGACAAAGTAAATTGGCCGCTCATATTCCGAACGCCATCCACCCTCAACCACTTTGTTTTTCGATTCGTCGATCTGCAGAAATGAGCCTGGCGGAAGTATCGGATACATCGTGCAATCGTCGCTGCCGACATACCCGTAAGTGTAGCGGTGATTTTCAAACTGACTGAGATAGGCAACCGGGACGACTCCCCACTGTTCGACCACGCGTCCCAGATTGGCCGTCCGGCGCGGATCGAAGCTCGGGTCGAACTTGATCGGGACGCGCATCACCGACGTTTCACCCACCACTTGCGACAAGTGCGTCATCGGCGGTTGCACCAGTTCCAGGTCAGCCACCGCTCCATCGAGATCAATCCCGTAGAACGAAAGCAACTCTTTCGCATCGCGCCGGTAAATGACAGCCAGCGCGTAAATGCGATAGATACTCGGAATCACGCCCTTGGTCTCGATGTCGGAAAGGCGGCTGGGTGGTATCGCGTACTCTTCATTCCCATGCCGCGCGGCGAGGCGGGCGCTCGCACTTTCGATGTCCCGCATCGTCAGGCCCAGGTTCTCCCGCAGGTTCCGAAGCTTGCAGCCCGCTGACAACATGCTTACACCCCAAGCGGCCTCATCATACCAACATGTCACACGATATGGTGACTGCTGTTACGATTTCCGGACAAGTTTTGTTCGATTTCCCCCAGTAACGGCGCACCTATCTCAAGGTGACGGTATTTCGGCACCCCTCATGGTTAGAGCATGATTGCTCTGAGCCTGAGGTCGCCATTTGGAGCTCTGTTCCGATTTCGTAACAAGAAATCCCTTGCGGCCGCAGTTCGTTTCCTCGCCACTAATATCCCCCTTCTGCAATAAGGCTTGGGCAACAGACATTGGCACAACAAGATAGCGCTTTGAGCGAGGACGGCTTCCCCCAGACCAGTGCTCATAGTGCAGCCACAGTGTTTCAGCAGGAATGAAGAATCTGATGTTGCACGAATCGTCGAGACTTGCTCGGGGAGCTCGGTACTCCAGGGTAAGACTCCGACGGAGAACCGATAGACCGGATTGCGCGGGAGCATGGGGCCACCCCCTCGGCCGACTTTCCCGGCTTCACCAGTTCAGCGGTCCGGTCTGGGTTCTCAACTCCGCTCTCATCTCCAATTTCACTCCGCGGAACTCGTTCCGCCTCTCACCACGAATTCCTCCGGCTTGAGCGTCACGGACGCGTCCGGATTGTAGTAGTCATAGAGCATCGATGGCGCCGTCTCTGCTCGCATCTCGAATCGCGGCCTAAACGCGAATGTGAAATCCGAACCGCCCGCCTCCGGCCAGACATACAAAATCACGCGATCCGGCTGCACCTCATAACGAAACACGGAACTGCTGTCCGCAACCGCGTGCTCGAGACTCTCGCGATCGACTTCTGCTCCCGGAGGCAATCCGACTTCGCCGAGCATCATGCCGTAACCGCGGTGGCCAATGCGCTCCGCATGGACGCGGCATTCGACTTTGTCTTCCGTCGTGCCCGTGTTCTTCGAATAAGTCACGGTGTAGCTCAACGCGCTGTTCGAGTTCGCGGACGAATTCACAACTGCTCCGTCGCTCCACGGGACATACCACTCCGCAACCAACTGCCCGCTTACCAAGCCACTCCCCGACATCGCAAGGTCCATTCGGTTGTCTCCCGCGCGAACGAATTCCGAGACATCGATTTCAATCGGAGGCTCGACCGTGCGTCTCTGCGGCAACTCAATCGTCTTCACATCCTTCCCATTCAAGAGAATCCGTAACTGCGCGGCTTGCTCACCACCAGGCGCGTCTATCGTCAACATTGCTTTCAACACCTGCACCGTCGTCTGGCCGCTGTACCACATGCCTTCGCGATCCGTGTTGCGCAGCAGAAACAACAGAGCTTGCCCGCGCAACTCCTTGTCGCCGTCGTTCCCAAGCGCTTCCAATGCCCGCATCGCCATGGCAGTCGATTCCAGTCGCCCAGTCCTTCCCCAACTGTAAAACGGAGAATTTCTTTCGAGCGCCCAGTAGGCGGCGCCGTTTTCAAAGTGCGCGTTCTTCCGCAGCCAGTCGACTAAAGCTGCGGCGGTCTTGTCATCTCCGTCCCCTCTCGCGGCCAAGGCGTAATTCGCGATTGCATAGGGCTCATCGAGTAAATCTCGGTGCGCTGCGAGATAAGCAAACGATTTATCAAGCGCCGACTTCCGTGCCTTCTCTCGATCTTTGTCTCCTGTCTCTACGTGGGAAAGCACCTGTGCGACGTACGCAGTCATCATCACCCTGCTTCGCTCGTCCTTGTCCCAGTACCAACGAGACTGCCACGCTCCGTCCGCGCTTTGCTGCTGCACGAGCCAAGACCCTGCCTTCGCGATGACTAACGCATCCACGTCGATTAACTTCGACGCGCGGAACAAGAACTCGATCGCATACGCAGTCAGCGATGCATCCGCCGCGTCGTTACCTCCCCAGTAAGTGAACCCTCCGGAAGCGCCCTGGTAGCGCAACAGCCGCTCGTATCCCGCCGCGAGATAGCGTTGCGCCTTGCGCGCCACCGGAGGTTTGTCTTCCACCTTCGCGTAGATTTCCGCCACCAGCAGGCTCGGGTAAGTAGACGAGATCGTCTGTTCTCCGCACCCATGCGGGCGCTCGAGCCCCGCCTCCAGATTCTCCACGACGTGCGCCAGCAGGTTTGGATAAATCTTCACGCGTCCATGCACAGTGCCTGCGATCGCATCTTCCGGCACACGCACCGTTAAAGTTCCGTTTTTCTGAATGACATTGCTCGCAGTGTCTGACGCCTGGCGTCCGAACGGATGCACGTCCACCGGCTTCACCGCTGCATCGCTGATGTCCGCATTCGCCGCGCTTACCTGCTGCTTACCAGCCGCGACCGGCGCGCTCGCGCGATAGCGGAACACCGCCCGCGAGGAGTCGCCCGGCTCGACATGCACCGGCACCTCAGACGGTCCGGTCAGCGCGAACCAGGTCTCCGGCTTGATCGACGCCTTCAATGTCTGCGCCCTGTCGAGGTAGTTCCGCAACACTACTGGATAAGCAATCTCGTCCCCCTGCGTAAGAACTCGCGGCGGGTCATGCTCGACGAAGAATGGCTGGAAAGCGCGCAGGTCTTTCTCGGCGTGGCCGAGTTCGCCGTTTTTCGTAGACGCAATCGCGGATAGACGCCAGGTCGTGATGTTGTCCGCCAGTTTGAAATTCAATCGCGCTCGCCCACGCTGATCGGTGACGAGCGCAGGCTCCCACAACATCGTTTCCGGAAAATCCTGCCGGAGGCGGGGAGTGCTCATGGGTTCCTTCGTGCCGGCCGCACCCGGCGACAACTTCACGAGGGAGGAAAAGTTTCTGACGTTCGTAGCGATGGCTGAGCTCTCGGTCTGCAGTTGGACCTCCGCGGCCTCAACTGTCACAGTTTCAGTCACGCTTCCCAATCTAAGTTCGAAACTGACCTCGGTAACGCAGCCCGCGAACACGGGCAGGGCCGCGACTTGTGTTATTTGAAATCCTTGCGCCCGGGCTTCGATGTCATAGGTGCCGGGCGGCAGGTTTCTCAGCTCGAAATTTCCCATGGGCCCAGAGGTCGTCTCGAATTTGTCTTTGTCTGCGAACCCCTCCCTGACAGCCGTCACTTTCGCTTGCGAGATTACGGCGCCGGACGGGTCGACGATGTCCCCGACGATTGCTCCCGTGCCTTCTGTCAGGTTCAACCCGGGCGGTGCCGGCCTGGGCCTTTCATCTTTGGCGCCCTGTTCGGTCAACAGCGTGGAATAGTTTGCAATGTCAAAGTCGTCAATCGTCCCCACGATTCGATCTGGCCCCGGACTCATGAGGCGAATTTCCTTCTTCACTAGCGTCACCGGTTCGCTGGTGCGCGTAACCGCGTCGAGTTGCCGCACTTTGATGCGGTCGCCGTACTGGTGCACTTTCTTGATCGTGAAGTAGTACCCGTTCCCCCACGGATCGTGCACCTGATCGAGGTCCACACCCGCTTTCTTCACGATGGCGCGGAACTCACTCTCATCGGCTGGATAGGCGCCGCCGGAGTGAAGATGATCGGTCAAGGCGCGATCGATTTGCACGCGGGCCTGGGTGAAGTAGTCCACTTGTGCTTCCCAGACCATGGTCTCAATCGTTTTGCCATCCGTTCCAACCTCCCCCACGCTCGAGACTCGCGTGACGAAGTTCGACCGCTCGATTTCAAAGTGCGGTTCATAAGGCTTTCCCCAGGGGTCGCGGAGCGCTTCGAAGTCGATTCCTTGTTTCTTGAGTTCGGTGTCCAGGGTTTCGCGGTCGCGAATGAACCGCGACTCATTTTTTGCCAGTTGCATGCCGGCGCGCGTGATCGCCTCTCCGTAGTACTTGAAATAGCGTTCACGTGTTTGGCGCGCTTCAAAGTCGTCTTTCGTATCGAATTGCTTGTCCGGACCCGCCGAAAGAAACGAGAACGTGAAGTCGCCGCGCGAAAAGAGCGCTTGATATTTGTACGGCGTCCCCCACGGATCGCGCAGTGCATCGAGATCCGTGTCTTTCTCGCGAGCAGCTACCCGCACCTCGTCCACGTTCCGTGGCACCTTCCCCTTTTCGTTCCAGGCAGTGAGGGCACTGACCACCGGCGTCATCTGCCGGGCAAAATATTTCGAGAACACGTTCTCGGGTCTGCTCTCGGACTTGTCACTCATCAACTCAGGCAAGTCCGTTCGTGAATCACGCAACAGATATTCCGCAATCAGGTCGAGGTCTTCGGGTACGGGCTCGCTCAAATCGATGCGGTCGAGGTCCTCGCGCGTAACGCCACTGAACTCGGCGTCTCCGGTCGACCACAGCGACCATCGCCAGTGGTAACCGCGACTGCCGCCGAACTCGGAATCCGTTCGGGCACGCTCCGCGACCGCATGGTCGACCACTTTCATTCCGAGCGCGCTTTCCGCCGCGCTCTTGTCCGGCAAGCGCACGTTGATGCGCGCAACAGCGGCCTCTCCCGGACGATGCTCGTCTTTATCGAGTTTCAGGTCGACTTCCAGATTGCGGTTCTTCGGATAAAGAACGGTTCGCGATCCCCACAGGTACCGGTAGGAATCGACCGGCTCTTCAAGAGAGTAAGCAACGACGGTGATCTCATCAGTAAAACGCGATTCGTAGGGAAACGTCACCATCGCCGCGCCACGCTCAAGGGACAGGCGTCGACTGCCGAGGACAGCTCCCTCGCATACCGCCTGCACGACAACACGCGCGGGCTTGCTGGAGCGCAACACGACTTCAATCGGATCGCCGGACTTCAGGATGGAGCGCGCCCCGGTTATCTGAATTAAGTCTTGCTCGTTGTCATACAGCCTTTCGCGCCCGTGCCCTCTCACTCCATTCGCGGAGAGCGCTTCCGCCAGCAAGGTGTCATATGTGTCGTCTAGATCGAATTTCAGGTTCGTGGCTTTTGCGAGCCCGTACTTGTTGGTTTCAACTGTGCCCAACTGCTGCTTCACCTTGGAGTGATCGTCTTCGTTGACTAGGCTGAGCTTGACCTTGCATCGCGCGGGCGCGCCGTCGGCGTAGAACGTCGAGATGTAGTAGGACGACGGCAGCTTGTTCGAGTAAGACTGGGTCGAGGCGATATAGACGTGAATCGGCTCACGCGTGACCCGCAGCGCGAGGCGGCGCTGCTCCGTGCGGCCCGTACTCAGGTCGGTCACGTAGGCTGCCACATTGACGTCGCTGTACCCCTGGTGGTCACTGTCCGCAAGATCCTTATGCTTCTCGCTCAGATCGAAGCGCGCGGTGAAGCTTCCGTCCCGATTGAGTTCACCAGCCTGTACCTGGCTTTCTTCCGACTCCCACTGCTGCTTGCGATAGTTCCAGTTGCGCTCCTCCTCCTGAACGACTCTCACCTTCCCGTGCGTGACTGGTTTGCCGAAGAGGTACTCGGCTGTGACCGTGACTTCCGCGTTATGAGGCGGCAGATAATATGCGCGATCGGCCTTCGCGGTCACACGGAAGTTCGGCAGATCGTAGCGGTACACGCGAATACTCTTGGAAATCTCCGTTCCACGTTCGTTATCGGTGTCATTCGAAGTCGGCTTGATCTGGAGCGAGTAGCTTCCCTGCCGAGCATTCATTGGGATGGCCCAGTCGAACGACGCCACGCCGAAAGCGCTGGTCGTAATCGACTGTCGCGACACGAGCGTGTTCTCCTCGTCGGAGATGCGAACGTCCAGCAGCTCGTTGGCCACAGCTTTGCGCTTGGGATCGAAGTAGAGCGCGCGGGCGTGAAGAGTTTGTCCGGGCTGATAGATGTCTTTGTCGCTATCGAGCAATAAATAACTGTAGGCATGAAAGAGAACGTCGTGTTCGACGACGCGTCCGACCAGGCCGTGACGCGCGCTTACGTTGAGTTCGCCTGTCTGCGCGGGCAAGCGGTCAGGCAGTGTGAACTGAAGAATCGCGTTGCCGGCTGCGTCCGAGCGGGCGCTCGTCTTGATTTTCTCGGCGTCGCGCATTCCTTCCCAGGTCAGCTCGGCGTGAATGGGCACTCCGCGAAGAGGAGTTCCGCGGCTGGTTTGCACATGAGCGCGAGCTTCATAGGCGCGTCCCTGCGAGACGATGCGCCCGGCCGCTGCGGTCAGAACGAACGGGTCTGTCTCAGGCGTACGCAGAGCCTCGATGCCGCTCGCGAGTATTTCCCCACTGTTCGCCTTCACTTCGTATTTCAAGCGAAGCCAGTGCAGGTCGTTGATCTCGGCGACAGGGATTCCGTGGAGCGGCCGCATGATCGTGAGAGCGACTTTGTTCTGCCCAGGACGCAGCACTGCCTCATCGTTGCTCGCGGCCCAGACAACGTCGTCCGGATTGACGAGGTTCGCCGAGATGCGAGCATGCGTCTCAGCCTCAATCTTTTGCACAAGAGGAACGGTGAGAACGATTTTTTCTTCCGATGCGGCGATCTGCACAGCCGAAGGGAGGTTCGGGCTGGTGGGTTTGGTTGACGACTGCGCAAGACCCAGCTGAAGGATTGGAGAGAGCAAGAAGAGGAACAGGGCCAGAGGAACCGAACGACGAAGGCGGCTCATCGAAACCTCGATTGTCTGAGCCGATGCTAGCACGACGGGCAAGTGCGCGGATGACAGAGGCCGGCTGAGCGCAATTCAAGAAAAACCGGGCGCGCTCGCGCGGCCCGGTAGTATTCAAATCAACAATCAATAATCAAAAATCAAAAATCGACTTAATTCCTACGTTTCAATCCCCACGTAACAGACCCGCCCGACGATGTAGTCGGAGGGCTTTTTGTCTGGCTCCATGGTCAGCACTTCGACCGGGTAGGCCTGGTTGTGCGGACGCAGGATCAGGTAGTTGTCGGTCTGCTCCACGTACTTGACCGTGCAGGTTTCGTTCTTGCGAACGGCGTACATGTTGCTCTCGCCTTTGCGGTAAGAGTGCAGGGCGTTGTAGTGGCGGTCGAGCAGAATAGTGGCGCCCGGCAACATCCGTGGATACATACTCATACCTTCGCGTCCGTCGACGCGAATCAAGACGAAGCGCTCCCACATTTCACGGTCGCCTTCCATGTCGGCGCGCATGCGGCGTAGAAAGCTTTTTTTGAATTTCAGGATTTCCCGGACGTGCATTTTCATGACGAGCGGCTGTGTAGCGGCCACATCTTCGTCCACCAGCATGACGCTATCGAAATCGTCTTCGCTGGGGGCGGGGATGCTGGCGCGCTTGTTTACCTCTACGGGATCGAGGAGGTCGAGTACGGAGAGGTGCTGCACGGCCAGCACTTTGTCCATGCCCTCAAGACTCAACCCGCGCTTGCGGTTGAGAAAATTGGAGATATGTGCCTGCTTGAACCCTGTCTGCTCGGCCAGACGCAAACCGGTGAGGTCTCCTTCCCCGATCCGGTCCCACAAGGTTTTGCGCAGGTTTTCCTGCAGAGTTCTAAATTTCATGCCGGAAGTATAGCACCGGCTTATAGCCATCTGATATTAACTATTCAAATGCAACACCTGAAAGGAAATAGAGTTCCTTGACTTCGCAGTCAGGCAAAAGCTATACATGGGAAGTATTTTATAACTTAATACCGTACTTGTAGAAAGTGTGCCTTTATGAGCCCGGAACTTGAAACCCAGGCAGCGAGTTTCGTTGAGTTGCGCCGCAAGGTGCAATTGGCGCAGCTTCTGTCATCTTCCACCGAAAGTCTGTTGCGGTCCGTGCAATTCACCGGCCGGCTAAGTGTCGTCATCCAAAACGGGCGCGTTTTGAAATCCGGTTACGAGGAGGGATACTTCCGGCAACACGAGTAGCCCGGAGAAGCGCCGATTCATTTGCAATCCATTCATAAATAA
>Ga0157374_10001854_pt1 | contig 17779 bp, 15 predicted proteins | sample M25metaG_FD_115308 | JGI IMG/M metagenome (GOLD analysis project Ga0157374, IMG submission 115308) | Miscanthus rhizosphere microbial communities from Kellogg Biological Station, Michigan, USA - M2-5 metaG | ecosystem: Host-associated > Plants > Roots > Rhizosphere > Soil | place: USA: Michigan...
AAACGGCAGAAGTGAAGGACGTGCTGGCCATTACAAAATTAAGCACCGGCAGCTACCTGGTGGTCACCTTGAAAAAGGGGTGGTTTTTGTTCGACATGGCAAAGAAAAAATTAACGCCATTTTCCTTCCCGGCCGGTAAGATCTGGCAAAAGCTGCTGTATGACAATGCCTTCTCGAACAACCTGCAGCGATTGAATGACAGCACGTTTATCATCACCTGTGTTTCCAATGCTTTCCAATGTACTTTTAAAGGGAACGAATTGCGATCAGCTACCCCTCTGCTGCCGCTTTTGGGCACCGCAGAGGATTGGATCAACACCTGTTTCCAGGCAAGCGACGGGGCGCTTTGGGTGGGCCAGTACAAAGGCGAAGTGCATAGGGTTGACAAAGGCGGCAGCGTTACCGCGCTCGATCTGCCCGAACATACGGGCATCCGATGTTTTACCGAAGACGCGGAAAACCATATCTGGATCGGCACGAGCGCCGGGCTTTACGTGAGCACACGCGAGGGTAAACTGATCAAAAGTTTTTATAAAAGTTCCGGCTTGCTGAACGATTGCATTTATAGCCTGCTGCCCATAAAGGGGCGCCCGGCGGTTTTTGCAAGCAGCAATATGGGGCTGGCCGATATATCGCTCAACGGCAATATCAAAAATTACACAAAGGAACTTGGCTTGCAGGATAACGAATTCAATACGGCCGCGGCATTGGTAGAAGCGTCGGGCAGGTATTACTTCGGTGGCATCAGTGGCATTACCGCATTCTTTCCCAAAGCGCTCAAAGCTACTTTGAACCGCCCGATACTCAATATGACAAGACTGGTGGTCAACGATTCGGTGTACAATGTGTCGGGAATCTGGCGCGGCGATACGGTAAGAGTAAAATACGACCAGAACCACCTGCAATTCGACTTCGCAGCGATGGGATTGCTGAATGCAGATAAATATTTTTACCGTTACCGCATGAGCAGCTTTGGCAAAAGCTGGCAAAGCACGCATCAGCCTACGGGTATAAGGTATATTCTTGAACCGGGGACCTACACGCTGGAGGTAGCCTGCAGTAACGAGTTGGGAGCTCCGGAAGTAAGAAAGAACTTCGTAATTATCATCGATCCGCCATTTTGGCTGCGCTGGTGGTTCTTTGTTCTGATAGGTGCTTGCGCTATCGGCGTCGTCACGTTAGTGGTGTCTTTTTATAACGGCCGCCGGTACGAAAAGGCTTTACAGGAAGTACTGGTGAAACAGCGGCTGCAAAACCAGCGCGAGCAAATAAGCCGCGATCTGCACGATAACCTGGGCGCACAGGCCAACGCCATTTATTATGGTACTGATTTGCTGATGCATAACCATGAGGACCGCGAAAAGCTGATCGGCAACCTGCACGATACTGCGGGCGACATGCTAACCGTATTGCGCGAGACGCTTTGGGCAATGAAGATAACAGAGATCAAGGCTACGGAGCTTTGGCTGCGGGTGCTGAACTTTGCCAGGAAATTGGGCGGCTATTATCCGAATCTCACCATGTCGATCAATGGCAGGGCGCCGGATGATACGGAGATCAGCGCTTCCGTGGCGTTGAATATGATCCTGATCATACAGGAGGCTATTAATAATTCGGTGCGTCATTCCGAAGCATCGGTTATAACCATCGGCAGCCATCACAATAATCGCTCGTGGCGCATCGAGATCGCGGATGACGGCAAAGGTTTTGATGTATCGCAGGTGAGCAAAAAAACAGAGAGTTACGGGCTGGAAAACATGGCCGAACGCGCCAATGAATCGAAGATCAGTTTCAATATCAATTCATTGCCGGCACACGGTACAAAAGTTTACCTGGAGATCGACCTGGAAAAAATGAGCATGCAACAGATTTGATGACCGAATATGATAAGAATAGGCATTGTAGACGACAAGAAGAATAACCGGATCATCCTGGCGGATAAACTGCGCCGCAATGGTTTGTTCGATATCAAACTGGAAGCGGCTAATGGTGAGCAGTTCCTGGAAAAGATGGAACGGCTTGGCCCGGAAAGCCGGCCCGAGATCGTGCTGATGGACCTGGAAATGCCGGTGATGAACGGGATCGTTACTATCGCGACGGGGTCGTCACTTTACCCGGGCATTAAATACGTGGTGCTGACCATCTTCGACGACGACGACAAAATATTCAGCGCCATTAAAGCCGGGGCCTGCGGTTACCTGCTGAAGGAAGAAAGCGGCGAGATGATCACCGGCATGCTGGTAAACCTGTGGGAAAACGGCGCCGGGCCCATATCGCCCAGCATTGCCTATAAAATATTACAATTATTACAGCACTCGCCCGCAACCAAAACAGATGCGAAAAGCGACAAGGAAAATATCTTCCAGCTTAGCGACCGGGAAAAAGAGATACTGCGTTTCCTGTGCCAGGGGCTGGAGTATAAGGAAATAGCCGAAAAATTATCTATCAGCGCCAATACAGTGAAAAAGCACGCGATCAATATTTATGATAAGCTGCATGTGAACAACAAGGCGCATGCGTTGCGGATAGCTTATACTAAGAATTTGTTGTAAAGCGCACTATTGCACGAGCGTTACGTTCAGTCCATTACGTAACGTGTTGTGTATCTCGGCGACTTTATCGGTGTGGCTGATCAGTTCGTCTATTTCCGCCTGTGATGCATCAGCTTCTACCCTGGCTTTATACTGAAAATTGAAACCGGGTTCGCCTTCGGCACCAAATTCGCCGGTAACTTCTACATCGATATTGGATACGGCGATATTTCTTTTAGCAGCCTCGCGGTAGATGTCGTTGCAAAAACAGGTCGCCAGGGCAAGCAGCAACAATTCGCCGCCGTTGACGGATGAGCCGTAGCCCGTAGGCTTGGCGGATATACTGAGTGTCTTAGCAGTGTCATTGGTTTGCACTTCTACTTCGTGCCGGTTCAGGCTGCTTTGAATGCGGGCGGACATTTGCATAAAGATGGATCTATTAAGTTAACACGAATAATACGCGCACCTTACGGCAAAGCGTTGCTTAACGGGCATACGAAGTTTCAAATACTTCGTACTTCAGTGCTGCACAACTTATACCGGGTATTGTAACCCCTCACTGGTCTAAGTTTAGCGCAGCGTAACTTAGACCCAAAATGTGTTAAGCTTTCAGCTTAACAATATCACCGGAACCAAGCCTTTCTGATCAGCATAATAATCCCTGGCGCTGCTATATAAATAATCCGGCGGGTAGTCCACCGCACCCGATTCAACAGGATTGTTATGTAAGTAATCTAATCGTTGCTCCAGCATCTGCTGATTTGATAATTCGATCGGATGGTTGTGCTGCTGCCAAAATTGATATTTTTCGTTATTCGCATTGTGCTTGCCGGCGCGTTCAAACATCCACAACATCCAGTCGCGCCTGCTTTCCTGTATATTTTCGTCAATCGCTTTCAATATCGTTTTCGAAGTATGTCGTTTCAAATCGCGCATTATATCCGATAGGTTCCCTTTTTCGGTACTGATGATCAAATGCACATGGCTCGACATGATACACCAGGCACACAACTCGAGCCCTTTGTTTTCGACGCAATATTTTAAGCTGTCAACAATGATGTTGCAATAAATTCTCCGTATGAAAACATCTATCCATTGTACCGTTGCGAAGGTTACAAAGTAAAGATCGCTGTGATTATGGAAGATATATTTTCGGCCCCTGGCGATAAAGTGATCGGTTCATAAGTCGCAAGCAGAATGCTTGCTGCATTTTAGGTCTAAGTTACGCTGCGCTAAACTTAGACCAGTCTCTTTTTTTAAGATGAGCGAAGTCAAGACTTCGCTCATCTTTCTATCGCGCGCCCCCAGTTTGCGCAGGCTCTGTCGCAATTGGCGCAGCAAAATGATAGCTTCCCGAACCTACATGGATAACGATATAACCATTATCCGAAGGGCCCGAAGTAATATCCTTGTCCGCAGCAAGTGCCTGGTTGTTTTCGGTTACGTCGTCCACTTTGGATGCTGGCAGGTAAATATCGGCCTTAGTATTGGCCGGGATATCGATGTTGTAATAGGTTTTGCCGTCTTTCACTTCCCAGCCTGATGTAGCTTTGCCGTAATAGGTATCCAGCGAGGCCGAGGCATTGGTAAAACCACCGCCCGGGTGCGGCATGATGCGGATGTGTTTGTAGCCGGGCTTATCGTCATAGGTATCCAGGCCTACCATAACGCGGTACATCCAGTCGCCGATGGCGCCGTAGGAGTAGTGGTTGAACGAGTTCATGCTCGCGGCTTCGAAGCTTTTATCGGGTCGGATACCATCCCAGCGCTCCCAGATGGTGGTTGCGCCCATTTTCACCGGGTATAGCCATGACGGATAGGTATCCTGCAGGAGCAGGCGGTAAGCGATATTATTATAGCCAAAACGCGTAAGCACATGACACAGGTAAGGCGTGCCGAGGAAGCCTGTGGTGAGGTGCATACCATAAGCGCGGATATTCTCAACCAGTCTTTGCGCTGCCTGCTGGCGTAATTCTTCAGGCAGCATGTCGAAATTCAAGGCCAGGGTATATGCCGTTTGCGTACCTGAAACCATGCGGCCGTTTAGCGTAACATATTCTTTATTGAAAGCGGCCTTGATGCGTTTCAGCAGTGCGGTGTAGTTATCTGCATCTCCTTTATTGCCGAGTGCATTGGCGGCATTGATGAGCAATTGGGTTGAATAGGCATAAAAACACTGTGCAATAAAGAATTTGTCCGTAATGGCTGAACTGCCGTCGGTATCATCGTCGCGGCTATAAAAGAGCCAGTCGCCGAAGCTTTGACCGGTTTGCCACAAGTCGTTTTTGCTTTGGGCCTGCATGTAATCTACCCAGGCTTTCATACTTGAGTATTGGGTAGCCAGGATGCGCTTATCGCCGTAGGCGAGGTACATATTCCATGGCACCACGGTGGATACATCGGCCCAGCCGGTGCTGCTTTGTGAAAAGCCGAGGCAGTTGGGTATTACCCATGGCACTACGCCGTTTTTCTGCTGATCAGCAGCCACATCGCGCAGCCATTTGGCAAAAAAATCGTTCACATTCATGTTGAAGGTGGCGGTGCGCGAGAATACCTGTGCATCGCCCGTCCAGCCCAGGCGCTCGTCGCGCTGCGGGCAATCGGTAGGCACATCCAGGAAATTGCCTTTCTGCCCCCACTGGATATTGTGCTGCAACTGGTTGATAAGCGGATTAGACGATGTAAATGTGCCGGTCGGCTTCATATCTGAATACATAGCAACAGCGGTCACATCGCCTGGTTTGATCATGTCTTCTGCATAGCCCTCGATGCGGATAAACTGGAAGCCATGAAAAGTAAAATGCGGCTCGAAGCTTTCTTCACCATTGCCTTTCAGTACATAAATATCCTGCGCCTTAGCTGCGCGCAGGTTTTCGGTATAGAAATTTCCGAGCTTATCCAACACCTCGGCATGCCACACTTTGATGGTATCGCCAGGTTTGCCTTTTACTTTGATCGTTACCCAGCCTACCAGGTTCTGCCCAAAATCGATCACCTGCTCATTCTTTGGCGTCTTGAAGATGCGTACCGGCTTAAAGGTCTCGTGCTTTTTCACCATTTCGTTGTAGGTAGCGAGCAATGTGTTCTTGGGGTAGTCCTGCACCTGTACGCCGCTCCATTGCGCATCGTTAAAACCTGCAGTTGCCCATCCGGCCTGGTTCTTATTGTGGTCGATGGTTTCGCCATTGTATATTTCAGAATAGCGAATCTCGCCGGTGGATGATTTCCAGCTTTCGTCGGAAGCGATGACGCCGGTAGTACCGTCTTCATAAGTTATGTTGATCTGCAGCAATAAAGCAATGTCCTTCCCGTAAACATTCTTCCTGTCCGCAAAACCGATGATGCCGCGGTACCAGCCGTTGCCCAGCGTAGCGCCTATCGCGTTCTTGCCTTCCTTAAGCATATCCGTCACATCATAGGTCTGGTATTGCAGGCGGTTGTGGTAGCTCGTCCAGCCGGGTGTAAGGTAAGCATCGCCTACGCGTTGGCCGTTGATCTGCGCTTCGTACATGCCATGTGCCGTAATGTAAGCCACTGCCGAACGAATTTTTTTATGCACATCAAACTCCTTGCGCATCAGCGGGCTGGGGCGGTTGATGGTATCTTCGGTGTAGCCGGGAACGATCCATTTTGCCTGCCAATCCGAGGCATTCAGCAGCGCCATTTGCCACCAGGCAGATTGGCTCCATTGCGAGGCCGCGCCATGATCGTCCCAAACACGCACGCGCCAGTAATATCTTTTGCCCGATCGCAGTGCTTTACCTTTGTAGGAAACCATAACGGATGAATCGGAGCCGATCTTGCCCGAATCCCATACCTGCCCGTGAAAGGCTGCATTTTCGCTTACCTCGATGCGGTAAGCCGCCTGCATTTCGTTGCGCTTATCTGAGATCAGTTGCCAGGAGAACCGCGGTACGGTGATATCCATACCAAGTGGATTGGTACGGTTTTCGCAAAGCAGGTTATCAACTTTTACCTGGGCGCAGCAAACAAGGGCGATGAATTGTGCGGCAAATAGCAGCAGGGAGCGTTTCATATTGAGCGTTGGATTTATAGAACGGCAGTGCCGGAAACCAAATCTAATGAAATAGCGATAAAACGCTAACGTGTAACCCGATTTTGTTAAACAAAAACGCCCGCGAACGGGCGTCTTCTTATTGTGAGGTTGAAATTACTCGGATTTGATGCTGTCTACCGGGTTCGACATAGCGGCTTTGACCGATTGAAAGCTTACCGTAAGCACCGCGATCACGATGGCCGACAATCCTGCCAGCGCAAAAGTGAGCCAGCCGATATTGATGCGGTAGGTGAAATCCTGCAGCCATTTGTTCGATGCCCAGAACGCTACCGGGATGGCAATGACGATAGCGACCAGCACCAGGGCGACAAATTCGCGGGTGAGCATGCGGGTGATACTCATAACGCTTGCGCCCAGTACCTTGCGGATACCGATCTCCTTGGCGCGGTTCTCGGCCATGTACGAGGCCAGGCCGAACAAGCCGAGGCAGGAAATAAGCACCGTCAGGCAGGCGAATATGGCGGCCAGCTTGCCGGTTTGCTGCTGATCGTTGAATTTTTGCTGGTATTCGGTATCTACAAAGTTGTAAGTGAACGGATAAGCCGGGTTGTATTTTTTGAAGATCTTTTCGGCTATCTGCAGGTCTTTGGCAGTGCCATTAGCGGCATTGAGTCTGATAACAGTATTATACGCCCAGTTCTTGTAAGCGTTAACTATCATCGGGCCGGTATTGATATATGGGGAGTTGATGATAAAATCCTTAAAAACACCCACCACCCGCATCGGTGTATTGCCGCCGTAAACGGTGCTGCCAACGGGATCTTTGATGCCTAATTGCTTAACAGCCGTTTCGTTCAGCATACAGGAGGCGCTGTCGGCGGGGTAAACGGTTAAGTCGAGGTCGCGGCCGGCTTTCAGGGTCAGGCCCATGGTTTTAACGAAATCGCCGGTGCTGGAAAACCTGGAAAAACTGATATTCTGCTGGTCGTGATTGGTGCCATTGGTTGAGTACCCGCCACCGGTAGCACCATCTGCAGTAACGGTAATACTGGTTTTGCAAACGCTCACCGCCGCACCTGAGGATACCAGGTCGTTTTTGATCAAATCGAAATTTTTGCGGATATCGCCTTCGATCCCTACTTCAACCAGGTGATCGATCTTGTAGCCAACGTCCCTGTTCTGGGCGTATTTGATCTGACGATAAACGATAATGGTGGATACGATGAGTACTACCGCAACGGAAAACTGCAATACCACCAGCACTTTACGCGGGTTTATCAGCCTGTTCATGGTATGCAAACGTCCTTTTAAAACCTTTACCGGCCTGAATGCCGACAGGAAGAAGGCAGGGTAGCTTCCGGCGAGAACACCCGTCAGCAAAATAAAGCCAATAAAGACCAGCCAAAAAATTGGATCGGCATATTGAATATGGAGCGTTTTAGTGGTCAGCTGGTTGAATGCCGGCAGGGCGGCCTGCGCCAGGAACAGCCCGATAACACCGGCGATAAAGGTAATGGCAAGCGATTCGGCCAGGAACTGGCTGATGAGGTTGCCACGGGCAGCACCCATTACTTTACGCACGCCCACTTCCATCGCGCGTTTGTGGCTTTGCGCGGTGCTGAGGTTCATGAAGTTGATGCAGGCGATCAGCAAAATAATGCCTGCGATGATCAGCAACAGGCGAACAACCTCGATCTTGCCACCAACTGCCTTTCCATTCTCAAAGCGGCTGTACAGGTGCATTTTACTGAAAGGGTACAGGAATACCTCGGTAATGTTGTTTTTATCGACGAGATGTTTCTGGTGTATCAGCCTTATTTTTTGGTTAACCTGGTTAACATCGGCATTGGGCTGCAACTGCACGTAAGTGTAATAGCTATTGTTGTTCCATGAATTATCGTTGTAGGCGCCTGCGGCGGGTATGGGCGTCAGGTATTCAAAATTGAACTCGGTGTTGTTGGGCAGGTCCTGCATTACGCCCGTTACCTTGTACACCTGCTTGCCGTCCATTTTTACTATTTGGTTAAGCGGGTCGGTGTTACCGAAAATCTTTTCGGCGAGATGTTTGGTAAGCACCACGTTGTTCACATCTTCAAGCGCATGTTCCGCATTTCCTTCGATCAACGGAAATGTGAACATGGTCAGAAAGGCTTTGTCGACTTCGTTACCATTGGCTTTGAGCGATACATCTTTATAGTTGAACAGGCGGTTTTCGGTCCAGTAAATGCGGGATGTGCTTTTTATGTCCGGGTATTCTTGCTTCAAAGCAGCGCCCAGCGGACCGGACGTTACTTCCTGGGTACCCACATAGTCTTTTGATGGATAGCGGTACCAGGCCTTGTATAACGTTTTGTTATTGGCGTGGAACGAATCGAAACTATACTCATTTTGCACCCAAAGTGCGATGAGGATAGCGCCGGCCATGCCTACAGCCAGCCCGGTAATGTTGATGAACGAGAAAGCTTTTTTAGCCCGCAGGTTGCGCAAGGCTACTTTAATAAAATTCTTTAGCATGGTGACACCGTTTTGATCACGATGAAATATATAAAAAGAATGCCACTATTATAAATTGTTCATTGTCAGCTATTTTTATCGATAAAGCATATTATAAATGTGCGAAAACGAACGGTTTTTGTCCGAAAGCGGAACGGTTTAATGTTCGGCTGCACCGCGTTTCTGGAAGCTGTAGATGAGGTAAACCAGGGCTGGCAGGATAAATATACTGCCGATGAGCAGGGCCATGGCAAGGGCAGTGATGGTTTTGTCGTCGCCGCCGCCATGAAGGAGCGAGAGGTAGTTTCCACCTTTGAGGATGACAATATTGGGGTAATGTTCCCAGGTTACGGTAAGCAGGATCATAGTGATCTGGAAACCGGCCAGCAGGCGGAGCGTACGCGCCCGGCCATTGCGAATGAACAGCCATAGAATGACCAGCGAGATCGACGCCAGGGAAACTGCGGTGATACCAACTGCGTTGCCAAATACCCAATCGGCGAGCGGGATATGTTCGACGGCGGCGGATACGAAAACCAGCGAGCCGGATATGACGGCGAAGATATTCATCTGTCGCGCTTTACGTACGAAACGATGACGTTCGTCATCGCCTTTAGCTTCGCCGATGAGAAAGATGGCAGCAATAAAACCGCATAACGAAACCGTGAACAGGCCTATGGCAACCGAAAAACTATTGAGCCAATCGAAAATATAGGCCGACAGGAAAGTATCAGCATGGGTATCGATCCGGCCGGAAACTGCGCTGCCGGCAATGATGCCGAGGAACAATGGCGTGATGAAACTGGAATAGACGAAGATGCGATTGTAGACCTTCTGCATGTTATCATGTACCGCATCATAATTGCGGAATGCGAAGGCTGTTCCCCGGGCAATAATGCCCAAAAGCATGACGAGCAGCGGGATGTGCAGGTGAATGGACATGGTGGAATAGATGGTCGGGAAACCGACGAACAGGATGACGATGGCGATGATAAGCCACATGTGGTTGGCCTCCCATATCGGGCCGATGGCGTGGTAGCTGATGCGCCGGGTTTGCGGGCGGTTGGGTTCGGTGGTGAACAGTTCGATGATACCCGCGCCAAAATCGGCCCCGCCTAAAAGCAGGTAGAGCAGCAGGGCCAGCCAGAGATATGTTATGACGATGTAGAGCATTCTTTTTAGTTGATTAAGTTGATTGGGTTAAGTGGTTGATTGAGTTGAAATCGCGGTAACTTAATCCAACTCAATCAACTTTCCCGATAGCTATCGGGACTAACTTAATTAACTGCTAATATCATATACCACCGGAACCATTTTGATCTGCCGGTATAACAAAAATACTACGATCAAACTCAGTGAAAAATATACGGCTGTGAACAGGTAGAACGAGTATGCGATACCGGGCATGGGCGTTACGGCATCGGCGGTGCGCATGACGCCCTGGATGATCCAGGGTTGGCGGCCCACTTCGGTTACCGTCCAGCCGGCTTCGACGGCGACAAATCCGGCAGGTGTGGCCCAGGCAAATAGTTTCAGGAACCAGTTTTTGCTGAACCATTTTCGTTTCCATATCAAAGCAATAAAATATAACAACGAGATACCCAGCATCAGCATACCGAAACCCACCATGGTTTGGAAAGCATAATGCGTAATGGCAACGGGCGGCTGATCTTTCTTAGGAATCTGGTCCAAGCCTATTACTGTTGAATTGAAATCCTCATAAGTCATGAAGCTGAGCATGCCGGGAAGTTCGATATCATCCCTGACTTCCTGTTTTGCCGTGTCCGGTATGCCGCCGATAATAAGCGGCGCGAACTTTTCAGTTTTGAAATGCGCCTCCATGGCGGCCAGCTTGGCAGGTTGGCGCTTTGCTACACTTTTTGCAGAAATATCGCCGCTTAAAGGCTGCAGGATCGCCGCGACCGCTGCGAACACTATTGCGATGCGGAAAGCCCTGTAATGAAATTTTGGATTCCGTTTGCGGACGATCATCAGCGCATGAACACCTGCCACCGCGAAGCCGGTGGCCGCGAACGCTGCAATACACATGTGCAGGGCCTGCTCGAACCAGGCGGCATTGAACATGGCTTTTATCGGGTCGATATTCAGATATTGGCCATTAACGTAATCGAAACCGGCCGGGCTGTTCATCCAGCTGTTGGCGGCAACCACCAAAATACCCGACACCAAACCGCTTATGCCTACCACCAATCCGGTAAACCAATGGAACCAGCGGTTAAACCTGTCCCAACCATAAAGGAAAAAGCCGAGCGCTATGGCTTCGATGAAGAAAGCAGTTCCTTCCAGCGAAAAAGGCATACCGAATATGGGTCCGGCGTGCTGCATAAAACGGGGCCATAATAATCCTAATTCAAATGATAATACTGTGCCGGAAACCGCGCCTGTTGCGAAAAAAATAGCTACGCCCTTGCTCCAGGCCTGGGTGATGTTGCGGTAAACGGGGTCTTTGGTTTTGAGCCAATAGAAATGCGCTATCGCCATAAAGAAGGGCATCACCATGCCGATGCAGGAGAAGATGATATGGAACCCTAATGAAAGGGCCATTTGTGACCGGGCAGCGATAAAATCATCCATAATTGAAAACGGTTGATCTGTGCACCAAGGTAGGCATCATGGGTAAGAATATGTGTCACAGTCAATTACAATTTGCAATTTATCACGAATATAAATTGCGGAAAGCCGGAATAACCTATTGTTTAAACAATTAAGTTTTATTAAAAAAATTTGCTTTTTGTAACACAAGTGTTACATTTACACTTAATTAATCCCTCAATTAATTAAACAATGCAAGATTTAGCCCAATTCATCAGGCATAGCGATGAGCAATTATTGCATAAACTTGGCCAGGAGCCAGGGAAGTATGCATACTTTAACGTGCAGTGGAACAATAGCCGTTACGAAGTTCATTACGTGCTGAGTGCAAAGAACGAAAAAACCGACTGGGAAATGCTGGCGTACGCCAAATTGAACTAAGCGATCTCGTAAATGCAGGAAAAATAGCTGTCTCTTCAGCCGGCTATTTTTTTACACAGCTCTATCGAACTGGCATCTATTTCTGGAGCACAAAATTAGCAGTGTAAGCCAGACATACTAAACCTAAAGTATATACAACTAAAAGATATCCGGCTTTTCCCCTGTCGCCAAATTTCATCTCTTCCACTTTCAACCCTAAAGTAAAGAAAACGATCGACGTGTAAATAAAGGAGTTCCACAATCGGTTCTGAAAGTCATTTACTGAACGTTTTTTTGCCCATTGCTCGTTCAATACGATGCTTTTTATTTTATAAACCTTTGTATTAAGGTCATAAATAATAAAGTATGTACGAATCGTAAATAAGGTTAACAAACCTAGTATCCACATAAAAACATATTCTTTATCGTATCCGTAATTCCACCATATTTTCGGCAATGGGCTCAGCCAATAAGACCACCAATGTTTTTTCCATCTGAAATCCTGATACTCCCGATCTAACAACTCATAACTATCATCCTGGCCATTTATTTTGAAATTATTGAGTAAGGCTTCATACATACCGGTTTTTTGATCATCTGAAATAAATTTCCTCTTTCTATCAGAATCTTTGTGAATTGTTGAATCAGGTAAACACAATTTGAAATGTGTGTAATCAATATGAATTTTGGCAATGCTGGTATTAAGTAAATAGAGATATACTGGAATCGGCTTATTTGATTTATAATCAAAACGGCTGCTATCGGTAAAATTCGCAGCGTTAAGATAAATGTCTGGTTTAAAATTGTAGTCTTCTGCAAATAACACCGTATCTGGCAAAATTGCATCTTCAAAAATGATGTTGCTTTTATCGCCAATAGCCATATAACTTAAGTCCAAAAATCTACTCGCTTTAAAGTTGGAATGATGAAAATTTAATTCACCATCAATATGTATCCCGGAAAAATCTGTGTAGCCTCCAAAAATAGAATTCTCGAAATATGCTTCCCTGTGAAAGTTCGCAGAAGTAAATCTAGTCCATTTGCAAAATCTTGATTTTCCAAAATCTGCCGTATCTGCAAAACTGGCATCTGAAAACTCGGCCGTATCACGAAACACTGTGTGACCAAAATTGGCGGAATTGTTTTTAAAAACTGTGCTATCAAAACTTGCATCGTCTAAAAATTCAGCACTACCAAATTGAACTCCATTATTGAAAACCGCTCCATCAAATGCGGAGGACGTAAATTGACTATTTGCGAAGTCGGCTGTTCCAGAGATTGTAGAATTTTTAAAACTCGCATCGTCATTAAAAAAAGATTCACTAAAGTCAAGCCCATCGGCAAAGTTTGGTTCAGAAACACATTGAACGCCCCTTTCAAATACCTTTTTACTATAATCAACCGCTTTAGGATAATTTTTTTTACCGAAATCTAATCGAGTTGTGATATGATCTCTTACGATAGTACTGTCAAAAATTTGGGGATCGCATTTTACAACGAGCGATTTATTATTACGGGTTGAAAATATCAAAGGTAGGATCGACCAAATGTATAGAAACACAATTAATGCAATAATTATTCCCAGGATCTTTCTCATTATGTTTACCCGATAAAATGAAGCGAATTGTTGCTTATCTAAAAATAAACAAGTAATCGCCTAATTTCCAGGGTGTTTTAACGGTATTTGCACCGTTTTTTAACGGAGACGAGATTCTCAGTCAGTTTTCGCAAATGTTAGCTGTCCAGATGTCAGATAGTCCCGCAGGTCGGCGAGGTGGTCGGTATTGATCAGGTCGACACCGCACTTAAGCAATTCGTCCCAAACGGCCTTGTTATCCGGCGAAGCCCAGAGCCGAACTTTGCTGCCCATGGTGTGGGCAAGCGCTACATAAGCGCAAAGCCGCTGGCGCTCAAAGAACGGCATAGGCCCATTGCCTGTCCAGTGCAGCATACGCGCATATTTGCAACTGGCCATAGTGAATACATTATGTTTAGAAGTATCTTTTGCCACATGCCGCAGATCATCATCGATAAATGCGAAACGATCTTGCTCGTGCTCAAGCAAATTATAAGGTTTATGTCCCGACACCACAACAGTTACAGCGCCATCCACTATTTTGCCATTTTCATAATGGGTAAGCATTGACGCATATTTTTGCAGTAATTGCTCAAGCAGCCGATATGTTCCATCGGCCCTGGTTTTAAAATCTATCATCAATATAACCGGGTGCTTGTAATTGGCATACACGTAGCCGTTATTCGCTATTACCCTGTCATAAAGCGGCTTGAGGTACAATTTCTCCAGACTACGACCAACGAAAATAGGGCAAAGGTGCCCGATAACCAGTTTATTATGTTTGAGAAAAACATCAGCCTCGATATTGGTGAAACCATTCTCGAGCGCATCAAAAAGCGGGTGTTTGTGTTTGTAATCGTTATGGGCGAACCCGTTTGGCAATGGGATGGATTGTGCTGTGCAGCTGAAGGTGCCAACTGCGATAAGGAAGGCCACTGCAAAAGCAAGGCGATAGACGGGGTTCAAACTCATTTCAATAGGGGTAAATTTGTTGACATAAATATAGCTGCCCAGTGTATCCCATTCTTAAAATCCAGATTAAAAAGCCATTAAAATTTGGGTGCTTGATATTAACTTCTACGCAGCCCGTTGCAGAGAGTTGGGGTGATGGGTAAGAAACTTACTCACATAGTGGTGACGGTGACAGATCCCCCGCGCAGCCGCCTGTCAAGTAATAAATTGCTATCTTTCTTATATTTTTCTCTTATGCTGAAGAAGGGCGAACACATAGAAGGCACTCCCGCCGAACTGGAAGAAGTAATGAAGCGCGACGCAGGCGCAAAGGAATTTTTTGAAAGCCTGTCAAAAGGCTATAAACAAGGTTACTGCGATTGGGTTGGATCGGCCAAGCAAGCTGAAACGCGGATGGTGCGTGCGGAAAAAGCGCTAAAAATGCTGCAGAACAGGCAGAAGACGCTGAAGACGTAGTTGGTCATTAGTTCATTGGTTCATTAGCCATTGGTCATTAGTGCATAATTTGATAGCGCCTATTCTTCGGCGTGGTTATGGTTGCGAACGTGGTGTTCGATGCGGCGGTCGGGGATAAACCAGATAATGGCGACCAGTCCGTAGAAGCCGCAACCTATGCGGGGATACCAGAATGCGCAGGCCATGCCGATGATGTAGATGACGATGGAAAGTTTGCCTTTCCAATCTTTACCGAGGGCGATGGCCAGTTCGGAATTTTTGCCGCAATGACTGGCCAGGATAGTTGCCAGGATGGAATAAGCAACCGCGCACATAATAAGTATACCACCATACACGATGACCGGCCAGGTAGAAAAGTGATTGCTTGCCATCCATTCGGTACCGAAAGGAACCAGGGAAAGCCAGAACAACAGGTTGAGATTCGCCCATAATGAGCCGCCTGTGATGGTATTCACCAGGTAAAACATGTGGTGATGATTGTTCCAATACATGCCCACGTTGATGAAGCTTAAAATGTAGCTAAGGAAAAAAGGCACCATAGGCAGCAGGTCCTTAATACTATCCTTACCTTCTACCGGCACCCTGAGTTCGAGCACCATGATGGTGATGATGATGGCTACAACGCCGTCGCTGAAAGCTTCTAAACGGGATTTCTTCATAAACAATACTTACAGCTAATATAATGATTGGCCGCATATTCTCTACTCCAAAAAGGGCTACCCCCTAAGGTTGTGAACAGTTTCCTTAAAATCTAAATCCAATGCCTATTGTAATCCGTTGGTAAAAAAGAGGGACAAACTGACCCCTTATACTTGTTAAACAACCAACCATTATTAGGCCATGAAAGCTAAAACAATTAAAAAGATCGCGATATGGAGCGTATCGACCATCCTGTTTTTGGTGGTGGTGCTGGCGGTGCATATTTGGTGGGCTTTCCACCCGCGGGCAGATGCAAATACCAAAGTGATGGCGCGTATTGATATCAAGCAGCCCATCAACAAGGATGATGCGGGCAAGATAAGCGCCTGGCTGTACCACCAAAAAGGCGTAGACCACGTGCTGGTGAACCCGGATACGCGTATTGTGGTGTTCACTTTTTACCCGATCAAAGCATCGGGCAGCGCCATCGTACAAAATTTCAGGGTCCACCTGCATTATGCCGCCGACCGGTTTATGCCAACGCAAAAACAACTTTCGGGCAGTTGCCCGGTGGCCAACTCTTCATTCTATTACAAGGCTTACAAATTCATCGACAACATACTTTAAATCCATTATTATGAAAAAAATTGCATTATTCCCTATGGCCATCATCGCTGTGGCTGCCCTGCTGACGGTTTCGTGCAGCAGCAACAAGAAAACTACTCCGACCCCTGTTAAAGCCACTTTGTACGATTCGCTTGGCGGAACGACTAAAGTATCCGATCCTGCGCACGCCGGAACCATGGTTGAAAAAGGCTATTTGGGTATCCGCAGCGTAATTGACAGTACGATATTCGTGATCGCTGCCGACAGCCGTATCAACGGGCATTTTACGGTGTTGTTGTCGGAAGTTACGGCCGGAAACCTTTCGGGCTTTACGGAATTAAGTATGAACCTGAGCAATTTTGTTGCTGTTGGTACGGGTGCTAAGGATTACACCTATAATGGTTTAAGCATGACTGATGCGCACGACCCGGCCAAAAACCCGCGTATGAATGGCAAAGCAACAAGCGCAGATTTTGACGCATTTGTATCCGATGTTGTGGCCGGGGCCAATAAAAATCATCTGCCTGCCAACCTGATCAATTCGTTGGGCAAGATCATCGAGAGCTTGCGGTCACAGGTAGTACAAATGTAATTTGAGATATGGTTAATGGTTGAGACAGGTTGGTAACCTGTCCATATATCCTTCTCCCCCGCGGAGAGGGATTTTTTATTTTGTGCCAACGGTAACCTATCTTTGATGTATGAGCAAGGCGCAAATATTGGTGGTCGGCCGCAATGAGCAGATACTGGCGACGGTTGAGCGGCTGATCAATAACAATCCCAACTGGCAGGCGACCCCCTGCCTGACCGATGAGCTGGCTATCGCCGCCTGCGAAAAGCAGCGCTTTGACCTGGTGCTTTTAGGCGGGGGGATCGATGAGCCTTCGGATACTTACCTGCGCGAAGCCATAGGCAAATTGCATCCGGGTATTAAGATCATACAGCATTTCGGGGGTGGCAGCGGGTTATTGGCGACGGAGGTGAATATGGGGTTGGCCGGCGTTTGACTCTATCGGGAATGTTGCTTCTTAACGATTTAATTTTTTTGCCAGGCAACATACAAGTGGTTTTTAAAAGTTTATACTGACTTACCTTACACTAAGCCCTATTAAACCTTTATCTGCGACCGATCTTGTGTTAAAAGGCATGAAATTCAGGCATTGTAGCGGTTTACATGGGTAAAAAGGAAGTTTTTCCTGACACAAACCGTGAACACTTAATGACTTGACCCATGGTATTTTAAGGTAAAAATGTTCACAAAAAGGGGCAGGTTTATGTTATTTTGGGGCTTAGTGTACAAACTAAACAGCTGCCGGACAATGGCTTAGTTTGGTTAAAAATGGTTAGAAACGGTTAGATGTGAACAGGGGTGAATGGTGAAGATCTGATTGCCTAAAAACAAGAAAGCCCCTCAGTTTCCTGAAGGGCTTTTCTCGATAAGATTTGGCACCGACCTACTCTCCCACATTTTACTGCAGTACCATCGGCTCTGGCGGGCTTAACTTCTCTGTTCGG
>Ga0157374_10001857_pt1 | contig 17775 bp, 14 predicted proteins | sample M25metaG_FD_115308 | JGI IMG/M metagenome (GOLD analysis project Ga0157374, IMG submission 115308) | Miscanthus rhizosphere microbial communities from Kellogg Biological Station, Michigan, USA - M2-5 metaG | ecosystem: Host-associated > Plants > Roots > Rhizosphere > Soil | place: USA: Michigan...
CAGCCGTCATGGCGCTCGAACGCGTCCCCTCCGATATACGCAAGGAAGGCGGCGTGGCGCGCATGTCACAGATTCGCATGATTCGCGACATCATGGCCGCCGTTTCGATCCCGGTCATGGCAAAGGTACGCATCGGACATTTCACTGAAGCTCGCATTCTCGAAGTCTTGGGCGTCGATTACATCGATGAAAGCGAAGTGCTCACGCCGGCGGACGAAGAGCACCACGTTGATAAGCACGACTTCAAAGTGCCGTTTGTCTGTGGTGCGCGCAATTTGGGCGAGGCGCTGCGCCGCATCGCAGAAGGCGCGGCTATGATCCGTACCAAGGGCGAAGCTGGCTCCGGCAACATCGTCGAGGCGGTCCGCCATATTCGGACCATTGTGAAAGAAATGAAGCAATTGACCGTGCTCGGCAAAGAAGAACTGGTGCATGAAGCAAAGAATCTGCAGGCCCCACTCGAACTTGTGCAATACGTAGCCGAGCACGGCAAGCTGCCCACCCCGAACTTTTCAGCCGGCGGCATAGCAACTCCCGCCGATGCAGCTCTAGTCATGCAACTCGGCGCCGAGGCGGTGTTTGTCGGCTCGGGTATTTTTAAATCCTCCGATCCCGAGAAGCGCGCCAAAGCAATTGTCAAAGCCGCGACCTACTACCGAGACCCGGTGAAACTGCTCGAAGCGAGCGAAGAACTCGGCGACGCCATGCCAGGTCTCGACATCGCCAAACTCCCCGAAGGAGAATTGCTGCAAACGCGCGGCTGGTAACACATGGCCCGACGGGTCGGCGTGCTCGCTCTCCAAGGAGATTTTGAAGCGCATCGAAAGGCGCTCGAGCGCGCTGGCGCACGCGCGGTCGAAGTGCGCACCGCCGCGGATCTCGAGCAGGGGGACGGCCTGATCATCCCGGGCGGCGAAAGCAGCACTATGCTCAAGCTTCTCGATTTGGAAGGATTGTTCCGGCCGCTCCAGGACTTTGGGAAAAAGAAGCCCATTTTCGGAACGTGCGCGGGCGCTATCCTGCTCGCCAAGGAGGTGCTCAACCCCCGGCAAGCCTCACTTGGGCTCATGGATCTTACGGTCGAACGCAACGCCTATGGCCGCCAGATCGACAGCCGCATCGCCCAAATCGACGTCGCCGGCAAGCCGGCGGAAGCCGTGTTCATCCGCGCGCCGATAATCCGCCGGGTAGGCCCCAAAGCCAAGGTTCTCGCCGAATACCAGGGCGATCCGGTAATGGTCGAAGAAGGAAAACATCTGGTAGCGACTTTCCATCCAGAACTCAGCTCCAACGATTGGATTCATCGCGAGTTCGTTGCCCGGGTCGCCCAATAACTAACGCTCAACATTAATTTCCACAAACGACGGAGTGCTTCGGGACCGGTGTATCTTTTCCCTGGCTTTTACGAATTGTTCCGGTTTTGCGTCGGGTATGTCGACAAACGTTTGGGGGTTCCTGTCTGTCAGCGGAAACCACGAACTCTGAACTTCGACCATCATGCGGTGGCCTTTGCGAAAGCAATGGTAAATATCCGGCATGGTGAAGCGGATTTCTTCGACGATACCGGGTCGGAGTGGTTCGGGATGTTCAAAGCTGTGACGAAATTTCCCGCGAAACGGCTCGCCGCGGACAAGCTGCTGATAACCATCCGGCGAAACGTCGATGAGCTTGACGTCGAAGTCGGAATCCGTAGCCGTTGTCGATACCTCCAGATCAGGGCAAATCGGCCCCGCTACTGCTAAATCCTGATCGAGCGGTTCGGTGATATAGCGCAGCACATCTTTGCGTTTCTCGACAAAGCGCTGGTCGGTCACCATGTACGAACGCGGCATCGTCAAGGTTGGCGACGCAAAAGCCGGTACCGGATTGTTCGGATCGCTCACATACTCGTCAAAGGCGTTGCGCTCAGTGGGCCGATCGAAAGCCAATTTGCCGCGCTGATGGAAGTACAGCCGCTGTGTAATGGTTGGCGGTGGCCATTGATTGAACTTCTTCCAAAGGTTCGCTCCGGTTTCGAACAGGATCGCTTTCGGCAAACCGGGATCAGGCGCGCCCTTTAGGTAGTGGCGAAAGAAGCTCAGTTCGAGGGATCGCAGATACTCGGCAGTAGGAGCCCCAAAGGAGATATCGCCGAGCTTTTCACCTTTCGCTTGATGCCAACTGCCATGCGACCAAGGCCCCATGACGAGCGTCCTCACCGTTGCAGGCGATTGGATGTCAATGGCACGGAAAGTCTTGAGCGTTCCCGATAAATCTTCGGCGTCATACCAGCCACCGACCACTAGTACGGCGGGGGTAATGGCAGCCAGATGTGGAAGGATGTTTCGGCTTTTCCAGAACGCGTCGTAGGTCGTGTGCGTGTAGGTATCAGTCCAATATGGATTCTTGTGTAGCATATTGGCCGTATCTGAATTTGCAACCGGGCCCATCTGCAGATAGAAACGGAATCCATCGTCGGTGCCATACGGAAACTCATCCTTTGTCGTCGTCGAGACGGGATTGTTCTGCTTGGAAAAGCCGGCGTAGAAGCTGAAATTGGCGATCAGGAAGAGTGCGCCATTGTGATACGCGTCGTCACCCATGAACAAGTCAGCCATCGGCGCCTGGGGAGAGGCAGCCACAAGCGCCGGATGGGCGCGGATGATTCCGGAGCTCGCATAGAAGCCGTCATAGGAAATGCCGATCAACCCTACTTTGCCGTTGTTGTTTGGAACGTTCTTGACGAGCCAATCGATGGTGTCAAAAGTGTCGGTGGTTTCATCGGTATCCGTTGGCCCGATCAAGACGTCCTTTATGGGGCGAACGTCGGCAAATTCCCCTTCCGACATAAAGCGGCCGCGCACATCCTGACAGACAAAGATGAATTTGTCCTCGGCGAATTCACGCGAAGGTCCTAGATGCTCGGGATAGGCGTCGCCGCCATAGGGGCTGACTCCATAAGGCGTCCGGGTAAGCAGAATCGGGAACTGAATCGATCTGTCTTTGGGCACATACACCGAGGTGAAGAGCTTGACGCCATCACGCATCGGGATACGGTATTCGAACTTGGTGTAGTGTGACTTGACGTCAAAATGTTCGGCACGCGCGCCGGCAGCGCCCGCGAGTGTGAGCATGGCCACCAGGCGGAGCAATATGAAACTCCCGCGGACTAGGCGAGATCGAGAGCGACTACTTCGTGCAGGCCGATCGATGGCACATCGAGAGACAGAAAACCGTTCTCCTGGCGATGCGGAGCATCTGTGCCCGCAACCAGCAGCCTGACCTTCTGGACGCGCCGGTTCTTTGGAAGCTGGATGCGGACCTGCTGGCGCGATAGCGGAATGATCTCGCGGACTGGACCCTTCATCATCATCGGGTTGGTGAGGTTCACCAGATGAACCGTCAGCGAATTTTTTTGCGACCAGATCGACAAGTCAATCATACCCGGACCGTTGACGGAGACAGGCGCCGGTTCATTCGTGGCCCACAGGATGGCGTTCTTTAGCAATTTGGCGTGATCGGTACTGAGGTAATTCCAGAAGGACCGATCCACGTCCCACGGGAAATATATAACGCGTCCACGGCCGGTCTCGCGGAGAAACACGCCTGCGTCGTGCACTTTCACCGGCCGCTCGAAAACTTCTTCCATAGGCAAGTCGGGATAGCTTGGTACGACCAACAACGGACTGGACATGGACCCGACCGGTTTCACATGTACCCGGTAGACACCGTTGATGATACGTTTGGCGTCCTCGAGTCCGGCAAGAAGCGGATGCTGCCCTTCCAGATCCAGATAAGAGTTCAGCATGGGCCCTTCGACCTTGCCGGCGAAAGAAGTACCGAATAATGAGACGAGCCCAAAATCCGGTAGGCGCTTTCCCCATTCGTCGTAGAGAGATGTTTCAAACGTCGCGATCAGGCTGCCACCGCGATCGACAAAATCCTTGAGCTGCGCGCATTGCGCAGAGGATAGCGCAGCAATATTGGGAAGGACTAGCGTCTTGAACTGTTGAAGGTGGACCGAATCAAGCAATCGGTCGTGAACCATTTCGAACGGAATTCGCGCTTCCACCAACGCTTGATAGAACCCAAGCGCCGGGTCCTCGACTTTAGCGCGCGCTTCCGATCCGCCGTAGAAAGTCGCGGTCTGCTGCGAATACATAATGGCCACACGCGCGAGCGGCTTTTCGTTGCGCAGATAGCGTTCGTTCTTGTGATGCCAGACGTAGAGTTCTTCGACCACAGGAAGCCAGCGCCGGTCGACCGGTTTCGCGTTGAACTTGGTAAACCAGGGACGTAAACCCTGAGCAATTCCATCGGCGACCCAGAGCCGTATCTCGTCCCCGTTTTGTACCGAATCCTTCCAGCGGTATTGTTCTTCGATGCCGACACTGAATATGCCGGCGATGGCTTTGTTGCCAAGCGTGGCGCGGTATTCTTTGCCGTTCTTGCCATTGGTCCAGGGCGGTATCAGCCCACGCCGGGCCTGGCGATCGGCAAACAGCGTGGGTGCAAGTTCGCCAATCGTTTTCATGTCTAAATTGCTAAGGGCTCCGCCGCCTGCATTTGCAATATAGGCGGCGCCGGGATTGATGGCCTTGATTTTTCCGTCCCACAAGCGCCAGAGCTCAAACAGCCTCTGTTCGCGCCACACGATGTATTGACGGCGCGATTCGTTTTGCGGATCGGGGGTACGCGGCAATTCCAGGCCGGAAAATTCGTGGAAATTTTTCTGGCAATGCTCGCAATAGCACATACCGGAACCCGACCAGCGATTACTAAAAATGCCGTCGACTTGGTAGAGCGACACAATTTCTTCCGTGACCGCGGTCATGAATTCGAAATTGTAGGGGCCGAGAGCGCACATTATCCAGAAATCCGGATCGGATTCGTGGCGGCGCTTCCGGCCTTTCGCGTCGACAGCGATCCAATCGGGGTGAGCATCGTATACATCCTGATGAGCACCGTGCGGATCGGTGCGCGCAATGACGTTCATACCCAATTTCCGGCAACCTTTCAGCAGATCACCGAAGGAATCCCGATCGCCTAGCCACTTGCTGCGGTAATGCAGCGGAATTTTGGTGGGGTAGAAGGCAACGCACCCGCCCGCGCTAAGACAAGCGGCGTCGGCATGGATACGCTTGAAATAGTCGAGCCAGAAAGCCGGATCGTAGTTTCCCGGATCGTCCTCGACGAAGGCCAGTTGTGCCCAGCGCATCGGACGGTTGAACCAGGGTTCCGCGGCGGTTTCACGCGCGAGCAGGGGGCCCGCAGCGGACGCCAGTATGAATTCGCGCCGGTTCATCGAGGTGCGGTGGCGGCTGCCTGGCTCACTTCCACACCAGCCAATTCTTCAAGCACCCGAATGGAGCCGCATATATCGTCATCGCCGTAGCCCTTGGCAATGGCATTGCGCAGAGACTGCTGCGAAAGCGCTGTATGAGGCAAAGGAACTTCCAGTTCGCGGCCCAGGTCGAGCATGAGCTGCAAGTCTTTCTCAAGCCATTTCACGGAGAACTGCGTCGAGAAATCGCGGCGGAACACGGCCGGAGCTTTGGCTGAGACGAACCCGGAACGCGCGGCGCTATTCGAAACGATATCCAGCATAAGTGCCGGATCGACACCCGCTTTGGTGCTCAATACAAAGCCTTCATTGAACGCATTGAGCAGGTTTCCGAGGATCAGGTTTTGCGTCAGTTTGGCGCGCAAACCCATGCCCTGGGCCCCGCAGTAATATAGCGCCTTACCCATGGCTTCGAAATAAGGCCGGGCGCGTTCGAACACAGCCCGATCGCCGCCGATCATGAAAGTGAGCGTGCCGCCTTCGGCTCCGGCTTTTGAGCCGGTGCACGGAGCGTCGAGAAAATCCACTCCTTTTTTCTTCAAAGCCTCAGCAATGCGCACACTTTCAAGCGGGGAAACAGTGCTGCAATCGGCGATGAGAGTGCCGGAACTCGCTTTCTGAATCAGTCCGTGCTCGCCGAGAATAACCTCTTTGGACATGGCGGTGTTACCGACGCACAGAAAAATATATTCGCTGTTCTCCGCGACTTGGGCGGGCGTAGAACAATAGCGTGCCTTTTCAGCCGACGAGAAGCGCTTTGCTTTGTCGTCATTATGGGACCAGACGGCCAGTTCGTGCCCCGCCTCCTTCAGGTGGCGCGCCATTGGGGCACCCATGATGCCGAGGCCTAAAAATCCAACTTTTGCCAAGGTCTTGATTCTCCGTTTCTCTTGTTTGCGATTTGGTTCAATTGTCTGACCACTAAACAGGAGCCTGTTGCGATCGTATATAGGCCCTGACCAGTATGTCAAGAGCGACGTCCGATTCGGTGTCAAGGCAAACCTTTCGGGCAAAACGTCGACTGGCATAATAGTCTTACCAATCCGCCGATCCGATTTCGCATGGCTACCACAGGAAGAGTGTTGCGGGCCGTCGCACCGTTAGTGCGCACGACGCTCACCGCATCCGCGTTCGAGCAACTGATCACATACGTCGTCAACGGAGATTGGAAGGCGGGCGACCGCATTCCTCCGGAGCGTGAACTGTGCCAACAGTTAGGGATCGCTCGCACGTCGCTGCGCGAAGCGCTGAAGGCGATGGAGCTGATCGGCATGCTCGAGAGCCGCGTAGGCGACGGGACGTTTGTGTGCGCCCGGAGTGAATTCCTGTCGCGCCCGCTGCTCTGGGCGTTCACGGGCACAGATCACGCGGAACTGAAGGACATTATGGAAGCGCGTGAATTTGTGGAGCGAGACTTGGCAGGTTTGGCGGCAACGCGCGCCACCGAAGCTGAACTGGAAGTAATAGCCGCTTCCCTGCGCACCATGAGAGAGAGCGTTGCCCGAGGCGAGTCGATTTTGGAAGCCGATATGGCGTTTCATTTAGCTATCGCCGACGCCGCGCACAACCAAGTACTGCGAAACGCCGTGCAATTACTGCGCAATTTGATCCGGCAATGGATTGTCTTGAAGCTGATGATTCCGAATGTTCCCGCCAAGGTTTTGAAACAACACGAAAAAATTTTCAAGGCCATTCGAGCGAGAGACGCCGCAAGCGCACGCAGAGCAATGTGGGATCATCTTGAGCAAACCACCTACCTCGTAACACAAGTTGTCCAGAAAAAATCACGGCCGCGGCGCATGCCTAGTTCAGCACAATCAACTCGTAGTCGGTAAGCCGCGGCAGCGTAAAGCTGGAATAGCCGCCTTCGAAATGTACAGGCAGTTGTCTGGGCGTATGAACACTGGTGGCTTCGTTGAAATGGCCCGCAATTTCGATATGAATATCGGTCATCGGAAGCGGCGGGAAATAGCCAGTTTGCGAATGGCCGCTTAGGTTCACCAGATGCAAAAGCTTGCGATCGCCTTGCTGCATCCAGCTCATTTCGACTAGAGGATGGGCATTGGTGCGCAATTGGCGAGTGGGATTCAAGCGATCGACCACGTCGTGAAATAAACCCGCATGAGCGGGTAGGCTGTCGCGGTAGTAGAGCGCGCCGAGGTCCCACGGAATCCATGCGACCGTTCCCTTCCCCACTTGGCGGACAACGAGGCCCGGCTGTTGTGTATCCTTCCAATCTACGTGCACCTTCTCGGGTGGACCGATCATTGACGGCGGGATGAGCGTGAGCGAAGCCTTCGGGTCGTCAGCCAGTTGCGTATAGGCTCCATTGAGCATCAGCAGATCCGTCTCATGAAGGGATGGAAAGAGAGAATGATCGCGTACGCGGAAGTATCCCTTGATATCGGGCCACTTGCGAACGATCTCGGCTAAATGAAATTGCGGTTCGCGTGGGCTCGCGATTAGAACGTGACCGCCGTTTTCAGCGTAGCCACGGAGCTCCTGCGGCGCCCAGTCGGCGGCGATTACTAAATCGAAATCACGCGTGCCTAGCCAGCGCATGTTGTTTGAAACGGCAAAGGGCATGTGTTCTTCGCTGAGGAGCCGAAATAATCCGCGATAGGAACGCTGGTCATATGTTTGCCCCGTATTCGCGGGACCCGTAAGAAGCAGGACACGAGCGGCGCTGCGTTGCTTCGAGTAATATTGCTCGTGTTCGGCCAGCCAACGAAATATCGGCTTTGCGGTTTCTACCGCTTGCCGGTCCTGCTGATCGAGCGTGCCATTCACTTCAAATGCCAGCGCTCCGCCATTCGCAACGTTTTCCCAAAGCCGCAATGCGATTTCATCGCTCGGAACCGTCGCGAAGCGCCACCAATAGTCGACAAACTGCATGCAAAGATTCACTGGCATTTTGCCGGGCTCGCTATTGAGCGCGCGATTCACGTTATCGCTCGCCGAATAAGGCCAGAGCGGTAACGGACGTGTTACGGCGGTGTTCGATTCCGACATGATTCCATCGGTCGATTCCTGCACGTAATTGAAATAGCCGGCCTGCGGCCGTTTCTTGTGGATCAGATCGCCGAACATCGCGGCTACCTCGCGCGACGAGATAAACATGAACTTGCGGTAGTCGTCATCCGGCTTGTCCGGGATTTCCTTGTGGAACATTTGCGCATATTTGCGGCGGCAGACCGCGCAATGACAAAGGCCCACATCGTTGCCGCTATAGTCGCGCGCCTGGTTGCCGAACATATTGAAGAACAGCCCGTCCACCGGGTACTTGTCGAGTGCTTCGCTCAAAATTTTCACGGCTTGCTCCCGGTAGTAAGCGCTGTTGATGCAAGTGGAGTAGAGATCGTTATAGATGACCGGATCGCCATTCGCCTTGCGGAAGAACCATTCGGGGTGAGCGTCGAACGCGGCTTTAGAAGTTTTGCTGAAGTCGAATCGGCCGACCACCCGGATCCCTTTGGCGTGTGCCGCTTGAAGGACTTCGCCGAACATATCGTGGCCACGCGGTAAATAGGGGCTCACGGTATGAAACTCGACCTGCGACGGATAGTAGGCCGTGATGCCGCCCATCCCCAGCAACAGGACGTTGGCGCGCATATCTGCCAGTTGTCCGACAAGATGCACGGCGTCCAGATTGGCATCCGTCTCGCGCAGGTTGGTCTGCACCCAGCGAATGGGCTCATTGAGCCACCAGCCATCGCGCGCGGAGACGAGACTATTTAGCAGAACAATTGATACAGCGAGTTTTCTAGTCGTAATATTCCAATCCGAGATGCGTAATGAGATCTTCCCCTTGCATCCAGCGCAGGGTGTTCTTCAATTTCATCAACTGAATAAAGATATCGTGTTCCGGATAAAGGCCCGGGACGGTCATCGGCCCTTTGAAATAAAACGACAGCCACTCTTGCACGCCCTTCATCCCGGCCCGCTGCGCAAGATCGAGAAACAGAACCAGATCGAGAACCAGCGGCGCGGCCAGGATGGAATCGCGGCAAAGAAAATCGATCTTGATCTGCATGGGATAACCAAGCCAGCCTAAAATATCGATGTTGTCCCAGCCTTCTTTCGCGTCGCCGCGCGGCGGATAGTAGTTAATTCGCACTGCGTGATACAGATCTTTGTAAAGCTCCGGATACAGGTCGGGCTGCAGAATTTGCTCGAGCACTGAGAGCTTGGTTTCTTCTTTAGTCTTGAAAGAATCCGGATCCTCGAGCACTTCCCCATCGCGATTCCCGAGAATGTTGGTCGAAAACCAGCCACGGACTCCGAGCATCCTCGATTTGAATCCGGGCGCTAGCAGGGTCTTCATAAAAGTTTGCCCGGTTTTGAAATCTTTTCCGCAAATCGGAACTTCGTTGTTGCGCGCTAATTCAAGTAGTGCGGGGGTGTCTGTCGTGGGATTGGGAGCGCCATTGGCGAACGGAACCCGAAGCTTTAGGGCGGCGTAGGCATAGATCTGGCTCGGAGCAATATCCGGATCGTTCTTCCTTAAGCCTTCCTCGAACGTCGCCAGACTCTGGTGCACGGCCGCCGGTTTGCGAAACACCTCGGTGGAGCCGCACCAGATCATCACCAGGCGGCTGCATCCATTGCGTGCCTTGAATTCCTGGATATCGGCCATGAGCGCCTCCGCCGCCTGCATTTTGTCAGGCGTCGATTTTACATTTGGACCATTGATACGCCGGACATAATCGTGGTCGAAGACAGCCTTCATGGGACGAATGGCGGTGAGTGGTTCACGCACTTGTTCGAGTAACCCTGCATCCAGGACGCGGGCGCGGCTTGCGGCTTCATACGCATTGTCTTCGTAAATGTCCCACGTGCCGAACGATAAGCATTGAAGAGGGGCGAGCGGAACGAAATCTTTGATCTTCGGTGTCCGCCCCTCAGTGCGTTTCCCGAGGCGAATGGTGGCGAGTTGGGTGAGCGACCCGACAGGTTCCCCTAATCCTTGCTTCACGGCTTCGACGCCGGCGACGAAAGTAGATGTCACCGCTCCCATGCCGGGAATGAGAACGCCGAGCCTGCCGCTGGCGGGGTTGATCTGGATATTTGGTTGTTTGGACACGATTTGTTGGCCATGTTAGCACCGGAATCCGCGCATATCGGATAATGGCAAAGAGAAGGCGAACGCACACGATTGCATGGACTTAGAAGGACAATTAGCCCGTTTAAAGCAGCGCGTGGCGGCTATCGACGCGCGTTACGCCAAGCGGTCGGCGGCTGCGCCGGCGCCCCGTCCAAGCGAGCCGATGGGCGCTCGTTTTTTCATCGAAGAGTGGTCGGAAGGTGAAGTAGTCTCGAACGATTTCGGAGAACATTTTCAGCTGGAACGCTTGTATGCTGCACACAAGCAACACGGCTCGGCCGATATCGGAGCCCTGGCTGAACTACCCGAGAGTTTCCTGGACGCCCTCAGCAACCAGGAAATCGCGAGCGCGCCTCCAGAGCGTTGGGCATTTCTGGACACGGAAACGACGGGCTTGGCTGGCGGCTCCGGGACCTATGCGTTTCTGATTGGAGTGGGCCGCATCACCCGCGAAGGATTTCGCGTGCGACAGTTCTTCATGCGCGAGTATGCGGAAGAGCGCAGCATTTTGGCGGCGCTTGACGATCACCTGGCCAAGTTCGATGTACTGATCACATACAACGGCAAGAGTTACGATCAACCGTTGCTCGAGACGCGCTATCGCATGACGCGTCACAAGCCGCCTTTTGCACGCCTGGGACATCTGGATCTGTTGCACGGAGCCCGGCGTCTGTGGAAACTGCGCCTGGAAAACTGCCGTCTGGTGCAACTTGAAGAGCAAATTTTAGGTGTCTGCCGGGAAGGCGATCTGCCAGGCGAATTAATACCCTACGTCTATTTCGAATATTTGCGATCGCGCGAAGCGCAGCGGCTAGTGCCGATTTTTCATCACAACGCGATGGACATTCTCACGTTGGCGTGCCTGACAGCGATCGTGCCCGCGGCATTCCGGCACACGGATTCGGAATCTTTATCGCGGGTGGGTGTGCGGCGCGGCGAGGACCTGGCCGGAATTGCGCGTTGGCTGGCGGCGACGGACGGGCATACCGCCGCGCTAGAGATGTTTAAACGTGACGTGGATGCTGGCCTTCCGGACAAATTGCTTTTTCGAACGCTTTGGGAAATCGCGTTGCTTGAGAAAAAACTGGAACGGCCGCAGGCAGCCTTGCAAGGTTTCACCGAGCTGGCCGGTTGTCGCAACGATTATCGCGTGGCGGCGCTCGAGGAATTGGCCAAATATTACGAGCACGAGGAGCGGAACTATGGCATCGCGCTCGAGTTTACGCGCCAGGCCTTGAGCTATGAAACATCGGCGCGATTGCAGCGGAGACTGGAACGCTTGGAGCGACGCGTGGCGCGGCCCCGCGCCCGCCGGCTGTTATGATTTCTGTGCTGTGTACTAAGATGTCTTAGTATGCGAAAACCGGATTCCCTGCAGGGCTCGCTCGATCTGCTGGTCTTAAAACTGTTATCGCGCCGCCCCCGCCTGCATGGGTATGCCATCATGTCGGCCATCCGGGATGCATCCGCGGAAGTCTTGCAGATTGAGGAAGGATCACTCTATCCTGCGCTGCACCGCATGGAAGAAGCGCGCTGGATTCGCGCCGAATGGATCGTCCGTGATGGCGGCCGGCGCGCTCGAGTCTATGAGGTGACGGCGGCGGGCAAGAAGCAACTTGCCGCTGAACAGGTGCGCTGGCAGTCGGTGACTTCCGCCGTAAACCGCGTTCTAAAGATGGCCTGACACTACGACGATTTTATTTCGGTCCAATAACGATCTCGCAAACGTTGGACAGCGGTCGGAAGGGGTCGAAACCATTCGCCGCGTGCGAGCACATCGGAATGTGGATACAGAACGGCGTTCTGGCGTTGCGTCTCCGGCAGTAACTCGCGAGCCGCCGCATTGCAAGTGGCGCTGCGCATTTCGTTAGCAATAGCGGCGGCGACGGCCGGGCGCAGCAAATAATTCAGAAATTCATAAGCCAGGTCCTGATGCTTGCTCTCTCGCAGAATGGAGCAGTTATCGGCATACACTGCGAAACCTTCCGAAGGAAACGCGAAGGCCAGATTAGGGGCATTGTCGATCGCGACCTGCGCTACCTGCGCCCACATTTGCGCAGCCAGTACGTCGCCCGCCACCACTTGATCCCGAACTTCCTCGTTAAGATACGCGCGCAACAAGGGCTTTTGCCGGATTGCCAAATCACGTGCCCGTTCCAGTTCGCGATCATTTCCGGAATTGATAGAAGCCGGCAGTCGCTTCAGGCAGGCAGCGAATACTTCGGCGGGATCGTCCAGCATCGTCACCCGCCGCGAATACGAATCAGCCCACAGATCCGCCCAGGATAAGGGCGGCCGCGAGACGGATTGCGAGTAAACGATTCCGGTGGCACTGTGCATGTAAGGCACCGAGAAGCTGAGACTCGGGTCCCACTCGGGGGTGCGGAAGAGCGGATCCAGATTGTCGAGATTCGTGAGACGCCGATGATCGAGAGGTGCTAACAAACCGAGCTGCCGCATGGGCTCGACAAAGCTGTTGGAGGGAAACACGACGTCCCAGCCGGAATTTCCGCTCATTACTTTGGCGAGCATTTCTTCGGCGCTGCCATAGGTCGCATACCGGACGCGGCAATGAAACTCGCGTTCAAAGTCGGGAAGAGTGGAGGCGGCGATGTAATTTTCCCAATTGTAGATGTTGATGCGCCGGTCGGCATTCGAAGTGCAGCCGAGAGTGGCGCCGGCAACGCCCATGAGGAAGATACGCCGGTTCATCAGCTTCGTTCCAGACGTGAAGCCACCAAAATGAGCACTCCCAATCCGACGGTGATCATGGCAGACAGCGCGTTCACCTCAGGACTTACGCCTTTCCGAGCCATGGCATAGATCATCATTGGAAGCGTTTCGGAATCAACACCAGCCACCAGGCTGGTAATCACGTAATCATCGAATGAAACGGTAAAACACAACAAAGCCGCAGCCAGGATGGCGGGCAGAAGCAGCGGGATCGTAACGTGCCGGAAAACCTGCCACCGGTTGGCGCCGAGATCCGACGCCGCCTCCTCGAGCGCCGGATCGAATGTCCGCAACCGCGCCAGAATCACGATCACCACATAGACGAGTGAAAAGGAAATATGCGCCAGGATGACGGTATGCAGTCCGAGCCGCAAGTGGCCGAAACGGAACGCCCACTGGAACAAGGCGAGCAGCGCTACACCAGTGACAATTTCCGGCGCGAGTAGCGACATGTAAAGCGCATTCGTCAACCAAGGCGAACGCTTTTTCCAGAGCGCATAGCCGGCGAGCGTACCGATCACAGTCGAGGCTACCGTAGCGGCAAACGCGATGATAAGGCTATTCACTGTCCCTTCCAGCAATGCCCGATTGTGAAACACGCTGCGATACCAATCGAACGTGAACCCACGCCAGGTGGCGATCTTAGAGCTATTGAAACTGAATGCGCTGAGAACTGCGAGCGGAAGGTACAAGAAAAGGTACGCTGCGCCCGCGTAAACGCTGAGAAATCTTCTCACAGGAGCTTCTCGCTCTGTTTTTCGAGTGCCCTTGCAACTACCAGTACAATCAGCATGAGCAATAAGGAAATGGCTGCGCCAAAAGGCCAGTCGCGCGCCGTGGTGAATTGACTCTGTACCAGATTGCCGAGCATGACTGTCTTTCCTCCGCCCATCAGATCGGGCGTCAGGTACGCGCCTAAACAAGGGATAAAAACGAGAACGCAGCCAGCCGCGATGCCGGGCTTGCTGAGCGGCACGATGACGCGCCAAAGCGCAACCCAAGGCGTGGCGCCCAGGTCACATGCCGCATCAAGGAGTGCCGGATCGAGCTTTTCGAGTGTCGCGTAGAGCGGCAGCACCATGAACGGCAAGAATCCGTAAACCAGACCAAGCACGACCGCGCCGTCGTTAAAGAGCAGCGGAATAGGTGCGTGAATCACGTGCAACCCTTCGAGCGCAACGTTTACCAGCCCGGTATCGCGGAGCAGAAACATCCAGGCATAAGTACGAATCAGAAAACTGGTCCAAAAAGGCAACATGACCAGATTGAGCAGCAGCGCTTTGTTGCGTTCGGCACGAGCAATATAGAGAGCCACGGGAAAGGCCAGAATCAGACAGAACAGCGTAGAAACAGCCGCTAGCCAAACAGAGCGCCAGAGGATCACAAGATATAGGGGGTCAAGGGCACGCTGGTAGTTCTCGAACGTCCAGGGCGTAAAAACGCCGCCATAAGGCCCACGCGTAAGAAAACTGTAAGCGAGTGTGATCAGCAGCGGAACAACAAACAACGCAATCATCACGAATACTGCAGGCGCAAGAAAAATAGAGCGCAACCGCATGTTGCTAGGCATTGCCGGAAAGGCGAAATTCGTCAGCCGCCTGCCACCAAAAGTTCACCGTTTCGCCGGCGGCGAAATCGCAATCCTGTTGCGACAGTTCGGCCACACAATAGGAACCGTCCGGTAGCTTGGCTTCGAGACGCACGAAGCTGCCAAGAAAAGTCACGCTTTCGACGATACCGATCGTGGAATGCGCAGTAGCGCGTGCCGCCGGATCGGACAGTCCGCGCGAGACGCATACGGCCTCCGGCCGCACACACGCTCCATTCAGCCAATTCACTTCACCCAAAAATTCAGCGACAAAGCGCGATTTGGGCTGGCGATAGAGCTCCTTTGGAGTGCCAATCTGCTCCAGCTTTCCTTTGTTCATGACACCTACGCGATCGGACAATGAGAGCGCCTCCTCCTGATCGTGCGTGATGAACAGAAAGGCGATGCCCACATTGCGCTGCAGCTTCTTCAATTCGTGCCGCATCTCCTTGCGCAATTTCGCGTCCAGTGCCGAGAGCGGCTCATCAAGGAGCAGAACTTTCGGCCGCAGCACCAGAGACCGGGCCAGCGCTACGCGTTGCCTCTCTCCGCCCGAGAGCTGGTTGGGGAAGCGCGATTCCTTGCCGGATAGTTGAACCAAAGCCAGCGCCTCGCCTACTTCCTGACGAATCTGCTGCTTGGGCATGTTCGGACGGCGCTCGAGGCCAAACGCGACGTTCTCCTCCACCGTCAGATGAGGGAAAAGCGCATAGTTTTGAAAAACCATGGACACATTGCGCTGGTGGGGCGCTAGACCGGCCATTGGTTGTCCATCGAGCACTACTTCCCCGGAAGTGGGTTGTTCGAAGCCGGCTATCAAACGAAGCGTGGTGGTTTTGCCGCAACCGGAAGGACCGACTAATGAGAAAAATTCGGCCTTGCGAACGGAAATCGCTACGTCATCGACGGCGCGGTGCGTCGAGTAGTGCTTTGAGAGCGAGAGTAGCTCGAGTATGCTTTCCACCGCTGTCCGAAAACAGTAATGCTAGCGCAATGGTCGTCTGTTACGCTGAGGCGCATGCGCGCCTCTGGCACCCTCCTCACCCTGATTCCAGTGCTAGCGCTTCTGGGGAAATGTCTCGCGGCACAAGCTGCAGCGCAACCACAGAAGCCGAAACTCGTAGTCGCTGTCATCGTAGACCAATTTCGGTACGATTACCTGACTCGCTTTCGCCAGGACTACCACGGCGGTCTCGACCGGCTTTTGACTCAAGGTGCGGATTTCACCAATGCGTTTTACGCGCAGGTGCCAACCGTCACAGCGGTAGGACACAGCATCTTCCTGTCGGGCGCCATGCCCGCGGTCAGCGGAATTGTCAACAATGCATGGTACGACCGTGACGAGAAGAAAGGCGTCACGAGTGTGTGCGATTGGAGCGTGAAAACGGTGGGAGGGCGTCAGGAAGAGCCTGCCGCCAAATGCACTGATTCCGATCCGGCTTCCCCCAAACGGCTTCTGGTTACAACGCTCGGAGACGAACTCCGCGATGCGCACGAGGAATCCAAAGTCATCGGTATTTCGATCAAAGCTCGTGGTGCGATTCTTCCCTCCGGCCATCGGGCAGCCGGCGCATTTTGGTTCGATGACGTGACGGGCAATTTCGTCACGAGCTCGTTCTATATGGATGAACTGCCCCGGTGGGCCGCCGAGTTCAACGGAAAGAAGCTGCCGGCGCAGTTTGTGACCAGAAAGTGGGAAGGCTTTCCTTCTTGGAATTTCCAAGCGGCTGCCGGCGCCGCGCCATACGCAAAACTGCCGGCGAGCCCATGGGGTAACGAATTGATAGAGCTTTTTGCCGAATCTGCGATTACGGGTGAAAAGCTGGGACAGCGCGGCGCCACTGACTTGCTGACAGTTTCCTTCTCGTCGAATGACTATGTCGGCCACCGCGTGGGTCCGGACGCACCCGAAGTCCGCGATATGGCGATTCGTACGGATCAACTCCTGGGCAAACTGTTCGAAGCGATCGATCGGAGCGTGGGGATGAAAAATGTGATCGTCGTGCTCTCCGCCGACCACGGAGTCGTCTCGACCCCGGAACACGATCGGACGGCAAAGCTGCCGGGGGGATATCTCTCTACTAACGTCGAAGACGCGGTATCGAATGCCTTAAGTAGAAAATTCGGAAAGGCAAACTGGCTGATTCCAGGCACGGGAGAAACGGTGCTGTACTTCGATCGCGAGACGCTAAGTAGAAAGGGAGTGAGCGAAGAGGACTTGGACCGCGTGGCGAAAGACGAGATTTTCGCCATTCCGCAGCTTCACGTGGCACGGGTATACACACGGAACCAACTCGATAACGGAGTAAGTGGGGATTTCATTGCGCAAGCGGAGATGAACGGTTATTTCCCGCGCCGTAGCGGCGATTTGCATATCATCTTCGAGCCAGGCTACATGTCTGCCACGAGCGGCACCACGCATTTCTCACCTTATGCCTACGATCGGCATGTGCCCGTTCTTTTTATGGGCCCGGGCATCAAACCAGGCCGTTATGACGAGACCATCCAACCGAACGACATTGCACCGACACTGGCGACGATGCTGGACGTTCAGACGCCAAGCGGTTCATCCGGTCGGGTTCTGACCGAGATGCTGACCCATTGACGGCCCTATTTTTGATAGAAGAACAGGAGCAAGCAGAAGGACGCCACGCTGGCAATCACGAACACATTGATAGACAGCACCGTAATCAGCGCCGTCGAGACAGCCTTACTGTTTTCGTTGGCCGCCGGTTGTGGCGCTGGAGATTCTTGAAGGATCGAGAGTGATCCTTTCCGTGGGACAAGTTGGAGCAAGGATTCGCCTCGCTCCTCTTATCGGTCCTAGTGCCGCGGAACTCAGATTTTTTTCAATCGGTTACTTCTTGACGATAACGCCGCAAGCGATTCGCGGGCCGGCATTGCCAGCGGGATCGGATTTCATATCGTCCGCCGCACCATGGATGACCAGCGCCGTTCCGCCATTCGAAAAGACGGAGTGATCGTCGCTACTCAGGTTGACATTCGCATCGGCCACCGTAGTTTTGG
>Ga0157374_10001858_pt1 | contig 17775 bp, 24 predicted proteins | sample M25metaG_FD_115308 | JGI IMG/M metagenome (GOLD analysis project Ga0157374, IMG submission 115308) | Miscanthus rhizosphere microbial communities from Kellogg Biological Station, Michigan, USA - M2-5 metaG | ecosystem: Host-associated > Plants > Roots > Rhizosphere > Soil | place: USA: Michigan...
CCTCGAACGCGTCGATCTGGTTTTTCATCCGGCGAAGATTGAAGAACAACTTCTTCTGCGCAGCCGTGGAGCCCATCTTCACGAGGCTCCACGAGCGCAGGATGAATTCCTGGATCGAAGCGCGGATCCACCACATCGCGTAGGTGGCGAGGCGGAACCCGCGATCGGGCTCGAACTTCTTCACGCCCTGCATCAGGCCGATATTGCCTTCGGAGATCAGCTCGCTGACCGGCAGGCCATAGCCCCGGTAACCCATCGCGATCTTGGCGACGAGGCGGAGATGCGAATTGACCAGCTTCGCCGCGGCCTCGGTATCCCCATGCTCGCGCCAGCGCTTGGCGAGCATATACTCTTCCTCGGGAGCGAGGATCGGGAACTTCTTGATCTCGGCGAGATATCGGTTGAGCCCGGCTTCCCCGCCCGATGCGGGGATCGATACAACTCCACCTGACTGCGTTGCCATCAGCTTCTTCTCCCTGGGCCGGGCGCTTCTAGCCGAACGCCCTGACCGGTTAATCCTTATACCACAAGAGCAGTGAACAGTTCCTGCATGTCCGGCGGCATGCCACTGGCGAACGACAGGCGGTGTTTCGTTACGGGGTGGGTAAATCCCAATTCAGCAGCGTGTAAAGCCTGCCGATGGAAATCCAGCGTCTTCAACAACTCACGATGCGCCCTGCTGCTTCGGCCATAAACAGGATCGCCCAACAGCGGGTGACCGATCGAGCACATGTGGACCCTGACCTGATGGGTTCGCCCGGTTTCCAGCGCGCATTCGACGAGCGCCGAATCGCGGAGCACCTGTAGCCGCTTCCAGTGAGTCACGGCCCGTTTACCGCGCCCCTTCGGCGCAATCGCGATCTTCTTGCGATTGGCCGGCGAGCGGGCGAGGGGGGCATCGACCGTTCCTTCGCTGGCGTTCGGAACGCTGGAGACGATGGCCAGATATTTGCGATCGATGCTGTGCGCGGCAAACTGCTTGGCTAGCCCTTCGTGCGCGACATCGGTCTTGGCGACGACTAGCAGGCCCGATGTATCCTTGTCGATCCGGTGAACGATTCCCGGGCGGGCGACACCGCCGATGCCGGACAGCGAGCCGCCACAATGGTGCAAAAGTGCATTCACTAAAGTGCCATCCCGGTTCCCAGCCGCCGGATGGACGACCAGACCGGCAGGCTTGTCGACGACCAGCAGATGCTCGTCCTCGAACGCGATCTTGAGCGGTATGTCTTGCGCCGCATTGTGCGCGGGTTCCGGCTCTGGAATTTCCAACAGGAGAGCCTCGTCGCCGCGCACCTTGGTCGCCGGATCGCGGAGCGCCGTGCCGCCGCGCTCCAGAGCGCCCGCTCGGATCAAGGACTTCAGCCGCTCGCGCGACATCGTCGGCACTACCGCCGCAAGCGCGCGGTCCAGCCGCCAGCCGGCCTGCGCAGGCTCGAGAGTCACTTCGATCGTCTGATGGCCCCCCACGAGATAGGATATGGGTGCGGTGCGGAATGGCTTCAAGCCGCAGCCAAAACTTGGGAAAATAGCGAAGGTGACACGTGCCGAACGGGTGAAACGGGGTTTCTTCCACTTCTTCCACTTTGTAACGCTGGCGTGAGATGGAGCCACGCGCAAGTCGCGGATTGCTCAGCACTGATGACCGAATCCATCCATCAGTCTGAACCATAAAAGGGCGGCTGTAGGACAGTGCTTTTTCGCGGTCCCACGGTGTCCGTTTTGGAGGAAAGCGGACACTATATCTGGCTCAGGGAGCGGTGAGCCTCGGTTTCAGCATCACTGCGCCGTAACCTCAGTTGCGTGTTAAGATGCGGGGATAGCCAAGCCTGGCGATCTCGCCGCGCCAACCGGCCTCGCTTCACTTGCCAGCCTCCCCGCGGAGCCATGCCAGCCTCGCGTCGATCAGAGCTATCGCGAGTTCGGTCTGCCGCTGATCGATGATATCCGGCTCGCTCCTGGCTTTGAGCGCGGCGAGGCTGGCCTCGAGCTCAGCCTCGAGCTCGGCGAATAATTTGCGCCGTTTGACCTGCGGAAGGAACTGCCACACCCCGGAGCGCAGCCGGAAAGGGTCGAGCCCGACGCCAGTCGCCAGCTCGACCGACGTTGCCCAATTCTCAAGCGCTCTCTTCCCGCTCGCCGTCAGCGATAGGGTCTGCCCTGCCCGCGTCGGATGTGGATTGGCGGCGATCAGGCCGGCTGCTCTAAGTCGTCTAATGGCCGGCGACACCGCCCCTGCGCTTCCGCGCCACTGGACGCTCGGCGATAGCTGGAATGCGCGCCGGACCCTGTATGCGGTATCATTGCCCCGGTGAGCTATCTCGGTCAGCACCGCGCCCTCAAGCTCGGTAAGCTGGCGTTCAGCGTTCATTGCACACCAATGTCCTGTTTGGTACGAATCGTATCATAGGAGGTGCGGATGCTTCGATACTGGATTGCCATTGCCACCATTCTGCCGGTTTGGCTGGGCCTACAGGGGAGTGCAACTGCAGAAGGCATCGGAGACGGCCCAGCGAAAACGCAGGTCGTTCCACTATACGTATCCAGCAATCGTCCGCTGATGATGCTGACAATCGGGAATGCGCCGCTTGCTCCGGTCGCGTTCGACACCGGCACGGACGAGAACATCCTGCAACGCACCTTTGCAGATCGGCTGAAACTGAAAATCGTTGGGTCTGCACCGCTGACCGACAACGCGAGCGGCCAGTCCCGCAACGTCCCGGTCGTCGCATTGGAGGAACCCCGCTTGAGTGGCGCGATGGTGTCGCCGAAGACGGCAGAGGTCTTGGACTATAAGATTCCGAACGAAGTCGGCGTGTTCGGGCCGAACAGCTTCGCCGGGAATTACGTTATCATTGAAGGACCGCTTAATCGGCTTCGCATAGTGCCGAAGAACAGCGGATATCTTCCGCCCGGCCCTGGTGAGCCCTATCGGGATCATCTTCCTAGCTACCCGATAACGATCAATGGGCTGCGCGTTGATGCGCACCTCGACAGCGGAAACGACGGCATCCTGGTGCTTGGCGGCGCGCTCGCCAGCAAAATAAAGCTGACCGCTCCCCCAACCATCATTGCGATCGCGCAATCGGCGCTTGGTTCGCAGAATGTGCTCGGCGGGCAGCTCGATGGCAGTGTTCGAATCGGGCCTCTGGAATTGCGGGGTTCGGAAGTGACTTTCGCGGATGACGGAAACTCGGCGAACGTTGGCTTTCCTGTTATCCGCCAGCTGACGATCGTGCTTGATCCCGCCAACCAGCGCAGTTGGGTTCTCGACCCGTCAGACCTGCACAGTCCCTTGAGCGACTTAGCCGGGACGTTCGGACCGAGGGTCATCCGCACCGAAGGGGGCAGGCTCACTTACCAGCGCGAAGGTCGCCCCGCGCACGACCTCCGCTATCTCGGCGGCGATCTATTCGAGATGTCCGACACTCGCGACAGAATCCAATTCTATCGCAAGAACGGACGCGTCGTGCGGCTCGAACTCATCACGGAGGCGGGCGAGGTCGTAACGGAACACCGCACGAACTGACTCGTGCCGCCATTTTCGTGTCTGTTTCCTGATCCTAAGATCGAGCAGTCCGGCCCGATCCCTCGGGTTTTCATTCCGTCAAAGTCGCGTGGGCGCCAATGTTCCCAATGGTTCGAAACGGACTCTAGTGCTGCAACGCCAAGTTGAACCGCAACTGACGTTCGCGTTCAGATGCTCCTCAAACATCAAAGCGCAGACGCACCCTTCGGAATCAGTTTTCCGGGAGGGTTGAGTTGTGTTTGCAAAGTCTTTGAAGATGCTCGCTTTTTCGGCTGCGTTGATGCAGCCGGCGTTGGCGCTGGCGCAACAGGCGCCGACGGCCAGCATTGCCGAAATGGCAAACACTCCGCTGGTGCGGGTCAACATCGCGGAAGCCCTGCGCACCCCTCCCGACGAGGCGAGCATGACGGTTGGGACGGAGGCCAAGGCGCCGACCGCGACAGCTGCGGTCGCGGCCAACAAGGTAAAGACGGAGAAGCTGCTTGCAGCAATTCGGATGGCCGGGATACGCGAGCGCGATATCCAGACGCAGGGCATTCAGCTGCAGCCGGACTACCGCTGGGAAAATCGGCCGGGGGAATCCGGCCGACAGGTTCTGATCGGCTATGTCGCGCGCAATTCGGTGCAGATAAAAACACGCAGGATCGATACGCTGGCGTCGCTGCTCGATGCACTGACGGCGGCGGGAGCCGATACCGTGTACGGCCCGAATTTCAGCATCTCCGACCCGGCCCCGCTGCGAAAGGAGGCGCGGGTGCGTGCGATGGCCAGGGGTCAGGCGGAAGCGACCGAATATGCGCGCAACAACGGTTATTCGTCTGTTCGGCTTCTCTCGGTCGAGGAAGGAACGTCCTACAGGGGCACCGATGTCATTCTTGCCGGTGCGCAGGTCGCTCCGGTCGCGGCTCCTCCGCTACCGCCTCCGCCCGCACCTGGACCCGAACGCGACAGCGGGGTCGTTGCTCCCGGGCAGCTGGAAACCAGCGTGGCGCTGAATCTGCTCTACCGGATGGAGCGGTAGGTTATGTCTATCCCATCCTGACCGAAGATCAGTCTTCGCTATCCGCGAGCGGGGGCGGCTGGAGCCAGCTCGCGATCCAGGTCGGCAGAAGCATCGCGATCGCCTGGATTCCGAAAGCGAGACTGATCCAGTCGTTCGGCGTGCGCGGGTGCCAAAACCCGAGAGGTTCGGCGGCGGCCATGTACCAGCAGCAAACCATCGCGAAGACCGTGATCACTATGCCCGACGTCGCATAGGCCCGCGCTTTTACCATCAATTCTCGCTCGTCGAGCGGCTCGCCCTGACGAGGAACGAAGCGCGGACCGAAGATCCGAAGGAAGGCCGCGGCCATATAAGCGCCGTAGAAAAGCAACCAACCGACGAAGAAGCGGGCAGTGGGTCTCGAGGCCAGTCCAGCCATCAACGTATAGCCGACGATCAAGGCCGCGAGGACAAGGACAGGAATCCATCGCCAGCTGCGCGGCTGCACCTTCCGGAACAGGATCTTGTCGATGCCACTCGCGTAGACGAGGTCGTCCATCTTCTTGAGCACGGTCATTGATGTTCTCCCGCCGCGGCGGCGCGGCGCAATGTGTCGGCGACGGATTCGAAGCGCTGAAAGGAAAAGAGAAGCTCGATCGGCACGCCGAAATAGGCGGCGATCTTCATCGCGAGCTCAAGGCTCGGCTTGTAATCGCCGCGTTCGAGGTAACCGATGGTCTGGTTGTTTACGCCCACCGCCTCGGCCAACTCGCGGCGGGAGACGCCACGCTCGGCCCGAAAGACAGAGATGCGGTTATACAGGTTTGGCATAAATGCATTGTGTATTCAACATGATATGTTGTGTTTACATAACATAACGTCTTGATGTCAAGAGCAGTCCGATGTTCGCAATCGTTGGAAAGCGGACGTCGGGCCCGTGCGGCAAGCTGACCGGCGCATGAAGATTGTGTCACATTGCAACTGCAGCCCGCCCTCGCCGTTTTTCGAGTTCGCAAAGAACTCGTGAGGAGACGACGAATGAAAAGGCTCATTATTCTTGCGGTCGCGGCTACCGCCATCGCGGCCAGCCCGGCAGTGGCGCAATGGGCTCCTGGTCGGTGGAACCCGAACACCTTCTGGCAGGGCGCCCCCGCCAATCCCTATGAGCGCATCCAGTTCCTGCAGGATCGCGTCAATCGTGGCGTCGCAGACGGAAGCATCAACAGGCGCGAAGCCTGGCGAGTGAACAACGAGCTTAACGGCCTGCGCCAATGGGTCCGCCGGATGCATTGGCAGACCGGCAGTCTTACTCCGGATCAACGCGCCAGGGTGCAGGCGCGTCTGGATCAGATCAGCCGCCAGATTCGCTGGATGCGCCACAACGGGCGGTAACGGCGGAAGTTACCGCTAATCGCGTTTGATCTCGCAGGCCCGGCAGCTCAACTTCGCCGGGCCTGTCATTAGCGATAGGTCGGGCGGTGGCGCTTGCCGAGCCTCGATCAGGTGCCGATCTCGCTGGTGTCCGTTTTGGGTGGAAATTAGACATTGGCCCGCGCAGAGCCGCATGCCGTCATCAGGCCCGGGATGACGATCGAGAAGTTGCCCGCTAAACAGCCGCGCATGAATGCCGCCGATATCGCCAGCCTGCTGTGCTCCCGCCTCTGCCATGACCTGATGTCGCCGGTGGGGGCACTGAACAATGGAATCGAACTGCTCGCCGACGAGCAGGATCCGGACATGCGGGTCAAATGCATGGAACTGCTGGCGGAAAGCGCGCGGACATCAGCCAACAAGCTCAAATTCTTCCGCTTGGCGTTCGGGGCGGCCGGCGGATTCGGCGAGGCAATCGATACGGGCGAGGCGCGAAGCGCGCTTGAGGGCCTGTTCAGTAGCGACGGCAGGACCGAGATCGGCTGGATGGTCGCGGGCGGGAAGCTGCCAAAAGGGGCGGCCAAGCTGCTTCTCAACCTAGCGCTGATCGGCGGCGATGCATTGGTGCGCGGCGGCCGGCTCGACGTCGGCGCCGAGCAGGGGGCCGACGGGATCGAAATCGCCATCCGCGCCGAAGGGCCGCGGGTGGTGCTGGATGCCGTGGTCAAGGCGATGCTCCTTGACGGCGCGAGCGATTTGGTCGAGCCCAGAACCGCGGGAGCCTGGCTCGCTCATACCCTTGCGGCCGAAGCCGGCGGAGCCGTCCAGCTTTCGCAGGACGAAACCGTGCTCGTGATCGGTGCACATCTTCCTTTGCACGGATAACGCAGCGTTAACTCCTACCGCGCATAAGGCCGATTGAATTCGGACCTCAAGGATTTGCGCGCCGATGGACGATCTGATTGCCGATTTCGTTGCGGAAAGCCGCGAGATGCTCGAAGCGCTCGGCGGCGAGATCGTCGCGTGGGAAGCCAATCCGGACGATCGTTCGCGGCTCGATTCGATCTTCCGCTCCGTCCACACCGGCAAAGGCAATTGCGGTTTCTTCGACTTCCCGCGGCTGGAGTCGCTGAGCCACGCGGCCGAGGATGCGCTGGCCGACGTTCGCGCCGGGCGCCGCCAGGCCGACGGGCCGCTGGTCAGTGCAGTGCTGGCGATCATCGACCGGATCGGTGAGATGATCGGCGCGATCGAGGCCGGCGAAGGTATTCCCAACGGAGACGACAGCGCGCTGTTCGCAGCGCTTGAGCCGGGCGCGGAACTGACCGCAGCGCCGGTTGCCGCAGCGCTGGTGGAAGGCGGGGGCCGAAGCTCGGCGCCGCGTACCATCCGTCTTTCCGTCGAGCTTCTCGACCGGGTGATGAGCACGGTCTCCGATATGGTGCTGGCGCGCAACGAGCTGGCCCGGCGGCTTCGCGAATCCTCGACCGAGGTTTCGGTGGACGGCGCTTTTGAGCGCTTGTCCTCAATCATCGCCGAGATGCGCGACGCGATCACGCGGACTCGTATGCAACGGATCGAGAATCTGTTCGTCGCGCTGCCGCGAATGGTTCGCGATCTTTCGGCTGAGCTCGGCAAGCAGGTGCTGGTCGATATCGAAGGCGGCGACGTCGAGCTCGATCGCGAGATGATCGAAATGATCCGCGATCCGTTGACGCACATCATCCGCAACTCCGTCGACCACGGAATCGAAAAGCCCGCCGACCGGCTTAAGGCCGGCAAGCGCGAGATCGGGCTGGTGTCGGTCTCGGCGCGGCAGTCGGGCAACCAGATCCTGATCGACATTCACGACGACGGTCGCGGGATCGACGGCAAGAAGCTGGTCGAAAAGGCGATTTCCAGTGGCACGTTGGACAAGGCTGGGGCGGCACAGCTAAGCCCGCGCGAGCAGCTGGCGCTGATCTTCGAAGCAGGGCTTTCGACCGCAAGCGAGGTCACCGCCATTTCCGGCCGCGGCGTCGGAATGGACGTGGTCCGCTCCAACGTTGAGCGGATCGGCGGAATCGTCGAAGTCGACAGCAGGCCCGGCGAGGGGACGCGGATGACGCTCAGGGTGCCGCTCACCCTAACCATTATCCCGGCGCTTACCGTTTCGATCGGTTCCCACCATTTCGCGATCCCGCGCTCGGCGATTGAGGAAATCGTTCGAGCCAACGGTGAATCGGTGACGTTCGACAGCCTTGGCGGCGCTGGGATCGCAACCATCCGCGGCCGGCGGGTGCCGGAAGTGGCTTTGGCCGATATCCTCGGTCTCAAGAGCGAAATTCGCCAGGAAGAGCGCAACTTCGTGGTTCTGAGACCGGCGGGCGGCGACCTCTACGCGCTCGCAGTCGACCGGATCCACGATCACGAAGAACTGGTGGTGAAACCGGCTGCGCCCGCGGTGATGGCGACCGGTCTCTACGCGGGAACGACGCTTGCCGACGACGGCAGTCCGATCCTGCTCTTTGATCCTGCCGGCCTTGCACAGGTCGGCGGAGTGAAGCTGGAAACGCACGAGCGCTCTGCCCGAGTTGTCGAAGATGCGACCGCGGACAAAGCGCAGACCATTCCGGTCCTGCTGTTCCGCGGCCTGGATGGCGCGCGGCGCGCGCTGCGCCTCGCGGTCGTCGACCGGATCGAGGAAGTCCCGGCGAAATCGATCCGCAAGGCGGCGGGCCAGCTGCGCGTCCAGCTCGGCGAGTCGATCCTTCCGCTCGCCGGCGTCAATGCCGACCTGCCGAGGGACGAGAAGGTCCGGGTGTTCCGCCTGAACGATGGCACGCACGAAATCGGCTACGCCTTCCGCGAAGTAATCGATCTATCGGCGATCGAGCGCGATGTAATCCTCAGCGACAATACCGGCGAGGTGAGTGGGGTGACCCTGATCGGCGGCGAGCCTGCCGAACTGGTCGACGCCCACTGGCTGTTTGCCAACCATGTCGGCCTCAGCGCACGCAGCGGATCGCGCAAACTCGTGTGCAAGCTGCCGAGCGCGGACTCCTGGATGCAGAACATGCTTCGGCCGATCGTCGAGGCAGCGGGCTATCGAGTCGTCGGCGACGAGTACGAGGGCGAGCCGGACCTGGCGATCGCTTCGCAAGGCGAAGAGGCCACGGCCGATTCGGCCGGCAGCAAGATCGTTCTCCGGCCCGAACGCGAAGGCGACGATCAACAAAGCATCTATCGCTATGATCGGGCAGGGCTGCTGATGGCGCTCAAGGCCGCCGGTGTGGGAGGCGGAAAATGAACGAGCTGCTTTTGATCGTCAGCATCGGTGAGCAGCGTGTGGCGCTGCCGGCCGTTGCCGTCGAATCGGTTGTCGAACTTGACACTTTGATCCCGGTGCCGAGGGCTCCCCCGCATGTGGCTGGGCTTTCGGCGCTTCGAAGCCGGGTCCTGACGGTGATCGATTGCCTGCGCTCGCTAGAGCTTGGAGTCAGTGATTGCTCCGAAGGCATCCGCGAGGCGGCTGTCGTGGAACTGGACGGGCATCATTATGCACTCATCGTCGACGTGGTCGAGGATGTGGTCGAAGCGCTCTCCGACCCATCGCCCGTACGAGCGGCGATGGAGGCAGGCTGGGAACGCGCATCGATAGGAATGGTGGAGACGGAGACGGGCCCGATCTTGCTTGTCGATGTCGCGGCGTTGATTTCCGGAGCGGAAGCCCGCGCGGCTTAAGCTCTTCGTTACTCTTATTGTTTAAATAGGCTGACAATTCAGCGGGAAGCGGGAAGCATGAAGAGCTGTTTGATCGTCGATGACTCCAAGGTGATCCGCAAGGTTGCGCGGCACATCCTCGAGACTCTCGACTTCGAGGTTGAGGAAGCTGGCGACGGCCAGGAGGCGCTTTCGCGTTGCGAAAGCAAGATGCCGGACGTCGTCCTGCTAGATTGGAACATGCCGGTGATGAGCGGAATGGAGTTTCTTCGGATGCTCCGCCAGCGCGGCCACAGCGATCAGCCGAAAGTTGTTTTCTGCACGACCGAAAACGACATGGCGCACATCCGTGCAGCACTCGAAGCGGGCGCCGACGAATATGTGATGAAGCCCTTCGACCGGGAAACTCTTCACGTAAAGCTTCAGCTCGTCGGCGTCGCCTGAGGGCGTAAGCGATGGAGCGGGGCCTCGCCAGATCGCGGGACCGCCAGGAACCCCGGATAGCGCCGCGAAGGCGAATCCGGCTGATGATCGTCGACGATTCGATGGTCGCCCGGGCAGTTCTCTCGCGCATGATCGAAAGCGACAGCGATTTCGAAATCGCCGCGGTCGCCGGCACCGCCGAGGACGCGATCGACGCGCTCCACGCCGTCAGGGTGGACACCATTCTCCTCGATCTCGAAATGCCAGGCGCTGGCGGGCTCAAGCTCATTCCCGACATCATCAAGGCCGCGGGCGGAGCTCGCGTGATGATCGTCTCGTCGCTTGCCGACGAGGGTGCGGAACATACCGTCCGCGCACTCGCCCAGGGCGCCGCCGATGCGATGCCGAAACCGGGCACGGGACGCTTCAACGGCCGCTTCGCCGAAGTGATGTTGTCCAAGCTGAAGGCGCTTGGGCGGGCCGACGACCAGCCGCCGCTTCCCGAACCGATCAAGCTCCAGGGCTTCGGGCCGCTTCGGGCGATGCCCGCGGAACATATCGGATTGCTGGCGATCGGTGCTTCCACCGGGGGCATTCACGCACTTGCGACATTTTTCCAGGCGCTGCCGCCGCGGATCGGGGCGCCTATCCTCGTCACGCAGCATTTGCCGGCGCCATTCATGTCGGTCTTCGCCCGGCAATTGGGAGTCGCCGCGCGCCGCGAGACTCTGGTCGCGGAGGACGGAATGCCGCTCCTGCCGGACAGGATTCTCGTCGCCCCCGGCGATGCGCATCTCGCCGTAGAGGCCGTAAATGGCGGGTACGTCGCCAATCTTTTGAACCATCCAGTTTCGAGCGGCTGCATGCCGTCGGTCGACCCGATGTTCGCTTCGGCCGGGGAAGAATTCGGCACAGCTGCGCTCGGCGTCATTCTCACTGGAATGGGCAAGGACGGTCTCGAAGGCGCGGCAACGCTGGTCGCAAATGGCGGCTCGGTGCTGGCGCAGGACGAGGAGAGCTGCGCCGTGTGGGGTATGCCGCGCGCAATCATCGAAGCGGGGCTCGCCAGCGCCGTGATGCCGCCCGAGAAGATCGCTCGTCGAGTTGCGTCGCGGACGGGGGAAGAGCCGTGCAAGTAAGCGACAGCTCAAGCCGCATCCTCGCGGGCCTGCTCGAGGCGCGGACCGGACAGCAGTTGACGATGAACCGGCGCTGGCGGATCGAAACTGCGCTTGCCGGCCTCCTCCGCGAACGCGGGATCGGCACGCTGGACGAGCTGATCACCATCCTAGTGATGGGCAAGGAGCCCGGGCTTTCCAATGCGGTCGTCGAGGCGCTCCTCAACAACGAAACCTATTTCTTCCGCGACCGGCAACCATTCGACCTGCTCGGCCGTCACGCGCTTCCGATTCTGCGTGAGCGGAGGGGCCAGCATCGCCGGCTCAAAATCTGGTCGGCCGGCTGTTCGACGGGGCAGGAAGTCTATTCGCTGGCGATGCTGTTCGCCGAGAATCCGGCCGCGTGGCACGGCTGGACCATCGACATCACCGGGACGGACGTCTCCTCCGCGGTCGTCGATCGGGCGAGGGCCGGAATCTACACGCAATTCGAAGTGCAACGCGGCCTCGGGATTCAACAGACCATCCGCTGGTTCGAAGAAACCGACGACGGTTGGCGCGCAGTGGACGAGGTGCGTAAGCAGGTGCGATTCCAGGTGCACAGCATTCTCGAAGCGCCGCCGCATCCAGGCGGCTTCGACATTGTCCTGTGCCGCAACGTCCTTCTCTATTTCACCGAGGAGAAAAGGCGGATGGCATTCGACAGGATTGCCTCTGCTATCGCCCCCGACGGATGGCTGATGCTCGGGGCGGGCGAGACGGTGATCGGCCAGACCGATCGCTTCGGCGCCGATGTAGAGGCGCGGGGGCTCTATCGCCTGAAGGAGGGCGAGGCGCTGACTGAAAAACGAGCAGGGCCGGATCGCAGAGCCGCCAAGGCTTGACGGGTTAGACTTGACCCCGGCGCGCAGTCATGCGCGATTAGCTCAGTCATGGATTTCATCGAGCGGCCATCGCCCAATTTCGACGAGCGCGCGCTGCCGGTTTCGATGATCGTACTCCACTATACGGGAATGCCGGACGCCGAAGGCGCGCTTGCCCGGCTGACCTCGCCCGAAGCTCAGGTCTCCGCCCACTATCTGATCGATGAAGACGGCAATGTTTACCGGCTTGTGGAGGAATCGAAGCGAGCCTGGCACGCCGGAAAGTCGCGATGGCGCGGGGTCGCGGACGTGAATTCCGCGAGCGTCGGGATCGAGATCGTCAATCCCGGCCACGAATTCGGCTACCGCCCCTTTCCCGACGAGCAGATCGCGGCGCTGATCCCGCTGGTCGCCGACATCAAGGACCGGCACGGGATCAGCCGTGGCAATATCGTCGGCCATTCCGATGTCGCCCCGGCGCGCAAGGAGGACCCGGGCGAGCTGTTTCCGTGGCACGCGCTCGCCAAGCGAAGGCTGGCGCTGCCGAGCCCGACTCGCGAGCTGGTCGATCCCTTCTGGACCGATGCTGGGTTCCTTCTGGCGCTGGAGCGCTTCGGCTATGACGTGACCGACCAGAAGAAGGCGGTGATCGCCTTCCAGCGCCGTTTCCGCCCCGACCGGATCAACGGGATTATCGACGGCGAATGCCGCGCGAAGCTGCTGTCGCTGCTGCTGCCGAAGCCGCAGTGAAATGTCTCTGAAACACTTTCATTGGATAGTCGCGACGTGGGGGTTGACCTTGGCTCAGTCGGCTTCTGCAAATTTGCTCGCGAAGGCGATCGCAGGACCTGAGCACAGCCGCGCCTGCAAATTTTGGGGCGACGCCATGCTCCTGACAATCTCGGACGAAAATCGGCGGTTGGTGACCCACAGCTTTTGCTCAGCCTACGGCAGAGGAAGTGCCAGCATTGTCAGAGATGCTCGTGGACGGCCCTATGTCTTCTTGAACCATTCGATCACGCACGGAAGCCATTTCAGGAGGGATCTGCTAACCCTCTATCGTTTTCAAAGAGGTTTGATTTGGCGGGCGCAGCTGCCGGTCTCGGTGCCGATCGGCGCATTTCGAAACGCCAATTACAAATACAAAATTCTTCGTCCCGCAAGCGGCGGCTTGAAGCTTGTCGGGTCATTGAAGGTGGACGGGAAACCTTCGGATCTGGACGTTCCGCCTGAACCGCCGAGGCGAATCGCAGTCGATACACCTTTGCCACGCCGGCATCGTTAGCCGCCACGCCATCAAGTCAGGTGCGAAGATATGGTGCTTCGTGTTGACTCGAATATGCTGACATTTTCCCCTATATCCCTCCTCGCCAGAGGGCCGGGCGGCCGCGGCTCGCGCAAGCGAGACGAGGAAAGTCCGGGCTCCACGGAATAGCGGTGCCGGGTAACGCCCGGCGGTTCCGGCTTCGGCCGGGATCAGGGACAGTGCCACAGAAAGCATACCGCCCGGCTTCGGACGGGTAAGGTCGAAAGGGTGCGGCAAGAGCGCACCGCGTCTCCGGCAACGGCGGCGGCACGGTAAACCCCACCGGGTGCAAGACCCAATAGGGGCGGCATATGGACTCATTCCGGTCCGCCGCCCGGGTTGGTTGCTTGAGGGGCGGGGCGACCCGTCTCCTAGAGGAATGGCCGCCGCTTCCGTTCGCGGGAGTACAGAACCCGGCTTACAGGCCCTCTGGCATTCACTGGCGCTTCATTCGAAGCCGTCTTACTTTGGCGAGCAATGGCAAAATTTCAGCGATCGAACGATTGGGGATTTCCGCGCTGGCGCGGCTACGGCAAGGGCCGTGGCGCCGCCGCGCGCGTGCGGCTGTGCGATCGGGTAGGCTGCAGCGATCCAGGCGATTGCCCTGCGCCCAAGGCTCCGAATAGCAAGGAGCGCTGGTATTTCTGCGAGGCGCATGCGGCCGAATACAACAAGAACTGGAATTATTTCGCCGGGCTCGATCCGGTGGAAGCGGCGCGGCGTGAGGCGGACGAGCAGCGCGGCGCCAACGGCTATCGCCATTCATCGCACTGGCAGTGGGGCGGCCCCGGCGACGGCACCCGGAGCCGCGACGAGATGCGCGCGCTCGACGCTCTGGAGCTGGAGTCGGACGCGGATTTCACCGCGATAAAGACCGCGCACCGTCGGCTGGTCAAGGAAACGCACCCGGACGCCAACCCCGGCGACGAGGAAGCGGCCAAGCGCTTCAAGCAGGTTCAGGCGGCTTATGATGTGCTGAAAAAGGCGGAGGAGCGCCGCGCGCAGGATATTGGGGGGACATCCGAACCACGGCGCTGAAAAACGGGAAGGTGCCCTAAGCCGCCGCCGCGTATCGTTCCGCCGTCTGCTTCACCAGCGCGATCATGTTGGGTACGCCTTGGGCGCGGTTGGCGCTGAGGTGCTTCGATAATTCGAACGGCGCCAGCGCTTCGGCGACATCCAGTTTGGCAACCTCCGCCGCCGGTCTGTCCTGAACCGCCGACAGAACCAGAGCGGCGATGCCCTTGGTGATCGCGGCATTGCTGTCGGCGAGGAAGTGAAGCCGCCCCTCGTCGCTGGCGGCGGGATAGACCCAGACATCGGCGGAGCAGCCGCGCACTTTCGTGGCATCGGTCTTCAGTGCGTCGGGCATCGGCTCGAGCTTGCGGCCGAGATCGATCAGCAGCCGGTAGCGGTCTTCGCGGTCGAGAAGCTCATATTCGTCCTGGATCTCGCTGAGGGGGGGCAGTGGCATGGGACAGAGATAGGAGTCCCGGTCCGCGGTGTCACCGTGCCTACCGGTTCCGAAGGTCCTCGATCTCTTTCGCGAGACTGTTTTCCTTCTCAATCGCGATCCGTTCGAGAACCTTGATCCGCTCCTTGAGCTGGACGACTTCATCGTGCAGCCGGATGGTCTCGGCCTTGAGCTTCGCGTTGCCGCCTTCCTGATTGAAGACGACAGGATTCCGCGGGCCATTGAAAACAGCTCTCAAAATCGATGCGATCATCGCCATCGCGACGATGAGGATCACCATTAATTCGCCGCCGCTCATTGCACCTTGTCTCCGCTCTCGATCCTCTCCTGATCTCGCAGCGCCTCGATCTGCGCCGCAGTCTGTGCGCCCCGATCCGTCACGATCCTCTCAAGGACCTTCATGCGCTCCTGCAGTTGCTGCACTTGTTCGCGCAAACGTGCATTTTCCGCCTCTACAGGCGGATTGTCTCTGTGGCGCCGAGATCCGACCTGGATGCCCATCTTGTGCCGCACGATCGTGAACGCGAACATCAGGATCATGACGGCGAGGATGAACTCGAACGGATTCATCGCACCTTGTCTCCGCTTTCAATCCTCTCGCGATCCCGAAGCGCCTCGATCTGTGCCGCGGTCTGAGCGCCGCCATCGGTCGCAATCTGCTCGAGAACCCGCACGCGCGCCTCGATCCGCTCGACGTGGGCGGCATATTGTGCAGCCTTCTCCGCGGTCTGGTCGGCGATCAGCTTGCTCATCTTTTCCTTGTGCTGAAGCCAGCGCTGAAACGCAGCGAAGCTGATTCCGCCGGCAACCGGAATTCCAACGACGATCAGGAAGAAGACCAGCAGGGAAAGGGACACGTCAGTTTCCTTTGTCTGAGGCGGTGGTGCTGGGCTCGCGACGTGGTACGTCGGGAGCTTGCCGAAGCGCCTCGATCTGCGCGGCCGTCTGTGCGCCGCTATCGGTGACGATCTGCTCGAGCACCCGCAGCCTCTGCTCGAACCGTTCCATATGCTGTGCATATTGGGCGCTTTTTTCCGCGGCGAGCGCGCTTTGAGAGGAGATCTGCTTCTCCTTGACGCGAAGCCACATTTTGAACGGGGCGATGGAGATCGCGGCCAGAGGAATCAGGACCCAGACCGTGGCGGGATCGTCGAGAAACATGCGTGCCCTCCTACTCGCCTGATTTGTGCGTCGCCGCGGTCGTTTTCAACGAACGATGGTCGCGAAGTGCTTCGATTTGCGCCGCGGTTTCGGCTCCGGCGTCGGTCACGATCTGCTCTAGTACCCGGACGCGCTGCTCCAGCTGCGCGTTGCTGGCCGCATATTGCGCCGCCTTTTCGGCCGTCAGACTGACTTCGAGCTCCAGCTTCTTCTCGCGAAAGGCGAAGAAGCGTCTGGCCAGATAGATGATTACAGTCGCGAGAATGCCAAGAAAGATCAGAAGCCCGATAAGGTCACCGGAGTCCATTACGCGTTCCCTCCCTTGTCGATCTTCAACGAGTCGATTTCGCGGGCGAGTTGCGATGGCTGATCAGTGACAATCCGCTCAACTGTTTGAAGCCGATCCTTGATTGCGCCGATTTCCGCGCGAAGCTGCGCGTTTTCGGTGGTCAGCAGCCTGATGCGTTCCGCCGATTCGCGGTCATTCTTGGGGTGAATAGGCATCCCCCAGCCATTCTGGAGCGGATAGCCGTTCTTGATCCTCAGCCAGGTGTGAAGAAGAGAGCCGCCGACGCCGAGTGCGACGATAACCGCGATGAACGGAACGAGTCCGGCCACAAGCCGGATGATCTGCAGGACGTCGGGGTTCATGCTTTCCTCCTGTTATCTCAGCTGCTCGATTTCGCGGGCAAGCGAGCGGTTTTCGGTCGTCACATAATGTTCGATGTCCGCGAGCCTGCGATCGATGTCGCGGAAGGTTGAATGAATGTCGCGGGCGGTGCGTGAGGGCGACGCCCGGACATTCTGCCAAAAACGCTGTTGCTCGGGATCTCGCTCTTCAAACTCCTCCGGCCGGTTCTGCGCGAGCCAGGCGGTGATGAAATAAAGCGGAATCAAAAGCCCGGCGCCGCCGAACACGGTGGCCACCAGATAGACGATACGGACCAAGGTAACGTCAAAGCCCGTGTAATCGGCGATGCCGGCGCAGACGCCCATGAACTTGCCGTTCCTCTTGTCGAGATAGAAACGGGTTCGGCTCGGCGGTTGCGTGCTCATGCTCTTTCTCCGCTACGTGTGCGGGTCCGCGAGTAGGTTTCGGGGATCGAAGTGGTGGAATCGGGGAGGCAGGTCTGGCGCCAGTTCGGATTCTCAGCATTCATGATCCGCTCGATCGTGCACAGCCGATCGTCCAGCCGTCGAGCCATTTCATAGAGATCGTCGAGAAGCTTCTCGTCTTCGCCGGTAAGCGTCTTCGCCTGTTTCCATTTCGTCATATAGTGGAAGAACAACCACGGCACTCCAAGGAAGAGCATTCCGCAGATGACGATTGGCAGGAAAACATCATCCATTATTTAGCCCCCTTCGCCGCCATCGCGGCCTTCATGGCCTCAAGCTCTGCGTCCACCTTCTCGGAAGACTTCAATTCGGCGATTTCCTCTTCCAGGCTCTTCGGGCCGGTCATTCCCAGCGCATCGGCCCGGCCTTCCGCGAAGTCGGCCCGGCGCTCCAGGACATCGAACTTACTGAACGCATCTTCGGTTCGGTTGCCGTTCAGAAGTTCGCGGGCACGAGCTCTAGTGATCGCGCTTTCCATCCGATGCGAAATGGCGTTCTGCCGGGCGCGCGCTTCGCGCAGCTTGCCCTGGAGACGGGCGATGTCGGCCTCATAACCCTTCAGAGTTTCGTCGATGGCGGCGATCTCCTGGCGGAGCCCGCCGGCCATATCCGCCGCCTTCTGCCGCTCGATCAGCGCTGCCTTGGCGAGGTCCTCGCGGCCCTTGCTGAGCGCCAGCTCGGCCTTCTCGGTCCAACTCGACTGCAAGTCCTCGAGACGGCCGAGCGTGCG
>Ga0157374_10001860_pt1 | contig 17768 bp, 11 predicted proteins | sample M25metaG_FD_115308 | JGI IMG/M metagenome (GOLD analysis project Ga0157374, IMG submission 115308) | Miscanthus rhizosphere microbial communities from Kellogg Biological Station, Michigan, USA - M2-5 metaG | ecosystem: Host-associated > Plants > Roots > Rhizosphere > Soil | place: USA: Michigan...
GAGGACCTTCGGCTGGCCGTTGTGGACGGCGAGGAAGATCATGGAGAAGCTCTCCTGCATGGGGGTGTGCTTGAAGAGCTGGTTGAGGACGATCTGCTGCTCGGCGCCACGCTTGAGCTCGATGACGATGCGCATACCGTCGCGGTCGGATTCGTCGCGGACGTCGGAGATGTCATCGATGACCTTGTCGTTGGCGAGCTCGGCGATGCGCTTGATGAGGTTCGACTTGTTGACCTGGTAGGGGATCTCGGTGACGATGATCGCCTGGCGGCCGCCAGTGATGTTCTCGGTGGCGACCTTGGAGCGCATGATGAAGCGTCCGCGGCCGGTGTTGTAGGTCTGGGCGATGCCGTCGCGACCGTAGAGGAAGCCGCCTGTGGGGAAGTCGGGACCCTTGACGTGCTCGAGGACGAGCTGGATGTCGGGGCGGATGTCGGACTTCTCTTTATTGATAATCGCGATGCAGGCGTTCACGACCTCGGTGAGGTTGTGCGGCGGAATGTTGGTCGCCATGCCGACAGCGATACCGCCTCCGCCGTTGACGATGAGGTTGGGGATGCGGGCGGGGAGAACGGTGGGTTCGAGGGTGGACTCGTCGTAGTTGGGGGAGAAGTCGACGGTGTCGGAGTCGATGTCGGCGAGCATCTCACCGGCGATGCGGGTGAGGCGGGATTCGGTGTAACGCATGGCGGCTGGTGGGTCGCCGTCGATGGAGCCGAAGTTGCCTTGGCCGTCTACGAGGGGGTAGCGCAGGGAAAAGTCCTGCGCGAGGCGGACCATGGTGTCGTAGATGGCGGAGTCGCCGTGAGGGTGGTAGTTACCCATGACGTGGCCGACGACCTTGGCGGACTTGGTGTACTTCTTGTTGAATTGGAGGCCCATCTCCTGCATGCCGTAGAGGATGCGGCGGTGCACGGGCTTGAGGCCGTCACGGACGTCGGGCAGGGCCCGACCGATGATGACGGACATCGAGTAGTCGAGATACGACCGGCGCATCTCGTCTTCGATATTGATAGGGAGCAGGAATGCCGCGCCGGGGCCCTTAACCGTGCTGTCTGAGCCGTTTGGGTTGTCTGAGTTGGGACCGAGCGGGAGCTGTGGATTCTGATCGTCTGCCATGGTTTCTACCCTTTATTATAGAGGGTTTTCGAGAGGTCTGCCCGACCAGGAGAGCGATGAGAGGTGCCTTTTTGGAGACCTTGTAAGTATGTCGTTAGCAAGGATTTGGCGGCCGCGTAAATACATTCCGAAAAGCATCGATTTTGGCGCAGAGAAGCTGTTGCAGAGGCGGGCAAATTGCCCGCCTCTACGTGATCAGGAGTGGTGATCCGAAACCCTAGAAGGTCGTGCTGACCGTGAGACGGAAGGTCTTTCTTGGCTCGCGCAGGATGTAATCCGCTCCATAGAGTTGGATGGCCTGCAGGTAGGTGTACTGTCCTGCTCCCGAGTTCGGGAAGAAGCCCCGGAAGGTCGCCGCATCCGTCGCCAACGCCTGGGGAACCGACTCGTACAGGCGAAGCGAGTTGTACGCGTAGTACAGACGGAACGGAGCGTTGACGATGGGCAGGATGACTTGAAGTTCGGCACCGTTCGACATGCGCGGAACGTAGTTCGTACCCGGAACCACGCGGAGCGGGTTGGGGAACGAGACCTGTTTTCCGCCGAAGCAGGCTCCATTGATGAAGTTCGGGCAGCCATACAGGGGACTGGAGATCTCCTGCTGACCGGCGATGCTCTGCCGCAACTGATCGCTGCGGACGTCGAAGGTCATGTTGAAGTCCGTGAAGAACGCGAAGGTCACCTGGTTGACGATGGGGATGCGGTACTCAACGTTCGCCGTCACGCTGGTGTCGCCGCCGATCGAGACCATGCGGTAGAGCGGGAGGGGAATCTGTACGCTGCCAAGCGCCGGGTTGGTGGGATCACGCGGAACGGTCGTTCCGTCCGGGTTCGTCAGGTTGAACATCACCTTGTTCGGGATGAAGGTATAGGGCGAGGCGGAGCGGACGTCGAAGCCGCGAACGTCGGATTCGCCGCCAGAGTAGATGCGGTTCGTCGGAGGAGCAACCTCGCCCGCAAAACCTGAGATGTGCGCAAACTGCACGCGGTAACCGAGAACGTTGTGGCCGTCACGGCTGACCTTGAGATTGTGCATCGGGAAGAACTGACGCCAGCTGGCTACCGGGGAGATGTACTTTACGTTTCCACCCGCGCCAGCGATCTGCACGGCGATGTTGAAGTCCTTACCGGAGTGCGGACCAACCGCGCGGTCGAGGCTGGAGAAGGTGAAGCTGGGCGTGATGACCGACGAGATGATGCCGTTGAGCTGGTTCTGGCCCTGGACACCGGAGCGGAAGGCCAGTGTCTGGAAGACATTTCGCGTGTTGTCGTTGAACGTGGTGACCGACGACCGCGAGAGCGCATACGACACGCCGACGCGGGTGACGCCGGTGCGCGCGAAGAGATGGCGCAGCGGTGAACTAGCCGACAGCGTGAGGCCGGTCTGCGACTGGTTGTAGTTGGTCAGCAGCGACTGCTGCGCATTCGTAAGGTTCTGGCTGGCTCCCTGCGCGATGGAGTAGCTCTTCGCAGGGTTGAAGTCGTACTTGCTGGTGAAGACCTGGAGGCCGAGCGAGATCGGCTTGTTGCGGAAGTAAGGCTCGGTGAAGCCGAAGCTCAGGTTGCGCGACAGGTCGCCGATGTTGGCCTGTACGGACAGGGTTTCGCCAAGACCGAGGAAATTGTTGGTCTCGTAGTTCAGTCCGATGAAGGTTCCGGAGAGGCCGCTGATACCGCCGTTGAGGCCGATGGAGTTTTTGCCCTTCTCCTTGAGCTTCAGCAGGAGATCAACCGTGTGATCGTCCTGGTTCTGACGGCTCTCGGAGTCCTGCTCGACCTTGAGCGGCTCGAAGTAGTTCAGCTGATTGAGGCGCATGATCGACAGCTCCCACAGCTGGGAGTTGTAGATCTGACCTTCGTCGAGCAAGAGCTCACGGCGGATGACCTTGTCGCGCGTGATGCTGTTGCCCTGAAACTCGATGCGCGAGACGTAGAATGGCTGTCCCTCGTCGATGTCGATGTCGAGGAAGATAAGCTTCTTTGCCTCGTCGATGCGCGGAACCGGCGTGCCTACAAAGTTGATGTATCCGCCCTGTCCGTAGGCCTTACGCAGCTGCTCCAGGCCTTTGCCGAACAAGGTGGCGTTGAAGTACTCGCCGTCCTTCTGGGCAAACTGTGCGCGCAGCGCCTTGGTGTTGGGATACGCCTTGTTGCCCGTGAAGGTGATGCCGCCGAGCTTGTAGCGCGAGCCTTCTTCGACCGGCATAAGAATGTCGATGCGCTTGCCGGTGGAGGGACGCAGCGTGAAGGGATTCAAGCCGCCGGCGTCGCGAACGCGCGTTGTGGGCTCGCTGGTAAGCGCCTTGAAGTAGCCGCGATCGCGATAGGCCTGGCGAACACGCTCGGTGTCTTCGTCCAGTTTGCTGGCGTCGAAGGTGCGGGCGAAGAGATTCTCGAGAATGATGGAGTGCGGAATGCCGATTGGTTTCAGGTTTCTCATCGCCGCCCGCAGTTGGCGGTCGGGAACGCTGTTGTTGCCGTCGAAGGCGATCTTACCGACCTTGACGGTGGGGCCTTCCTTCACGGTGAAGGTGAGCGAGACCGCCGCCGGAGGAATGGTCTTCACCTCGGTTTTGATGGTCGCGAACTGGTGACCGTGTTCGGCGAGCAGTTCCTTGAGGGTTACCTCGGCTTTCTTGATCTTGGTGGGGTCGTACTGGCTCTCTACCGAGAGGCCGACCTTCGCCTTTTTGAAGCGCTCCAGAATGTCGGACTGCGAGACGGCGTTGACGCCCTTGTAGTTGATCTCGCGGATGGTGGGTTTTTCGCGGACGTAAATGACGAGCTGGACGCACTTTTCGCCGTCGACGCGCTCAATACGAATGTCGTCGAAGTAGCCTGTGTTCCACAACGAGTTGTAGTCGCGCTCGACGACCTGTTTGTCGTAGAGATCGCCCTGGTGCGAGAAGAGGCGGGCGAGCACGGACTCCTTCGGAATCCTGCGGTTACCGACGACCTGTGGCTGGCAAAGCGTCTGGGCCGAACCGGCGACCTGGGCCTTGAGCGAGGGAACCATCGCAACGGCAAGAAGCAACAAAGACACGGCGTAAGCGATGCGGGAGCAGCTGGAGCGCGTGCACACAGGCCTGGTCAAACTCTTCAGGGAGCTTCCGCTCTCTCTATCTACGGTAAAGATACGCACACCCTCACTGCTCTAAAAATCACGCCCCGCCGGTTCCTGAAGGGGGAGTCTCGATTATATGGGAGCGCACAGGGGGTTAGCGAGTTTGACGACCGATTTCCGTCCGTGTAAACGTCCGCCGAATCAAATAAATACTCCCGGATGGCCACTCCGCGCTCCTATCGGTGACGCTTCAGCAGGACGGCGGCAAAAACGTCGCTATCGACGTTGCCGCCGGTCACAACCGTTCCAACGCAGCTGCCTGAGGTGGCGTCCTTCAGCACTCCGGCGAGCCCGACGGCACCCGCGCCCTCGACGACGTTGTGGGTATCGGCGAAGTAGATCCGCATCGCCTCCTCTACCTCGTCATCATCCACCTCAACGATGCGCTCCATACCGGAACGCATGATCGAGAGGGCCTCCTCGACCGGCTTACGGCATGAGACGCCATCGGCGATTCGCGTCGAAACGGCGTGTTCGACGACTTCTCCCCGGACGAAAGACAACGCCGTGGCAGGGGCATGTTTCGACGTGACCCCAACGATGCGTGTCGCGAGGCCCAGCGCATTCCGCGCCGCGATCATGCCGCACACCCCCGATCCCATCCCGATAGGAACGTAGACGGTCTCGAGGCCGGACACTGCAGTTAGAAACTCGAGCGCGTAGGTCGACACGCCGGCGACCAACAGGCGATGGAAGCTTGGAACCCAATGCCAGCCATTCTCCTGCTCGAGGTGCTGGGCATGTTCGAGGGCTGCCTGGAAGTCTTCTCCGTGCTCCACCAGCTCCGCGCCAAGCGAGCGCATCGCCTGGTTCTTCTCACGGCTGTTGCCGTGCGGCACGACGATGACGGCGCGGATTCCCATGCGCGCTGCCGCGAGAGCGATCGATTGCCCGTGATTCCCGCGGGTTGCCGAGACGACAGTCGTGGTCTCGGGATGCTCACGCTTGAGCCAGTCCATGTAGGCGAGACCGCCACGAACCTTGAAGGCGCCGACGGGCGAATGATTCTCGTGCTTCACCCAGATTTGGGCTCCTGCACGCTCGTTGAGCAGGGGCCATGTGTATTGGGGAGTCGCAGGCATCAGCTGGTAGACCAGATCCGCTGCCTGGTGAATCTCGTCAAGACCGGGAATACTGCTCTCGATCGCTGCCTGCATCGACGACCTCACGAATAGTTTCGAATTCTGATGCATTGAAGCGACGTGCGGCTTCAGAGTTTCCGATTGATCTGGAGGTCAGGGCGCCTTACGAACCTCGACCAGCGTGGAGTAGAAGGTCGGGCCGCCCCCGATATCGGTGAGCCGCTCGCTGGTGAGAACGTTGACGTTTGCTCCGTCGCGGCTGAGTTTGTTCCAGTCCAGCCGGGCCGCAACGACACCCGCGCCGACATGCCCGTTGACGTGGGCGCGGAGCGTCACACGGCCGCGATCGTTGAAGACCTCGACCTCGTCGCCGGAGGAGATTCCGCGCGGCGTGGCGTCAGAGGCGTGCATCTCGAGGAGGCCCTCGGTCTTCGACTCCATGCGCTGGTGCATGGGGATGTTGGCGAAGGTGGAGTTCATATAGTTGTCGGCCTTGCGCGGTAGAAATTCGAGCGGGTACTGTTTCGCATGGGCGCGCGACTCAGTAGGCGCAGCGAAGACAGGCACGGGGACCAGCTCGCCCTTACCGCTTGGAGTGCGGAACCATTCGGGTGTGGAGAACGGAAGCGTGACGCCGTCCTGGTTAACCGGCAATGCGAGATGCACTTGGCCTTCGCGCTCCAGCCGCTCGCGGGTGATGCCCTTGAACCACGGGTTATTGCTTTCGAGAGACTGGTCGATCAGCTCGTCCTCGCGGTCGTCGAAGCAGGCCTCGGGAAAGCCCATGCGCCGGCCAAGCTCGCCGAAGAGCCGGACGTTGTTGCGCGCCTCTCCCAGCGGGGCAATAGCGCGCTGTGAAACCTGCGCGTAGAGATGGCCGTAGGCTCCCTGAACGTCCTTGGTCTCAAGGAAGGTGGGGGCGGGCAGGACGAAGTCAGCGTAGTCGGCGGTGTCGGTAAAAAACTGCTCATGAACGACGGTGAAGAGGTCATCGCGCCCCATGCCACGCAGCACGTCGTTCTGATTTGGGGCGATGGCGGCGGGGTTGGAGTTGTAAACGAAGAGCGCCTTAACCGGAGGGCCGCCGACGCCGGCATCGGGCAGCGTAAGCGCCTGGCCGAGCGTGCTCATGTTGATCTCGCGCGCATGTCGGCCGAGCGGGCTTGCAAGCATGAGCTCAGGCATCTGCAGAGCGCCGGAGTTGAACGGGAATGAGCCCGAGGTCGAGAGCTGCACGCCGCCTCCGCGCTGCTGCCATGAGCCGGTGAGGAGCGGCAGCATCGCAACTGCTCGCGCGGCGGTGCCGCCGTTCTCGCTGCGCTGAATACCGTAGTTCAGGCGGATGGCCGCAGGCTTGCGTCCGTTGCGGCCCGCGGCTGCGTAGGCTCGCGCGATACGCTCGATGGTTGCGGCGTCGATACCTGTGACCTTTGCCACAGCCTCGGGGGCGTGTTCCGGCTTCAGCGCGTGGGCGCGAAGCTCATCGAAGCCATGGACGCAGCTCTGGATGTATTGGTGATCTTCGAGGCCTTCGCGCAGGATGACGTGCATCAGGCCGAGTGCGAGTGCGGCGTCGGTTCCGGGATAGATTGCCAGATGTTCATCAGCCAGCGCGGCGGTTCGCGTCTTGTATGGATCGATGACGATGAGACGGGCGCCGTGTCTGCGCGCCTCTTCGATGAAGGGCCACAGATGGATGTTATTGCCGTGGATGTTTGCTCCCCACGCGATGATGAGGCCGGCGTGGGCGAAGTCCTCTGGTGGGGTTCCCAGCTTTACGCCGTAGACGCTGAGCAGCGCGGCGCCGCCAGCCGAGGCGCAGATGGTGCGGTCGAGCTGCGAGGCTCCGAGGCGATGAAAGAAGCGGCGGGCCTTGGAGCCGTAACCGAGCTGGCCGATGGTTCCGGCGTAGCTGTACGGGAGAATGCTCTCCGGGCCGTGCTCCGCGGCGATGGCTTTCAGGCGCGCAGCGATCTCGTCCAACGCCTGGTCCCAGGTGATGCGCTCGAAGGCCTCGGCTTCGTGGCCCTGGAGTAATGACCCCTTGGGCACGCCGGTCTTGCGGCGCATGGGGTACAGCAAGCGGTCGGGTGAGTAGACTCGGTCGAGGTATTTCGCCACCTTGCCACAGAGAAACCCGCGCGTGACCGGATGCGAGGGGTCTCCCTGAATCTTCAAAGCGCGGCCACTGAGCTCATCGACCGTCACCAAGACACCGCAGGAGTCCGGGCAGTCATGCGAACAAACCGCATGCACCGTACGCGTCGCTGCCGAAGTTACGCTCATGGCTCCATTCTATTCCTGCTGCGGCGGCGGATGGGCTGCGATATTCTCCCATCCATGCGCGAAAAACTCTATCCGACGACGCGTCTCGAGGCCTTCTCGGATGGCGTGCTGGCCGTCATCATCACCATCATGGTGCTGGAGCTAAAGGTGCCTCATGAGGACGGAGTTGCGGGCCTGGCGACGATTGCGCCGACGCTGTTCATCTACCTGCTCTCGTTCACCTTCATCGGCATCTATTGGGTGAATCACCATCAACTGGTCCGCCGAGTGGAGCATTGCGATCACCGCATGCTCTACGCCAACCTCAGCTTTCTTTTCGGGGCATCGCTGCTGCCGTTTTTCACCACCTACGTCATTGAGAAGGGTGCGGACTCATTTTCCGTTGCTCTATACGCCGGTTCCATGATCTTCACGGGTCTCTGCTTCCTGCTTTTGCGGCTCTCGATCGGCCGGTTGCTGCGAAAGAACGACGATCTGAGCCAAGAAGACACGGCGACGCAGCGCAAGCATCTTGCAAGCCTTGTACTGTATATCGCTGCGATTCCGCTTGCGCACTTTCATCCCCACATTGCTCTGGGCGCCATCACGCTGGTTACAGTTATCTGGATTGTTCCTACAGCGAGCGCGGAATCCTTTCGTGACGAGAAAGCACACTAACGGGAAGCGACTAAAGCGATTTGCTACATTGGAGCCAGATCACCTGAGGTGACCTGTGCCAATCCGCTTCCGCCTCTATACAGCTCTTGTTACTGCTGCACTTGTCTGCTTCCCTGCTTTCGCCCAGCAGCCGCAGCTTACTACGATACCGAAACAGGAGCTCGACATCATCAAGGTAATCCTTGCGCAGGAGGCTGCGTGGAACCGCGGCGACCTCGAGGGTTTCTCCGAAGCCTACAAAAACTCGCCCGATACGCTCTTCATCACCAATGCCGTCAATCGCGGGTTTGAAGGCATGTTGGGGGCATACAAACGCGACTACCCCAATAAGGCCACGATGGGCACTCTGTCCTTCTCCGAGTTGGAGGCTCATCCGCTCGACGAGCGTTTCGCGGTCGTCATTGGCCGATACCACCTGGAGCGCGGCAAGAAAGAAGGCGGCAACGCAGACGGCCTCTTCTCGCTGGTGCTGGAGAAGACTGACAAGGGCTGGAAGATCATCGTCGACCACACGACGGGCTGATAACAACGCGGAACGTAGAGTAGACCAACGGGAGAAGCTTCATCATGATTTTGACGCGTCGCAATTTTCTATCCACGGCCACGACGGTCGCAACAGCCGCCTGTCTTGCTCCACGATCACTCTTTGCGCAGGAGCCGCAGCAGCCGGAGATGGTTGTGAAGGCACGCGCAGGCGCGGCCGATGCAAAGATCACCACCCAGAAGCTTCGCGGCAACGTCAGCGTTCTGATGGGCTCGGGAGGAAACATCGCTGTTCTTCCCGGACCGGAGGGCAAGGTACTGGTCGACTCCGGAATCTCAACCTCACAGAAGCATATCCAGGAGGCGCTCGCGGCTATCAGCGCCGACCCGATTGAGCACCTGATCAATACGCACTGGCACTATGACCATACGGACGGCAATCTGTGGATGCATGCGGCCGGCGCAACGATTCTCGCGCACGAGAAGACACGCCAACGGATGAGCACACCACAGACCATTGAACTTTTCCACGCAACCTTCCCGGCAGAACCTGCAGGCGCGCTGCCAGCCCTTTCGTTCAGCGACGAACATACGCTGCAGATCAACGACACATTGCTTCATCTGGAGCACTACGACCCTGCCCATACCGACACCGATATCTCCGTCCACTTCACCGATGCCGATGTTCTGCACACGGGCGACACATGGTTCAACGGCGTCTATCCGTTCATCGACTATTCGACGGGCGGCCACATCGATGGGATGATCCGCGCGACGAGCCGCACCTTGGGAACGGGAACAACATCCACCATTGTGATTCCGGGCCACGGTCCAGTCGGCAACAAGCGGGATGTAGCCGCGTCGCTGGAAATGCTGTCAGCCATCCGCGATAAGGTCTCGGGGTTGAAGAAAGAAGGAAAGACGATCGACGAAGTCATCGCCGCCAAACCGACCGCCGTCTTCGATGAGAAGTGGGGCAAAGGTTTTACGACGCCTGAGATGTTTACGCGCTTCGTGTACCAGGGGGTATGACCAGGCAAGGCACATCGGGCCTCGACTGATCGAGCGCTTCGATGAGCGACTGAAGCTCGCCCTGCATCCGTTCGCTCAGCGTGTTGAAGAGAAAGCCCGCACCCTTGCCCTGCCGCACTGCCCGAACAGTGGCCGCAGTGCGCAGCATCACTCCGTTGGCGCGAAAGACCATCTCGACAGGCGCTCCCACAGACACCCGCAGCCGCGCCTTCGTTTCGACGAAGCATCCGGAGAGGCTGATGTCGAGAATGCTTCCGCGAAAGATCTGCGAACCGTCGGCCACCAGCACCTCGGCATCTCCTGCCACGGCGTAGCGCGTGTGGCGGCGCCGATCTGCTGGAGCTCTGGCGGTTACGGCGTTCGTTTGTGTTTCGGCTTCGGAGCTGATCTCGTCGGGACCAAATCGGTCGAGACCAAACTGATTTTCGCTGAACTCCTTCAAGCTGCGCCTCGCCTAAGAGCATCGCAGCCGAAAAGGAAGCGCCGCCGAAGTAGATATCGGCCGCGCTCTCTCAAATCTTCATTGCAGTATTTCCGTTTTTGCGCCGAAGGGGATTTTTGCCCTCCGCGCAGGAGTCAGACGGTCATGACTTCTTTTTCTTTGGACTTGAACAGTTCTTCGATGCGCTTGATCTCGGCGTCGGTGAGCTGCTGGACTTCTTCGCTGGCGCGCTTCTCGTCGTCGGCGGAGATGAGCTTGTCCTTCGCTGCCTTCTTGATCTGGTCGTTGCCGTCGCGCCGGATGTTGCGGATCGCAGTCTTGTGGTCCTCGAGTGTCTTGTTGAGGTGCTTGACGACCTCCTTGCGCCGCTCCTCCGTCATGGGTGGAACGGGGACGCGCACGACTGTGCCGTCGGACATGGGGTTGAGCCCGTTGCCCGAGGTGCGAATCGCCTTCTCGATCGCCTGGACCATCGCCTTGTCGTACGGCTGCACCAGGATGAGCGTGGGCTCGGGCGTGCTGACCTGGCCAAGCTGCGCAACCGGCGTGTCCGTGCCGTAGTAGTCCACCTTCACCTGGTCGAGCATGTGCACGTTCGCGCGGCCGGTACGCGTTGCAGCGAGGTGCGCCCGGAAGTCGTCCACCGACTTCTCCATCCGCGTCTTCAACTCCTGATGGGTTCCCTTCAACGCTTCAATGCCTGCCATCGCTGATGCCATAGTGCTTCCGTCCTCTCGCGCTGTTGCGCCAACGCAAATTCTATCGGAAAACGATGCGCTCTCGAAGGTCGCCGCTCCCCTGGCGTTCGATTTTTCGCGCGCTTGCCGTTTGCAACTCCGGATTGGGAGTTCTAGGCTAACCGTGACCTATGACGATTCAACAGGAAGTACGCGAACTCCTCACCCACTTCGACATCCCGCCTGCAAACTTCACCGGCGGCCAGCTCGCCGTCACATCGCCGATCACAGGCGAACGTATCGCAAATGTCGCCGTCGAGGCTGAGCCTGAGCGGACCATCGCCGAAGCCCACAAGGCCTTTCTTACATGGCGAGATGTGCCCGCACCACGCCGGGGAGAACTCGTTCGCCTACTTGGCGAAGAGCTTCGCTCCGAACGCGAGAGGCTGGGTCGGCTGGTCACGCTCGAAGCGGGCAAGATTCTGTCTGAAGGGCTCGGCGAGGTGCAGGAGATGATTGACATCTGTACCTTCGCCGCAGGGCTTTCTCGCCAGCTTGCCGGGATGACGCTTCCCTCGGAACGTCCGCATCACCGCATGATGGAGAGTTGGCATCCTCTCGGCGTTGTCGGCATTATCTCGGCCTTCAACTTTCCTGTCGCCGTGTGGAGTTGGAACGCGGCGCTCGCGCTGGTCTGCGGGAATTCGGTGGTGTGGAAGCCGTCGGAGAAGACGCCACTGACGTCGCTGGCGACGCAAGCTATCTTTGAGCGCGCTGTGAAGAAGTTTGGCGACGCTCCGGCGAATCTCTCCACGCTGCTGATTGGCGACGCTTCGGTGGGGCAGGCACTGGTTGACTCGCCGCTTGTTCCGCTGGTTTCGGCGACGGGTTCGACTGCGATGGGGCGCGCTGTTGGTCCGCGACTCGCGCAACGCTTCGCACGATCGATCCTCGAGCTTGGCGGCAATAACGCGGCCATCGTCTGCCCGTCGGCTGATCTTGACCTGACGCTGCGCGGAGTCGCGTTTGCCGCCATGGGCACCGCAGGTCAGCGGTGCACTACGCTGCGGCGCCTGATCGTCCACGATTCGGTCTACGATACCTTGCTGCCGAAGCTGCGCAAGGTCTACGGTTCGGTCACGATCGGCGATCCGCGCGAGGCCGGGACCCTAGTTGGGCCATTGATCGACGAGCGCGCTTACGAGGCGATGCAGAAGGCACTTGATGTGGCACGAGCGAGCGGCGCGACCATCCTTGGAGGCGAACGCGTGGAACGTGACGATGCGCCATGCGCTTTCTATGTGCGGCCTGCGCTCGTTGAGATCGCGCAACAGAGCGATGTCGTGCGGCACGAGACTTTTGCGCCCATCCTCTACGTGCTGCGCTATCGCGAGTTCGACGAAGCCATCGCGCTGCACAACGACGTTCCTCAAGGGCTGTCCTCGTCGATCTTCACGACCAACATGCGCGAGGCCGAGCACTTCCTTTCAGCAGCAGGCTCCGACTGCGGCATCGCGAATGTGAACATTGGCACATCGGGCGCTGAGATCGGTGGAGCGTTCGGTGGAGAGAAGGAGACCGGCGGCGGCCGCGAATCGGGCTCCGATGCATGGAAGGCCTACATGCGCCGCGCTACTAACACTATCAACTATGGGACTGATCTTCCGCTGGCACAAGGTGTGACCTTCGACATCGATTGACACTATTTCTTCGCGTCGGCGGGCGGCGGAGGAGTTCCTGCCAGTCGCAGGTTCACGGCCTTCTGCAGCAGATCGAACCAGAAAGGTGCGCCTTGCGAGATGGCAAGCACCGTCGCGACGACACCGATTATCTTCCAGAGCCACCAGCTCCAGTCGCCGAGATCGACGATGCGCGGGTCAGTGCCTGCGAGCGACACCTGGTATGGCTGCGTTGTGGGATGGACGAGGTCGGGCCAGCAGGTCGCCTTCAGACCATCCGCCTGAACGGTGCCCTCAGGAACAGGCGCTTGCTTTGACTTGGTGTCGACAAAGCACCATCCCAGGGGAACGCCGGGAAGATGCTCACGGAAGAGGTTCATGCGGTGCAGGGCGCGATCGAGCTCAGCCTGGTCCTTGACTTGATCGTTGCCTGTCTGATCCTTCGGGGCTGACTTCACGTACTCGGTCGCTTCAGCAGAGACCGCATCGCGCAGAGCCTGATCGTTCCAGAAGCGCTTGCTGAGAGATATTGAATCGGCGTTGAGCATAAGGCACAGCACGATGCCGAAGATCCATATCCATGCATGCGCCTTGCGCTTGTACCAGCCGGAGACACGGCCCATGGAACTATCCAGCCAGTCTTCGAGACGCTGGCGTTGCTCGGTGACGCCTGTGCATCCGCGCAGCAAGGAAGCGAGCAGCTTCTCCGTAGCGGGATAGGTTCCGGTCGGCGGCTTCTTTGCAATGCAACCGTCGATCGTCATGCCGTGGTCTTCCGCAACCTGAAGGATTGCGAGTGCGAGCGTGGCCGAAGGAATATAAGAAGGAAGGTGACGAAGCTGTCCGCGAGCATTCGGGCTGCACAGGCTCTCGAGCAGAGGCTGCCGATACAACTCGTCCTTGAGGGGCGCGCTCATCAGCAGGCCTGCAAGGCCCTTCTCCAGCGTGATGGCGCGCCAGCGGAAGAGGTTAGCGGCGATCTCCTGAATCGCCGAACAGGCCGCGCTCAACATCAGAAAGAGGAACGCCATGCTGATGGCAAAGCCCACGATGGTAGAAATCATCGGCAACTCTCCGCGAGATGAAGGAGCCAACAACGGAGCCCGGAAGTCACGACCACTCTAACCGAATGGCGAGCCACGCGCATGAAAAAGCGGCTGCCCCTAAGGACAGCCGCCGTGAGACTACCTAGGATTGGCTACTCGCGGAAGGCCGACTTACGACCCGCAAGCTTTCCATCCATGTCAGCCAGTACATAGGCTACGACGGAGAGCATCGCAGTGTTCTTCTTGAACGAGTCCTCGTCCACCTTGTCGAGTGTGTCCGCTTCGGTATGGTGCCAGTCGAAGTAGTGATCGCCCACGGTGCGAGGTGCGAGAGCGGGTACGCCATCGGCGGTGATGGGGCCGATGTCTGACCCGCCGCCGCCGGGCGAGACCGTGTCGGTCCCGATGGACCCAAGCAGCGAGACGATATCGCGAAGGTAGACGAACGACTGCTTCTCCTCAGCCGAGAGCGAGCTCTCATCGAAGCCCGGGGCAGCCGGTGGTGCAGCGGTGGCGCCCGGCGTGGGAGGTGCAGGACGGCGCCTTCCACCGAACCCGCCGTAGCCGATGCCAAGCGGCTTTTCTGCGCCGCCGTCCATCTCGATGGCGGCCACCTGATCGTCGATTTTGTTGCCGATCCATTCCCGATACGCGCGACCGCCCGCTCCGCCGTTCTCCTCGTTCACCCAGAAGACGATGCGAATGGTGCGCTTCGGCTTCAGGCCGAGCTTGTGAATCAGCGAGACTGCTTCGAATGTCGCCATGATGCCGCCGCCGTCATCCTGCGCGCCCTGGCCTACGTCCCACGAGTCGATGTGGCCGCCGAGCACGACAACCTGCTCCGGATGCTCCGAGCCAACGATCTCGCCGATCACGTTGCCGGCTTTCACATCGGGCTCCGTGTGCGCGTCCATCTCGAGGTGGACTGTAACCGGGCCTTCCTTGGCGAGCCGCTCGATCAACAACGCATCCTCCACGCTAATGGCAGCTGACGGGACCTTAGGCTGCTTCTCGTCGTAGCGGAGCGTTCCCGTGTGCGGCGTCTGCATCGCAAGCCCGGTTGCGGAGCGCACCAGTACTGCGGCTGCTCCCCGTGCACCTGCGCGCGACGGACCGCCGGTGCGGTACATCGAGCCGACTCCGTAGCCGTGCCATCCGGGATTGAAGACGACGACCTTGCCCTTTACGTCAGCGTCGGAGAGCTTGTCGAGTTCAGCAAAGTCGTGCACGAAGACCACGGGAGCGGTGATGCCGCCCTTGGGTGTTCCCACGCTCATTCCGAGGCCGAGCATGTGCAGCGGCTTCACGATGGTGCCTGCCTCGCCCTTGTACGTAATCGTTGCCGACTCGTTGCCGCGCACCCAGTGCGGCACCATGACCGGCTGAATCTGCACGTTCTGCAGACCGGCCTTCTTCATCAGCTCCGCTCCCCACTCAACGGCGGTGTTCAGCTGCGGGCTTCCGCTCAGCCGCTTTCCGACGTGGTCGGTGAGATAGGTAAGGGCGGCATAACCATCGTTGTCGGCCATCGCGGCGGCGATGATTTTATCGGCGTCGGACTTGTACTTCGCGGCCAACGGGCCCGGCTGTGCCGACATCGTGGGAATCCGCTCCCCCGGTGCGCCCATCTGGGCAAATACCGTCTGCGTGGCCATCAACGCAGCCACTGATACACACGCAACAAAACGCTTCATTCCCAACTCTCCTATGCCATTCACTTTAAAGCCTGCTCGCAAAAACACAGGCTGAGAGTGGTTGGCTCTCAGCCTGTGCGTGGTTAGGAAGCGGATACGATCATCGAAGGTTAGAAGATGATCTTAGCCGCAAACTGCATGTTGAACGGCTCGCCCGAACCGATACCAGGAGCGCCGGCGTTGTCGCCCACCGTCGTGGTGGAACGGCCGAAGTTGGCAGAGGTAAAACTACCGCTCGAGTTGGCCAGGTTCAGCCGGTTGAAGATGTTGAACATCTCCATGCGAAGCTGGAGCTTCACGTTCTCATGCAGCGTCGTGTTCTTGATGACGGATGCGTCGACGGTTGCAAAGCCAGGGCCGTAGACCGAGTTACGCGGTGTCGGGCTGAAGGTGCCTGCCGTCGGCACAGCGTATGCCGAAGGAGTAAACCACTGGACGTATGCACCGCTGCTAGCCGAAGTGCGCGTAAGCTTGCGGTCGCTTGTGTACGGATTGCCGACCTTGGTCACGCGGTCCTGCAGTTCGCCGACGCCGCTGTTATTAGCACTCGTCTTCGGCGTTATAGGCTTTCCGCCGTAGAAGGTCATGAAGCTGTTGACCTCCCATCCCTGCGTGAGCGGCTTGAAGCCTCCGAACGTGGGAATTTCGTACACGAGGTAGCCATTGAACGTGTTGCGTACGTCGAAGTCCGCATTTCCGTATTCGGCGGCGAGGTTACGGGAGTCTTGGGGAGCAAATCCGCGGGTTCCCGAGACGTTATCCAGTCCGTGACCGTACGTGTAGGCTGCCTGCGCCGTCAGGCCATGGAATCCACTCGTACGGATCATCGCCTGGAGCGAGTTGTAGTTCGAGCCAGCACTCGATTCATACTGATTGATGGCTGCGAACGTGGGGAACTTCGAGAAGTACGGACGGCTGGACTGGTTGGTGGCCTTGTTGACGTTCGGAAGTGCCTGGTTGATGTCGCGCAGGTTGAACAGGTGGTGGGACACCGAACCAACATAGCCAAGCTGAACGATCGTGTTGCGGCTTAGCTGGTACTCCGTGTTGAGGTTGAAGTTCTGCAGATACGCGTTTTTGAAGTCAGGCGAGACACTGGAAACACCGAAGATCGCGCCTGAAGCCGGGCCCGAAGGCAGCGGAGGAACATTGGTGATGATTGCGAACGGAGCATTCTTCGAGACTGTAAAGACCGGGCTCGGTCCCGTGTTGTTCGCCTGTACGCCGACCGAAGCGCCGTTACCGGGACGGTTGTCGAAGAAGCCGTTCAGGTTAGGCAGGTCAAAGAACAGGCCGTAGGTTCCGCGAACCACTAACTTTTCATTGACCTTGTTGCTGAAACCGAAGCGCGGCGAAACGTTGGTGTAGCGACGGGGATAGAGTGTGTCGATATCCGTTCCCACGATCGAGTATCCGCTGGTCGAGTTCGGGTTGAAGTTCGAGAGCGTACCGTTGGTGCTATAGACCGGACCGGAGTAGTCCCAGCGGACGCCGTAGTTCAGGGTGAGATCAGGGGTTACCTGGTACTGATCCTGCGCGAAGATGTCCCACTGGTTGACGAAGACGTCACGCTGCAGTTGTCCGAGAACCTGAGTTCCCGACGAGGCATAGCCCGCGAGGAAGTCGGCCAGTGTGCGAACCGAAAGATCGGAAGCGCTGGCGTCCTGCGACGCATCGGTGGCGTACGAGGTGGCACCTCCGGTGGGTGAGGTTGCTGGCAACAGCGTCGCCGATGCCTGGCCGTTAAAGGTAAAGTTGCCACGAACATTACGCTGGTAGAGCAGGTTCATGTAGTTCCGGCGGAACTCGCCGCCGAACCGGAACTGATGCTTGCCTACGATGTAGGTGGCTGTATCGGTCACGTGGCCGGTATAGTCCTGACGACCGAGCGGAGGCGTAACGCCGACCTGGTCGAAAGGCGATATCGTAATCGTCGGTGCGCCGAAGAGAGTCGGGTCGGTAACACCGGTGTTCAAACCGAGCGCCGGAATGTTCTGGTTGTGGACGTTGTCGTTGAAGGTCTGACCGAAGTAATTGACGCCGAGCAGGGCCTGGTTCGAGAGATGATCCGTGATCGACCAGTTGTGCGTGACCGCGTAGTTGTTCACGTGATCAGGAGCGACCTGGTAGTACTCCCAGATGTTGACACCGGCGTTGCCCAGCTGACGGCCGGAACCGATGAAGGCGCGAACGGAGAGTGTCTGCCGGGAGTTGATGTTCCAGTCGATCTTTCCGACGGCGTTGTCGCTGTAGCCACTCTGCGGGCGGGCATCGGTGAAGTTGTTCAACGTCGCAGCGCCCGGCTTGTTTCCCTGCGGCCAGAGAGCAGTCAACAGATTGAGCGAAGTCTGGCTGACGGGAACCTTATGATTAGCCAGCAGCGTTTTAGCCTTGTTCACCCAGGCATCGGTGGGCTCGGTCGCAGCGGACTGCGCGCCGATGATGTA
>Ga0157374_10001861_pt1 | contig 17768 bp, 16 predicted proteins | sample M25metaG_FD_115308 | JGI IMG/M metagenome (GOLD analysis project Ga0157374, IMG submission 115308) | Miscanthus rhizosphere microbial communities from Kellogg Biological Station, Michigan, USA - M2-5 metaG | ecosystem: Host-associated > Plants > Roots > Rhizosphere > Soil | place: USA: Michigan...
ATCCGTTTTTATGCGGTTGCCACGCTGAATAATATCTTTATCGATCCCATCAAGAACATTGCCCATCACACCAGCCGACCAGATAACGTTTTTAGTTCGGATTTTTTTGCCGCCTTCAAAAGTAATCACTTCGCCGTCGTAGTTCTCTACTTTGGCATTCAGCATTACCTCCACGCCCATTTTGGTCAGGAATTTTTTTGCCGCTTCTGATGCTTCTTCTGACATTGAGCCCAATACTCTTGGCATAAAGTCGGCCAGGTAAACTTTCATTTCCTCTTTCTTCAATTCAGGATAGTCCTTGCTGAGGATATTATTTCTGAGTTCGGCCAGAGCGCCTGCCAGCTCAACACCCGTAGGGCCGGCACCTACCAATACAAAGCTCAGATATGGCTCACGATCATAAGGTGTGGCCTTTAGAACAGCTTCTTCCAGGTGTTGCAATATCATATAGCGCAAGTTCAACGCTTCCGGTACCGATTTCATCGGCATGGCATGATACTCGATGTTCTCATTACCAAAAAAGTTTGTGGTCGATCCAGTAGCTAACACCAAATAATCATATTTGATCTCGCCGATGGAGCTATTAATGGTATTCTTTTCGGGATTTATCTTGGTCACTTCAGCTACCCTGAAGCGGAAATTTTTCTGGTTATCAAAGTTTTTACGGAGTGAGAAGGCTATAGAACCTGCCTCAAGGCTGCCGGTCGCAACCTGGTACAATAAAGGTTGAAAAGTATGATAGTTATGCTTATCAAGCATTAATACTTCTACAGGTTCGTTGGCCAAGGCCTTAGCTACTTCAAGGCCGCCGAAGCCGCCGCCTACTATCACAACCAAAGGAAACCGGGATGAATTTGTTGTTTCCATAATTATATATTTAGAAGGGTATATACAATGGTAAACAAAAAAGGCTCCAAATGTTGTTTGGAGCCTTTAAAATAACGGTTACATGACTTTATTTCAGGTCTTTCTTGCCGAAATCAACAATGATCGGAGTAGCAATACAAATAGATGAATATGTACCGAAACATACACCTACCAATAACGCAAATGAGAATCCGCGGATCACTTCGCCACCGAAAATGAATAACACGATCAGCACGAATAATACGGTTAAAGCAGTGATAATTGTACGGCTTAACGTTTTATTGATCGCGTGGTTGATCACTTCCTTAGGATCGTCAGCTTTCGAATGGTGCAGGCTCAAGAATTCGCGGATACGGTCGAATACCACCACCGTGTCATTGATCGAATAACCGATTACTGTCAATATGGCTGCAATAAACGACTGGTCAATATCCAGGAATGGTATAAAGTTTCTAAACAGTGTGAAGAACGATAATACCATCAACGCGTCGTGTGCAGTTGCCACCATCGCACCCAAGCTGAACTGCCATTTGCGGAAGCGTATCAAAATATAAGCGGATATCACTATGATGGCGAAAGCTACAGTCCAGAAAGCGGAGCGTTTAAGTCCTTCAGCAATAGTAGCTTTAACTTTTTGATATTGGGTTTTTGCCGGGTCATCAGTAACCTTGGTTGCCGGATTCGCATTTAAAGCATTGAACAATGTTTGCCTTACTTTTGCGTCAGCAGTCGGCGTATTTTCCTCGATCAGGTACTTAGTGGTAATACTTATCTTGTTGCCCCCATATGTTTTAACCTCAGTGGCACCAAGTACCTTATCAATGGCACTGTGCACCTGCTCAGTAGTCACATTTTTATTATCAAACTCGAGAATATAGTTACGCCCGCCGACGAAATCTACTCCGTAATTAAACCCTTGCGTAAACATGGATATAATACCGGCGAGGATAAATGCGCCAGAGAATATGTAGAATTTGAAGCGGTTCTTTACGAATCCAAAATTGGCGTTTTTGAAAGTGTGAGAACTCCAGGGGTTTGAGAATTTAATATCCCAGCCTTTGGTGATCATCCATTCGAAAATAATTCTTGATATCAATAATGAACAGAACAACGAAGTTACGATACCGATCATCAACACTACAGCGAACCCCTTGATAGGGCCGCTACCGAATGTGAACAGGATCAAACCGGTAAGGAATGTACTGATGTTAGAGTCAAGTATCGACCACATCGCATGTTTGAAACCATCCGCAATTGCCAGTTTAATTGACTTGCCCAATAGCAGCTCTTCACGTGCACGTTCGTAGATTAGTACGTTGGCATCAACCGATATACCGAGCGTTAACACGATACCTGCGACACCCGGCATAGTTAGTACCGAACCGAGGCTGATCAATACACCCATCAGGAAGAAAACGTTTATCAATACCGCAACAACGGCGATAGTACCTGCACGGTTGTAGTAGGCGATCATGAAAATCAGAACCACTACGAAACCCATTAACGATGATAATAAACCGGCATGGATAGCCTGCTGACCTAAAGTGGCGCCAACAGTTTGTTCTGATACGATAATTGCAGGGGCAGGTAAACGACCTGCTTTTAACACATTCGCCAAGTCTTTCGTATCTTCCTGGGTAAAGTTACCACCAGAGATAGATGACACGCCGCCAGAAATTTTACCGTTTACAGAAGGTGCAGAATAGACGTTATCATCCAAAACGATGGCGATAGCTTTACCGGGCTGGTTAGGGCTTGCCGGAGCAGCTTCACCGGTAATCTCTTCCCATTTCTGAGCACCCTGAGGGTTCATGTACATGGTTACTTCCCAGCCGCCCTTAGTTTGGTCTATGTCACTTCTTGCATCGTTTACAACGTCGCCGGTAAGTACAGGGCCATTATCAGCACCCGCAAGCTTCATCGCATACAATTCAAACGTTTTTGTATTCTCACGCGGTTTTACACCCCACAGGAATTTGATATTCTGAGGTAATTGTGATTTTACATCAGGGCTGTGCAGGTAAGCGTTAACTTTAGCTGTATCTTTTTGTGCGGCGAAACCTACAACCGGACCTGGTGCTAATTGCGGCTGGCCATTCTGTCCCTGGTACATTGCAGGTGCTAAAACTGAGAACAAAGGGTTCTGATTTGCAAACTGAGCTTTGCTGCCCGCAAGCGAAGTGTCTTTAGCCGCACTTTTATTTACTTTATTCAATAAGGAAAGGCCTGCTTTTGAAGTGTCTTTTTTACTGGTCGTAGCAGTAGCAGCAGATTTAGTTGCTGTATCCTTGGCCACACTTTTTGCTTTTGCAGCAAGAAAGCTGTTAACATTGCTCAATATGCCATAAGCCTCAGAGTTGTCAAAAGTTTTATAGAACTCCAGCTTTGCAGTTCCCTGTAGCAGTTTACGAACACGGTCTTGCTCGGTAATACCCGGTAGCTCAATCAATATTTGGTTGCGGTCTTTTAACTGCTGTATGTTTGGCTGAACAACACCGAACGCGTCAATACGGGTATTTAATACGGTATAGGTTTGTGTTACTGCAACGTCAGCCTGCTCTTTCAGGAAAGCTTCAACTTCAGTATTGGTTGAGTTGAACTTTACATGTTCCTTGTTGGCTTGTGTAGCAAATAACGAAGCAAGTTTGCCGTTTGGATTTGATTTCTCGTACTCGCTTACAAAAAGTGTGATGTAGTCGCTTTGGCTGGTGCGGGCGTCAACGTCAGCTTTATCCAAAGCCTGCGCCATAACAACGTCAGGGTTATTGCCGGATAAGGTTTTCACCAGGTCGCGCAGCGATACCTGCATAGTCACACTCATACCGCCCTGCAAGTCCAGGCCGAGTTGCAACTCTTTTGCCCTGCAATATTGATAAGTGTGTTTGAATAAAGGATACACAGGCTGTGTCTCCATCGAGTCCAGGTATGCCCTCTCTTTTTTGGCATTGCCCTTGGCGTATGCTTTTGCATCATTCTCTACTTTATTTGCTACCCACGTAAATGACAGTTGGTATAAGCATACTATCGCCAGCAGAATGGCAAAAAATTTAATAACCCCTTTACCTTGCATTGTAAATTAGAATATGTAATAAATTAGTCTATAAGCTTTTTTAAACAAGACGGCAAATCTAATAAAATTTTAGTACCATAAAATTTTATCTTCAAACAAATTATTGCACTGAGATGTTAAATGCGATCGAGTGTAATGAATGAGTAAGAATACTTATGTTTTTCATCTGCAGGATGATCTTCCCTGGCAGTTTCTTTCCATTCCATATAATCAATTTCAGGGAAAACGGTGTCTGCATCAAATGAGTGATGTATGATAGTAAGATAAATGCGATCGGTTTTGCTCATAGCCAGTTTGTAGATCTCGGCACCGCCTACAATAAACACTTCTTCTTCGTTGGCGCAAAGTTCCAGTGCGTCTTCAACTGATTTCACCACCTCGCATCCGGGAATAGTAATATCCTGGCGTGTGATAACGATATTGCGGCGATTAGGCAGTGGTTTGCCAACGGAATCGTAAGTTCTACGACCCATGATCACGGTATGCCCGGAAGTGATTTGCTTAAAGTGCTTCAGATCGGCAGGCATATGCCAAAGCAGTTGGTTATTTTTACCGATAGCGTAATTCTCGGCGATGGCTACTACTATTGTGACAGTCATTAGTTCATTAGTTCAATGTTCGTTAGTGGCAAGGCGTTGAAATAATTCAGCGTCTTCCACTAGAATCTTAATTAAATTGTTGACGAATTTGAGATCTTCAGAATCACCTTTTGATAATGGCTTTCTCCAAACTCAATATCGGGGAAAAAATCTTTCAGGATATCAGTATGCATACCAATGAACTATTGAACCAGTGAACTATACGGCTACCGCCCCTTTGATATGCGGCCACGGATCATAATTCTCAAGAGTAAAGTCTTCAAACTTAAACTGAAAGATATCTTTCACTTCAGGATTTATCTTCATAGTTGGTAGCGGTCGTGGTTCGCGGCTTAGCTGAAGATTGGCCTGCTCGATGTGATTGTTATATAAATGGGCATCACCAAAGGTATGGATGAAATCGCCGGGCTGCAGATCGCACACCTGTGCCATCATCATGGTCAGCAACGCATAAGAAGCGATATTGAAAGGAACACCCAAAAATATATCGGCACTGCGCTGATACAACTGGCATGATAGTTTTCCTTCTGCTACATAAAACTGGAACAAGCTATGACAAGGAGGAAGCGCCATATGCTCTACTTCGGCAACATTCCAGGCTGAGACAATGATGCGGCGCGAGTCCGGATTTTTTTTGATCGTGTTCACCACTTGCGTGATCTGGTCAATGTGCCCGCCATCAGGTTTTGGCCACGAGCGCCACTGGTGACCGTACACCGGGCCAAGGTTGCCTTGCTCATCCGCCCATTCGTCCCATATACGCACGCCGTTCTCTTTCAGATAGGCAATATTGGTATCACCCTTTAAAAACCAAATCAACTCATGTATAATCGATTTAAGGTGTAGTTTCTTGGTCGTAACCAGTGGGAAGCCTTCTTGCAGGTTAAAACGCATCTGGTAGCCAAATACGCTAAGGGTACCGGTTCCGGTACGGTCATGCTTTTGGGTACCGGTCTCCAAAACATGCTTCATCAAATCGAGGTACTGTTTCATGTTGGTCGATTAAGTTGATTAAGTTGATTGGTTGATTGAGTTGAATTAACTTTCCAACATTTCAGCCTTCCAACTTTGCAAGGTTATTTTCAAAGACAAATAAAAATAATCTATTTTTGGTATCCTATGGATGTGCAAAAATACATCCAATGTTAATCAATCTGAATGATCGTATTTCCAAACGCCAAGATCAATATCGGCATCAACATAACAGGCCGGCGACCCGATGGCTATCATAATATCGAAACCGTTTTTTATCCACTGCCTATTTATGACGCTTTAGAGGCCTTGCCTGGTGACGAACTGACCTTCCACTCATCCGGGCTGGAAATCCCCGGCAGAATTGAAGATAACCTGTGCATCAAGGGCTATCATCTGATAAGTAAGGATTATGATCTGCCGCCGGTAAACATTCATCTGCTTAAACATATCCCAATAGGAGCCGGGCTTGGCGGTGGATCAGCCAATGCTGCGTTTTTTATTAAACTGGTCAATAATTTATTTGACCTTAAACTAACGACAGAGCAAATGCTCGACTATGCCCGGCAGTTAGGCGCCGACTGTGCCTTCTTCATCGAAAATAAGCCTGTATTTGCGTTTGAAAAGGGCGATAGGTTCGAAGATATCCAACTTGACCTTTCAGGCTACCACATAGCCCTTATAATGCCTCCTGCGCATGTGTCTACCGCCGAGGCCTACCGTGGTGTTCGGCCGGCGCCAGTAACACAGTCGTTAAAGGACCTGATTCAACTCCCGGTTGCCGAGTGGAAGCATCACATCAAAAATGATTTCGAAGAATCGGTCTTTAAAAATCATCCGGCGATCAGAGGGGTGAAGGCGGCACTATATGAAGCAGGCGCCATCTATTCCAGCATGAGCGGCAGCGGAGCTTCGGTATTCGGCATATTCAGCAAAAAACCTGATTTGTCAGAATTGGAAAAGACAAACCAGGTTTTTGGTTGATGTCGGATTTCGGAATTGTGATTTCGGAATGTCTATTCAGTTTTTAAACCCGAAATCGAACATCCGAAATCCGAAATCAGGACAGTCCTGCGTCTTCCGAAACTCCGCGGTCAACGGCTTCCACGCAATCGCGGTCGCCCCAACCTTTCTCTACGGCGGTGAGCAGACGGTTGAGTACTGCAGAACCGATCGGCATAGGCGTGCTGCTTTGTTGAGCAAGATCGAAAGCAAGGCCAACATCTTTGTAACCCAGCCTGGCCTTAAACCGGACAGGTTCGTAAACTTTATTAGCGATGAGCTTACCGTAATTTTGATAGATGGGGGCGTTAAACAACGTGGAGCCAAAAAAGTCGGCAACCTGCGCACGGTCCAGTCCATACTTCTCAGATAATGCAAACGCTTCGGCCATCATTTCTACAGAAGCAAAGATCATAAAGTTGCCTACGATCTTCACCACGTTGGCGCCGCCGATGCTGTCGCCAAAATCAATTACGCCTTGTCCTAATGCATCGAGAATCGGCTGTACGGCTGCTTTTGCTTCCGGGTCTCCGGATACGCAAATCCAGAGCTTTTTAGCAGCGGCTGCTTCGGGCCTCCCGAATACAGGTGAAGTAAGATATTTGCTGCCTGCTTTTTCATGTGCCTCAGCCATCTTTTCCGATGCGTTGGGAGAGATGGTGCTCATCGAAATATGAATGCCTCCTTGTTGTAGGGTTTGCAAAATGCCATCCTTGCCAATCACTGTCTCTATTACTACTTCATCGTCCGAAAGCATGGTGATCACCACCGCGACATTTGCGGCTGCTTCAGCAGGTGTTCTGCACTTGGTAATGGCCGATTGTTCCAACTCATCGGCCTTGTTCATACTGCGGTTGTGTACCTGTAAATGATAACCAGCTGCGATGAGATTTTTGGCCATTTCAAGGCCCATGTTTCCGAGCCCGATAAATCCGATCTTGTTTTCCATAGTTTAACTTATATAATCCCTGTCTTCCTGACTTAGTGTATCAGATTTTGTTTTTAGCTCTTCCGGCTCCTCGTCTCGGCCCTGGATATATTTCGGTCTGCCAGGTCGTCCAACCATTATACCAATGATAAATGAAACGACAGCCACCGCGAGCAGCATGATCAGTTTAGAAATGTAAAAGGTAGCAAACAAAAAACTGAACGGAACCTCTTTGGTGTTTTGCATGATCACTATTGTGAGCAGCACGGTGACGAAGATGATGAACATCGTTTTTATTCTCATGACGATTTCAATTTTAACAGTTGTGAATCGGATGCGTTTTTTTTCGGAGCGAAAAATCCATTGTGAGTTTGCGCTCCTTTTATAAATCTACAAAAAGGCTGGAGGTATCACAAATTGCCCAAGCCTGCATCGCCTTTTTTGCGAAAAATAGAAAATTAAAAAATTGAAGAAAGAGGCCCTTTTTGAGGCCGAAATGTCGGCCCCTGTTTTTGTCCGGAAGTGGGAGAGGGGTGGTTTGGCCGCTCATCGTCATTTGAAAAATCCAGCGTTTTTCTCAATCAATTTCCGGGAGAAATTTTGCAAAAAAATTGAAAGGAATTCTTCGAGCCAAAGTCTGTTTCACATACAAACGTGCATAAGCGTTGATTTTATTAGAATTCTCATTTTTCAATTCAGTACACACCATGGAAAAATACTCTTCAAAATTTAATAGTAAAGTATTTGATTAATTAATTTACTTTAAATATTTGATTATAACTTATTTATTAAATTAAATTAATAATAAAACTCTTTAATGCTAAAAATATTAGTTTTTGTGGATTTTTCAATTTTAATTATGTTGAACTGTTAATTTATATAGTTGAAGTAAATAGCTGATTTTTAAATATTTGATTTTTTTATATAAAATGATTAATCAAAATTTATTTGCAATTTTTCTGTGATTTTTGACCGGTGAACCGATGCCATTGTGATTTTAATTAATTACACTAAGTCAAAAAAGGATTTTGCGCCTAATTGCACGAATGGATTTTGACGAGGGTTGGAGTGGGTATTTTCCCCGAGTCGTTTATAGGACTTTAAAATGCGTTTTAAACAGTGCCGATTTTAAGCCCCGCTCTGCTCTTGGTGAGAGGGAACTGGCATCAGGTTTTGAGAATTAGTTCGAAAAATATGGAAAGAGACGGACAAGAAATGGTTAGCCGTTTCTTCTCCTGGCTACCTGTTTTTGAGCGATCGGAAAAAGGAAAATAGTTGATAAAATGATGACCGCCCCGACCCAGAAACCAGTGGTCATTTTGTTCATATCACCAAAAAAAAGAAAGGACATGACGATACCATATACAGGCTCGAGATTGGTGATGAGAGCGACGCGGAAGGCCGAAAGCTCGCGCATGACAGACACCCCGGCGACGTAAGCGAGCGATGTGCAGATGGTGCCGAGGAGCAAAAGATAACCGATATCGGTGCGGCCCAGGATCATCAATTTGTCGAAACCGTTGGTCGCTGCCAGGAATATTGATATCCAAACGAAGGCTCCGGATAACTCGTAGAACGCGATCACCGGGGCCTCGTATTTCTTTACCTGCCTTGAATTTATAATGGAAAAAAGACTGGCGAAAACAGCGCTTGTAAGTCCTGCTATGATACCCTTAGTGTATTGTGATTCAAATTTGAAAATGATCAGGATCCCTAAAATGATCAGAACTCCTGAGATGATTTCGAGTTTTGAGATTCTCTTTTTGTTGATCAGCGGTTCGAAGATTGCTGTAAATAATGTGATGGATGAGAGGCATACAAGACTTACTGCAACGGTGGATAATTTGATCGAAAGGAAGAACAAAATCCAGTGTCCGCCCACCAATGCTCCGGTAAAAATTAGCTTAAAAAATGTGCTCCGGTTTACCCTGAAAGTAGTCTTATTGAAGTTAAAATAAAGGAACAAAGTGACTGATGCAATGAGCACGCGATACCATACCAATTGCACCGCGGAGATGGAAATTAGCTTGCCTAAAATACCTGTGAAGCCCCAAATAAAAACCGTAAAATGTAGTATGATGAGGTTCTTATTTAGTTGCGCCGGTGCCGCTTTTTCTGCCATTATTTAGGCGCTTTTACAAGCAAATAGTAGCCAAGTGCGAAGAATAAAAGGTTCGGCATGAACACAGAAATCAACGGTGGAGCCCCTCCTTTTACAGAGAAAACCAGCGCAAATCGTTCGACAATAATGTAGGTAAAACACAAAATAATGCCTATCCCAAGCGGTAGTCCGACGCCGCCGCGCACCTTCCTGGAGGACATAGCGACGCCGATTAAAGTCAGTACATAGGTGGATAAAGGGTACACAAAACGGTGGTACTTTTCGAATTGCATATCCAGTAATTCGCCCGTTCCGCGTAGTTTTGCCTTCTCAATATTCTTGTTCAAAACGCCCATTGACATGGCGCTGTACTGATTATCTTTTATCTCAAAATCCTCTGGACGCATATCCAGCACAGTATCTTTTGATCCCCCGTGCCATACCATATTCTCTTTTAGGCCATTGATTTGCCTGTCAGAGTAAGCTTTTATTGTCCAGACGCGTTTTACCGAATCAAAAACTACATTGCTGGCAACTATTTTACGGGTCATTACATCGCCGTTAAACTTCTCCAAAATGAACTCATAGCCCGTTTTTGAAGCCGGATCAAATGAACGTACAAATACGAAAGTATGCTTATCCAGCTGCATGTGCACCTCATTTTTTGTGGGGTCACTGTCGCTAAAGTGCGTGGCTTCAAAGTCGACTTTGAGGCGATTGGTATAAGGAATAAGGTATACGTTGGCAAAAAACGATATAATAAACAACAACGATGCGGCAATAAAATACGGCCTTAGAAAGCGGTTAAAACTCGCTTTTGATGTTAATATAGGGACGATTTCCGTCTGATTGGCCATCTTGGCCGTAAACAGGATTACCGCCAAAAAATTGATAAGCGGAGATAGGTAATTCAAATAAAACGGAATAAAGCCGGCATAGTATTGAAATGCAATATCATGAAAGGTGGTCTGCTTTTTAAGGAAGTTATCCAGGTGTTCTGATACGTCAAAAACCACCATCACTACCGAAAAAATAGCCAGCGTAAATATGAATGTCCCCAGATACTTACGAATAACGTACCGGTCAATAACCTTCAGATATTGTCTTAAAAAACTTTTCATTTATAATCGTTGGCCCAGGCGGTTTACCATGGCGTTTTTCCAGTTATAGAACTCGCCCGAAATGATCTTTTCACGTGCTTCCTTCACTAACCACAGGTAAAAATGCAGGTTGTGTAAAGTAGCTATCTGCGCTCCAAGAATCTCGCCCGAGTGAATCAAATGCCGAAGATAAGCTTTTGTATAGCTCCTGTCTGCATACAGCTCGCTATCAGCCTCAATCGGATTAAAATCGTTCTTCCATTTTTCGTTTTTGATATTAATAATGCCTTCTTTAGTGAAAAGCATACCATTGCGGGCATTGCGGGTCGGCATCACGCAATCAAACATGTCAATACCCAAAGCGATGTTCTCTAATATATTTACAGGCGTACCCACGCCCATTAAATAACGCGGTTTTTGCTGTGGTAATATATTGCAAACCAATTCGGTCATAGCATACATTTCTTCGGCCGGTTCACCAACGGACAAGCCACCTATTGCGTTGCCCTCGCGCTCAAAAGAGGCAATTACTTCGGCGGATTTGGTACGCAGATCTTTATAGACAGATCCCTGTACAATAGGGAATAGCGTTTGGCTATATCCGTATTTCGGCTCCGTGCTGTCAAAACGGTCGCAGCAGCGTTTAAGCCAGCGATGCGTCATTTCGATAGACTTTCGCGCATAGCCATATTCGCAGGGATAGGGCGTACATTCATCAAAAGCCATAATGATATCTGCACCGATAATGCGCTGTATATCCAATACATTTTCCGGTGTAAAAAGATGTTTTGACCCGTCAATATGAGAACGAAACGTAACACCTTCCTCCTTTATTTTACGGACTTCGGTAAGCGAATACACCTGATAACCGCCACTGTCGGTCAAAATAGGCTTGTCCCATCCGTTAAATTTATGCAGGCCGCCTGCTTTTTCAAGCGTATCAAGGCCCGGCCTTAAATATAAATGGTACGTGTTACCCAGAATGATTTGTGCCTTTATATCGTCCTTCAACTCCCGTTGGTGAACGGCTTTTACGGTGCCTGCAGTACCTACAGGCATAAATATTGGTGTTTGTATCGTGCCGTGATCGGTGGTGATTTCGCCTGCGCGGGCCTTTGATAACGGATCTTGTGCTGTTAATCTGAATTTCATTTCGAGGCTGCAAAATTAGTCATTTATGTTTGAGATTCGGTTGAAATGGGTGTATTGATTGAAGTAGGCTAATTCTAACCATTTTCAACCTCCCCGGCCTTTACAACAAATTTTAACTTCTATAACCAATACAACCATTTCAACTAATACAACCTCATCATTTTTTCCACAATGGGGCCGGATGAAACAAAACTTATCCACCTATAGTATACAATCATAGTTTTTTTTACAATTTTACCCTTTATATATTGACCTGATATTGGAAACCTATTTACCCGACGCGCTATTCATACTGCTAACTTTCTGTTTTATTGCTCAGCTGTACTATCTTATTTTTTATCATAACAGACTGAAATCCTATAAACCTGCTCATTAATTGGTAGGGGCTGCACTTCCAATCTCGGTGATCATAAGCGCCCGAAATGAGGCTGAAAAATTGCCTGAAAACCTGCCTTCTATATTAGAGCAAAACTATCCCGATTTTGAAGTGATCCTTGTGAATGATTGCTCCCTGGATGAATCAGAACTGGTTCTGAAAGAGTTATGTGCAAAATATCCCCGTTTGAGAGTGGTTACCCTTATCGAGAACGACCGCCATAAAACAGGTAAGAAATTCGCGCTGACGATGGGTATCAAGGCCGCCAAAAATGAGCATTTGTTGTTCACAGATGCAGATTGCAAACCGGCTTCAGAGGAATGGATCACCCGTATGGCGGCAAATTTTACCGGCGATACGCAGATTGTACTTGGTTATTCACCTTATTATACAACCAAAGGATTTATCAATTCGTTTATCCGGTTTGAGACAGCAAAAACCGCGATAAATTATCTCTCGGCTGCTCTTGCCGGTAATCCGTATATGGGTATCGGCCGTAATCTGGCTTATACGAAAACACTGTTTTTTAAGAATAAAGGCTTTGCCTCGCATATGCATGTAATGTCGGGTGATGACGATTTGTTCGTAAATCAGAATGCTACTGCTGATAACACAACTATCGAAATACATCCGGACGCCTTTACTTTCAGCCCTGCCAAAAACACTTTCGCTTCTTTTTTTGTTCAGAAAAAGAGGCACATGGGCGTAGGGAAGCTGTATAAGAATAATCATCGCCGTATGCTGAGTTTTGACGCACTAACAGGCTTTTTATTTTATATAGTGCTCATATTATCCCTTGTTTTGGCTTATGATCCGCTGCCAGCTTTAGGATTATTCGTTTTTAGGCTTATTGCACAACTAGTTATATATTCAAGAGTGTTCACCAAACTGGATGTGAAAAATTTATTATGGTATTTACCATTTTTCGACCTTGTTTATTATGTTTATTTAAATATTTTTGGATTGATAGGTACCTTTATAAAAACTACACAGTGGAAGTAAACGCAAATTTTACCGAAAACGCGAAAAATGATTTTCACCTTGTTGTGAAAGCACGCGAGGGAAATCAAAAAGCTTATGCCGACCTGATGCACAGGTATAAGGATTCAATCTATTTTATGGCGCTTAAGATGGTGAACAATAAAGAGGACGCAATGGATCTCACTGTTGAAACCTTTGCCAAAGCGTTTGAAAAATTGGAGAAATATCAGCCCGATTACGCATTCAGTACCTGGCTGTTCCGTGTAGCAACCAATAACTGTATCGATTTTATCCGCAAAAAGAAATTAAACACCATGTCCATTCACGGAATGGTGGACGATGACGGGGAAGAGAAAACGCTGCAGATAAAAGCTGATGTACTTAACCCGGAAGAGACATCGATCAAAAAACAGCAAACACAGGAGTTAAAAGTACTAATTGAAAGTTTACCTGCCCGTTATCGCAACCTAATCACCCTGAGATATTTCGATGAATTGTCTTACGAAGAAATAGCACAACAGCTCGATCTTCCTTTGGGGACGGTTAAAGCGCAACTGTTCAGGGCCAGGTACTTGCTTGGTAATATCATTAACCGCTTTAACAGGGATGACATCTGATATCATACTCAAATATTTTCCTGATCTAAGCCCCGTACAACAGCAACAATACCAACAACTGCCCGAATTATATAATTTCTGGAACGACCAGATTAATGTAATTTCCCGAAAAGATATCGATTCTTTATTAGAACGGCATGTACTGCACTCTTTGGGTATAGCTAAAGTAATGCCTTTTCTGCCGGGTGAAATGGTGTTAGACGTAGGCACCGGAGGGGGGTTCCCCGGTTTGCCGTTGGCCGTTATGTTTCCCGAAACGCAATTTTTCCTCGTCGATTCTATCGGAAAAAAGATAAAAGTGGTGAATGAAGTGGCCAAAGCCATTGGCCTGAAAAATCTGACAGCAGAACATATTAGGGCTGAAAAGGTACCAGGAAAGTTCGATTTTGTGGTTTCGCGGGCAGTTACTCAGCTAAAAGACTTTTACCCCTGGGTGAAAGGAAAATTTAATAAAGAATCCAAAAATAAATTGCCGAACGGCATACTATATCTAAAAGGAGGCGACCTTTCCCAGGAGATCACCGAATCAAAGCTTGCAGTTAAACAGTATCATCTAAAGGATTACTTTACAGAAGAATTCTTTGAAACCAAGCAGGTAATTTATGTAAAAGGGCAATAATTTCTTATCGCCCTTTTTTATTCTCGTTAACTTTTACCATTCTTAGTTGTATCCTTCTTTTTCTTTTTGAAAAGATTTAAAGGATTTGGTGGTGGCGGCGGTCCTGCAGGTTGCGCAGATGGTCCGGAAGCAGGTGGCGCCGTAGTCGTGGTAGTTTTATCATCACTCTTTTTGTTGGTCGTCGTGTCCTTTTTGTGCTTTTTAAAAGGATTGATCTTCCTCAAAAGTTCATCCGGTGGTGGAGGAGGCGCTGGTGGTCCGCCAGGAGGCGGTGATGGCTGGCTTTGAGCAAATGCATGGGCTGAAACGCAAAGGAATGCCAGGAATAACGGGATTATAAGCAAGTACTTTAGCCTGGCTGAGTACCTCTTTCTTTTTTCGGTATTCTTCATCATAAATCCTTATTTTGAGATAATCGTTTGTTCATCTAAATTATTAAAAAATTATTCGGTAGGGTCACATTATATAATGGATTTATATTATTTTATTCAATAATAAAATGCTAAAAATTTGAGCAATTATAACTTTTTTGTAACTTCAGCCCCTGATACCTGAACTTTAAAATATGTCTTTACTTCATCGTCTTGGTCTAACTTTTATAAAAAATATCGGCCCCGCGTTTGCCAAATCTATGCTTTTTCATTTTGGTGATGGAGAGCAGGTCTTCAAAGCGTCCAAAGCAAAAATGACCCAAATACCCGGTATTGGCGAGAAAAGATACCTGGATATCAATTTCAAAACCGCGCTTGAATGAGCTGAAGAGGAATTGGATTATATCGAAAAGAATAATATCAAACCTATATTTTATACAGACCCGGAATATCCCAAACGGTTAAAGAATTGCATTGACAGCCCGATATTATTATATGGCAAAGGGAACTTTGATTTAAACCGGCGGCACGTGATAAGTATTGTAGGTACTCGTAGGGCGACCGAATATGGTAAACAGCTTTGTAAAGAATTAGTAGAAGAGCTACAGCAGTACAATGTTTTGATTGTAAGCGGACTTGCTCTCGGAATAGATACTTATGCGCATAAGGAATCCTTAAAACAAGGCGTACAAACTGTTGGTGTACTCGGACATGGCTTTGACCGTATGTATCCTGTACAAAATCGTTCGACCGCGGAAAAGATGCAGGAGAACGGCGGCGTTTTGACTGAGTATCCATCCGGCACGATACCGGACCGACAAAATTTTCCGCAGCGCAATCGCATAGTGGCTGGCATGGCGGATGCAACAATTGTGGTTGAAGCGGGTATTAAAGGTGGTGCATTGATCACAGCCGAGATCGCCAATTCCTATAACAGTGATGTTTTTGCTTTCCCCGGTAGGATAGATGATGAGTTTTCGGAAGGCTGCAACTTCCTTATCCGTCATAACAAAGCAGGATTATTAACCTGTGCCGCTGATCTGGCCTATAGTTTAGGCTGGGAAAAAATAGATGATGGCCGACCCGCTGTGGAGCAATTATCCCTGCCAATGGATCTATCGAATGAAGAAAGGATCATTTTGGATATTATCCATCAACACAAATCACCCTTAGCTATCGATGAATTAACGTTAAAGGCCAAGATGCCAATGAGCCAGCTGGCAATGAACCTGTTAAATATGGAAATGCAGGGATTTATACGGTCGTTGCCTGGAAAGACCTATTGCATTAATTAATTTGAAAATTCGAAGATGCGGCAATTTGACAATGAGAAGAAGTCAATCATTTTCAAATCTTCAAATTAAAAATTTTCAAATTATTGATCTTCTTTCGGCGAGCTAAACCATTCCAGTTGGCCGGAATCATAGGTCAATTCCTTCCAGGAATCGAACTCAAACCTGATCAGAACTGCAGCTCCGGGAGATACTTCGCGTATTTCGCCGGTAAAATAATGAACCAATTGCGCGATTCCGGGATTGTGGCCGACAAGACCTATAAAATTATGGTTATCAGGGAATTCGTTGATTGTATAAAGCAATGATTGCTGACTGGCGTCATATATACGGGAATCTTCTGATGGTTTCCGCAAACTTAAATGCTCAGACAGTATATTGGCCGTTGCCAAAGTACGCAAGGAAGGACTGGTTATAAGCATTTGAGGAACTGCGCCGGCGGTTTCCATTCGTTCGGCCATGATGGAGGCGTCCCGCATGCCGGAATGCTTAAGGGGTCTTTCAAAATCGCTGTAACTGTCGTCGTGAACAGCTTTGGCATGGCGAACCAATAATAGTTTCTTCATACTGCCTGGGTTTAAGCTTCGTTAGCGAAATCTATAACAGTTTGTTCGGGTATATTGTTCATGCATTTGAAATGTCCAAGCGGACATTTTTCAAGCCCGAACTTTGAACAGGGGCGACAAGGTAAACTGATGCCGATCACTTCTGCGTCTTTTACCATATAAGGTTGTACACCAAGTAATTCCGGCGCTGTCCCGCCCCAAATGGAAGCTATCGGTCTGTCAAATGCTTCAGCAATATGTGTAAGCCCCGTATCAAAGCCCAAAACACGTTTCGCTTTCGAAACTAAATATACGGATTCATCGAGCGAAGTTGTTCCGCAGGCATTGTAAATATTTGAACCAACAGCTTTTGCTATCAAATCTCCGTTTCCCTTTACATCATTCCCGCCAAGCAAAACAATAGGAGAGTTAATCTTACGGCATATGCTGATGATCTTTTCATTCGGCATGCGCTTTGTAAAATGCGTAGCGCCTATGATAAAGGCTACAAAATCCATCTGATGCGACTCGGGTAGTAGTTTTGACAGATCGTGCGCTGTTTTTATGTAATAATCTATGGGTTTGCCGTCATTTCTGACACCCAGAAATTTTACGGCTTTCATATAGCGTTCCACCAAATGCACGGGGGGAACGAGTTTTAGATTGAATTTGAGGCTCAGCCACTTGCGAATGCGCTGCTTTTTATAAGTGGAGGATTTAATGCCTGCCCGCAATTTGATTAATGATGTACGCAAGTTATTGTGCAGGTCGATCAGGTAATCATATTTCTCTGCTTTTATGTCTTCGATTGTTTCAGCCAGGGTAGGCTTTAGCAAGAGCAATTTATCCAGATACGGATTGTTATCGTAAATGTATTTGAAAGCTGGTTTTGTCAGAAAATGAACTTCTGCATCGGGTAGTTGCATTTTCAAGCACCGCACAACAGGCGTTGTATAAATAATATCACCCATCGAGCTGAAGCGGACAACCAGTATCTTCATGTTATTTCGTGATCTGTTCTCTGATCTTTTTGATAATAGAAGTAGAGGAGTATCCCTCTACAAAGTCAATGGTTTTTACCTCACCGCCATTGGCCATCACCTCTTTGGCGCCTACAATATTTTCGATGGAGTAATCAGCGCCTTTTACCAGTATGTCAGGCATTAGGGTTGTAAT
>Ga0157374_10001866_pt1 | contig 17736 bp, 17 predicted proteins | sample M25metaG_FD_115308 | JGI IMG/M metagenome (GOLD analysis project Ga0157374, IMG submission 115308) | Miscanthus rhizosphere microbial communities from Kellogg Biological Station, Michigan, USA - M2-5 metaG | ecosystem: Host-associated > Plants > Roots > Rhizosphere > Soil | place: USA: Michigan...
ATGAAACTCTTTTAATTCTTTAAGATCGGTTTGTTTTACAGCAATGTTGTAAAAAAGATCAAGCTGAGAATTTACTTTATAAAAACTCACAAGCTCATCAATGTTGTGCTGATTAAATGATGCCCCAATACTTTCTAATTTCCGCTGCAAAGTATATTTTCCTTCTTCGGCAACCTTTCTTTTTTCTTCCTTCAGCGCATCTTTTATTTTGCTTTTCGCTTTCGCAGTAACAACAAAATTTAACCAGTCTTCTGTTGGCTTTTGTTTATTACTTGTGATGATCTCGATCTGGTCGCCACTTCTTAATTTATGACTTATCGGAACAAGTTTGTGATTCACCTTCGCACCAATACATCTACTTCCAATTGCAGAGTGAATGGAGAACGCAAAGTCAAGCGCTGTTGATCCAACAGGTAACATCTTTACATCACCTTTTGGTGTGTACACATAAATTTCTTCAGCAAGAAAACTTGTTTTAAAATCCTGCAGAAAATCCACACTGTCTGTATCCTGTCCGCTGATCACTTCACGAATTTGTCCAAACCATTTATCAAAACGATCTTCATCGTTGTTTCCTTCTTTATATTTGTAATGCGCAGCAAGACCTTTCTCTGCAATCTCATTCATGCGTCTTGTGCGTATCTGCACTTCCACCCATTTTCCTTGTGGACCCATCACCGTTGTATGCAAAGCTTCATAACCATTGCTTTTCGGATTGCTTAACCAATCACGCAAACGTTCAGGTGAAGGAGTATATTCATCTGTAACCATTGAATAAACTTTCCAGCAATCTTCTTTTTCTCTTTCAGGGGGAGAATTTAAAAGAATGCGGATTGCAAAAAGATCATACACTTCTTCAAAGGCTACACCTTTTTTCACGATTTTGTTCCAGATGGAGTGAATACTTTTTGGTCTGCCATAAATTTCAAAATCAAAGCCTGCAGCATCAAGCTTTTCTTTTAAAGGACGGATAAATTCGTTAATGTATCTTGACCGCTCACGCTTTGTTTCAGACAGCTTACGTGCAATATCTTTATATGCTTCCGGCTCAAGATATTTCATTGAAAGATCCTCAAGCTCCGTTTTCACATTATACAAACCCATTCGATGAGCAAGAGGTGCATACACCCAAACAGTTTCGCTTGCGATCTTCAATTGCTTATCGCGCTTCATGTAATCAAGTGTGCGCATGTTGTGAAGACGGTCAGCAAGCTTTATCAAAATAACACGGGGATCATCGGTGAGCGTTAGCAAAATCTTCTTAAAATTTTCTGCCTGCTGACTGCTGCTCGTATCCATCACCGAAGAAATTTTCGTAAGCCCGTCAACAATTCTTGTTATCTCACTTCCAAATTCACGTTCAATGTCTTCAAGCGTAATATCAGTGTCTTCAACGGTGTCGTGTAGCAATGAACAAATTGTGGAACGCACACCCAAACCAATTTCTTCCACGCAAATTCTTGCTACAGCAAGCGGATGCAAAATATATGGCTCACCACTTTTGCGGCGCATGGTTTTGTGCGCTTCCACAGCCATTTCAAACGCAGTACGCACCAATTCTTTATCGCCTCTTTTCAGTTTTGGTCGCAAGCTCCGCAGCAAAGCGCGGTACTGCCGCAAAATTTCTTTGCGTTCCTGCTCCTCATTTAAAGTGTATTTAGGTAAAATATTTTCTAAAACAATTGCCTGCTCGTGATCCATGCTCACGAATTTACGCAAAAGCGTTGATTTTGTTGATGTTTGCAACTTCTCTTTGATGCTCGCAATACTATAAAGTTTGTTAAGAAAATTTTTATCTTACAGATAGTGAGCGTAGCCGAACTATTGTGCAAGTGGCATCGCCTATTGTGTCACTCACTTGTACGTTCAGAAATTTTTTCGGCAAGTATAGTCTTCAAAAAAGTGTACGAATGACAATAATTGAATATTAATGCAGCATTCAAACTTTATTTGTTTGCTTTATTAATCGCTTGTATAATTAAATTCTTTCCCCTTTCATTATAAGTTAGCAATAAAGCTGCAGCTTTTCCAGGTTCAGTCATTTTATTCCATGTTTTACGTAATATCCTTATCACGCTTTCATCATCATGTTTCGTAATAAAATCTTCATACTGAAATTCAAGAAAAACAAGACACAATGCGTTTTCCATCACCTGTACTTCTTCGTCCTTTCGCAAATCTTCTTTAAGAATAATGTGCTGCACTTTCTTTATTGTTCCCTCATTATATCCTGCTTGTTGCATTAGCTGGTTTACAATCTCCGCATGAAATTTTGCAACTTCAGTACGCCATTTGTAATAACCTGCTTTTCCCGAAGGATAAGTATCCCTCGAAATTTTCCATCTTCCTATATGTTGCGCTCTTGATGCAAGCAACAATGTTTCGCTTGCATTGGGAGCTAATTTTTTCACCCAATTATAAAGTTGCAAAGCATAAAAATATTCTGCAGGATAATCAATACCGTTCCAGGTTATAATATGCGGATCTTGTTTGTTATACTCATCGAATAATTTAAAGGCTTTATCAAGTTTGCTCATTCCATCTTTTTCTCAAAAATACATTTCCGAAAGATTATTGTTCTATACCTTTTTCATTGCTGCCAACAATGCTTTTTATTTTATTTGCTACTTGCAAAAACAATTGCCGGTTAGAGTTTCCGGGACAACATTTTTCATAGAATTCAGGTTCGTAATAAGAGGGATCAGCGATACTATTTTTCGTGATGAAGAGCAAACGCCATGTAGCACCATCGTTTATGTTGCAATTATTTTTTTTCTGATCCGTACAAAAATCTTTTCCGTCATCACCAACAATTTCAGTTGCCTCTTTGTCTTTTACAAACTTCCATAAAACATTGCATGAATCTGTGGGAACATTAACGGGCATAAGTCCTGATGATGTATGAGAAGTATTATTAACAGTATAATTAAAACCTTTCCATTCATTATTATTCAACGCAAGTATTTTATAATTTTTTGTTTTTGCCCACGCGTATGTTTCAATTGCGAATGCTAAAACCACTTCATTATTTTTTTGCAGATCAAGGAGAACGGAATCTTCAGGTTGTTGTTCTTTTCTTCCCGATTGATCCAATGGATTTGCTGTCATAGCTTTTGAATTGTGGCATGATAAAAACAATAAAAAAGGAATGGCGAGGAAAATATTTTTCATAAAGTTTTTATTGAAGATGCAAATTGTTTAGTCATTACATAATCAAATTTTCTTTTTAAACGAACTCCATAATTCATAAAGCGTTTCTTGTTGTGACCTGTTGCCGGGTATTTTTCTTAATGGCTCGCAAGGCTTCCAATGTTGCATCATTTCAGAAGGCAATTGCTGATACAGTTTTGTTCCTTCCGTTTTCCATGCGATCATTTCATCGCTTACATCTTTTATTTTTTTTGCAGGGTTGCCAACGATCAAACTGCGCGAAGAAAATTTTTCATCAGCTTTTATAAAAGCCAAAGCGCCAACGATACATTCATCGCCAAGTTCCGCATTATCCATGAGCACTGCATTCATTCCTATTAAACAATTTCTTCCGATTGTTGCGCCATGAATAATTGCGCCATGACCAATATGCGCATTTTCCTTCAGCACAACCGTAATTCCCGGAAACATATGAATGATACAATTCTCTTGTACATTACATCCATCTTCAATAATTATTCCGCCCCAATCACCCCGAATTGCTGCGCCGGGACCAACATACACATCCTTACCGATAACTACATTTCCTGTAACTGCCGCAAGCGGATGCACAAATGATGATTCATGTGCAACAGGTATAAACTCTTTGTATTGATAAAACATATTTTTTCTTTGAGTACATTAAAAGGTTTTCCATCAATCAAGTGCTTTCATTGTGTTTTCTTAAAAACTATTGTCAATATTCTTGGAAGAGCAGTCCGATCTTCATCATCAAAATATTCATCAACATCTTCCGGTACAAGCTTGAATTCTTTGGCGGCTTGTGTAAACTCAGAAATATTATGATTATAACATTTGAGCACATGAAGTTCTTGTTCTGCTTCAAACCTTGCTTTGGTGCCTGCATATTGTTTGTACGGATGAAGTTCTCCAATGTAAACATGTCCTCCAATTTTTAACAACAAGGAAGCTTCTTTAAAAATGTGTGCAAGATTTTCAACGTGCTCGAGTACGAGACTAAAACTTATAAGATCATACTGCTGATCAGTAAATGTCCACGGTTTTGTAATGTCTGCCTGTTTAAATTTAATTTTATCAGAAATAATTTTTTCTTTCGCTTTTGCAAGCATTTCCACAGAAAGATCAATGGCGGTAACATGTTCTGCTCTTTGAATTAACCATTCAGTATTTTTTCCGGTACCGCAACCGATTTCCAAACAATTTTTAAATGAAATATTTGCCAATGTTGTTCTTAATGCTCTTGCTTCAAGGTCTCTTGTTTTATTATCGTTGGTGTCGTATTGAGATGCCCAAATGTTGTATGCTTGTTTTGTATCCATAGTTTTAAAGTGCAAATAATTCTATGTAAATGTATGAATGAAATTTATGAGCATTGTAAGTTCGGCAATTGCTCAATTGCATTCTGAAAGTACAAGTGAGTGACACAACGGAAGTCTGATAGTATTGCAACAGTTGGTCAACAAAAAATCAATTCAATAATTTTGCAAGCCAAAAAAATTTGTAACGCGCATGTTTTATATTCGATATTTATAATCAAAATGGACTATGAGAATTTTAATTGACATGGACGAAGTGATGGCAGATGCCATTGCACGTTTTCTTGAATGGTACGAAAGAGATTTTGGTGTTCGCTATACAAAAGAGGATTTAAAAGGCACTAAATTGAGTGAGATCGTTCCTGAAGAGCAAAGAAATATTGTAAAAAATTATCCGCATCAAAAAGGTTTTTTTAAAGACCTTCCGCTTATACCAAACAGCAGGGAAGTAATAGAAGAACTATATAACAGGTACGATGTGTATGTTGCTTCGGCTGCAATGGAATTCAGGTATTCGTTAGAAGAAAAGTTTGAATGGCTTGAAGAACATTTTCCATTTATCCATTGGCGCAGAAGAATATTTTGCGGAGATAAACATTTATTGAAAGCGGATGTGCTGATAGATGATCATGAATTTAATCTCTCGACTTTTGAAGGCAGAGCAATAATGTTCACCGCTTCGCATAATATCAATGAAACAAAATATGAACGTCTTGACAATTGGCTTGATGCAAGAAAATTATTTGAGCTTATTACTCCGTGATGGTCAAAAATGAATAAGTTAATAGATAGAGATCGTGGATTTATTTTTAGTGTTCTTCATTTACATCCTGTAACATGCGGCATTGATGTTCATGCCGGCGCCAACAGAAGCAAACAAAACTATATCTCCTTTTTGCACTTTGTGATTGGGTAGCTCACCTTTACGAACCATGTCGAGTAGCGTGGGAATTGTTGCAACAGAACTATTGCCAAGTTCGCGAATGTTCATGGGCATAATGTTTTCGGGAGGTTGAGCATATCCAAAAAGTTTATACATATTTTTAATGATCGCTTCATCCATTTTTTCATTCGCCTGATGAATGAAAATTTTTTTAACATCAGTAATGTGTACGTTGCTTTTTTCAAGACATTCTTTCATCGCCTGCGGAACAACTGTAATGGCAAACTCATATACTTTCCTGCCTTTCATTTTCAGATACCGAATGCCGGGATCAGCATCAGGCAAATATGATTTGCCCATATTTATAAAATAAGCTTCCTCCATACTATAGGATTGAGCGGCAGTACCTATAATACCGCTGCTGTTGTTATCTCCACCTTGCGCTTCTAACACTGTCGCTCCTGCTCCATCGCTGAATATCATACAATCGCGGTCATAATGATCAATTACACGGCTTAATATTTCTGTGCCTATCACAAGAATTCTTTTTGCGATGCCCGCTTTAAAAAACGCATCCGCTTGTATAACTCCCTGCAGCCAGCCGGGACAACCAAATACAACATCGTAACCAATACAATTAGGATTGCGAATACCGAGAGAATGTTTTATACGATTGGCAAGAGACGGGACCAGATCAGTTTGAATTGAATGTTTAATTACGTTTCCAAAATTGTGCGCAACAATTACCTGGTCAAGTGTTTCCGGATCGATTGCAGCATCTTCTATAGCACGTTTTGCCGCGATAGCTCCAATGTCTGAGGTATTCAAATCATGGGGAGCATAACGTCTTTCTTCGATGCCTGTAATGAGTTTAAATTTTTCAACGATCTCCGCAGGAGGTACTTTGATAAGCGTATGATCATCTCCATAAAAATCATGTACTATAAAATCATAATTCGTTTTTGTTTCATGAGGTATATAAGATCCTGTACCACTAATAACCGCTCTTTGCATAAAATATTTTTTGAAGAAGGGGAGGGATAATCACTTCAATAAAAGTAATTCTAAAGCAGGATGATTACAAATATTTATCTCCTTTGTTTCGTTTTACTTCAGCAACGTATTCTTTTATTTGTTGTTCATTATCTTTTTTGCAGATAAGCAAAACATCATCTGCATCTACTACAATAAAATCGTCCAGTCCCTGCAGTACAAGTAATTTATCATGAGGAGCTGATACCATGCATTTCGTTGCATCGATTATCATAACATTATCTCCTGCAACAGCATTGCCCAGGTAATCTTTTTCAAGATTATCATAAGCACTGTTCCATGTACCGAGATCGCTCCAGCCAAAAGATGCAGGTATAACATAAACATTGCTTGCTTTTTCCATGATGGCGTAATCTATGGAGATATTTGTACACAAAGGATAGATGCGTTCAAGTGCATTCTGTTCTTCTGACGTGTTGAAAAATTGTTGCTCAGATACAAACACTTCATACATCTCCGGTTGATATTGTTCAAATGCTTTTATGATGCTATCCACTCTCCAGATAAAAATGCCTGCATTCCATAAAAAATCACCGCTTGCAAGAAAGGTGCGTGCAATTTCTATATCAGGTTTTTCAGTAAAAGTTTTCACTTTATAAATATCATCCGCTGCTGCAAGCGTTTCATGTTGTATATAACCATAACCGGTATTGGGGTATGTTGGTTTTATGCCGAGCGTAACAAAGGCTTTCATGTGCGATGCAAAATCAAGCGCCTTAAAGGTTACCTTTTCAAATTCTTCTGTGTTTAAAACAAGATGATCACTTGGCGCTACAATCAATGAGGCGTCAGGATTTTTTTGAAATAATTTGAAAGCCATGTATGCGACGCATGGTGCAGTATTTTTTCGCGCAGGTTCTGCAAGAATATTTTCCGGGTTTAACTGGGGTAGCTGTTCTCTGACAATTCCTGTATACTCTTCTACTGTAACTACAAAAATATTTTCCAAAGGAAGAAAAGATGCATAACGCTCAAACGTGAATTGGATAAGTGTTTTACCGCTATTGAGTATGTCAAGAAATTGTTTTGGATATGCTGAGCGGCTTTTAGGCCAAAACCGGCTTCCTATTCCACCTGCTAAAATTGCTACATAATTATTGTTCATCTGTACTGGTTTAAATGATTCCCTCTCTTATTAAATCATGCAAATGTAAAATTCCAAGATATACATTGTTGTCACCGGCTATCAATAATTGATTTATATCAAACTTTTTCAACGTTTCAAAAGCCTCTATCGCCAACAGATGGGGTTGAATTGTTTTAGGATTTAGTGTGATAATATCTTCCGCTTTTATTTTACTTACATCACTTATTTTTTCAAGCATGCGACGAACATCTCCATCGGTAATTATTCCGATTATTTTGTTGTTTTCATCAATCACCGCCGTAGCTCCAAGCCGTCCCCTGCTTATTTCAAAGATCACATCTTTTAAAGGCGCATCTTTTTTCACTGCAGGTTTTTCATTCATCTTATAAACATCATCAACTTTTAAATATAATTTCTTGCCAAGATTTCCGCCGGGATGATAACGTGCAAAATCTTTGCCTGTAAATTCATTCAACTCCATAAGGCAAACCGCAAGTGCATCACCTATTACCACTTGAGCAGTAGTGCTGCTTGTTGGCGCAAGATTGTTCGGGCACGCTTCTTTTTCAACAGTTGTATTTAAAAAATGATCGGATTGTAAAGCAAGAATTGAGTTTTTATTTCCACACATTCCGACCAATTTATTTCCGAAACTGCGTATTAAAGGCACAAGCACTTTTATTTCAGGGCTTTCTCCGCTTTTACTGATGATAATAACAACATCATCTTGCTGGATCATTCCCAAATCTCCGTGAATTGCATCAGCAGCATGCATGAACAGCGCCGGAGTGCCAGTAGAATTTAACGTTGCAACAATTTTTTGTCCGACTATTGCACTTTTACCAACGCCGGTAATAACAACCCTGCCCCTTGATTGATGAATTGTTTCAACTGCTTTTTCAAAATTATCATCGATAAAATTTTTCAAACTACATATCGCTCTTGCTTCAAGTTCAATGGTCCGCACTGCAGAATTTTTTATATCCTTATTCATTCGCGCAAAGGTAAACTTTAACAACTATGGATTTTTTAATAAATGATTTCGGGAGTAACTTCGCCCACACTGCTAAAATTCAACTCTCAATAATTCAGAGAATTAGTATAGTATCTCAAACTAAATTTTTAATGTGGGATACCCGAATAAATGCAGTATCTTATTAAGTTTATTAAAAGCCCAACATAATTAAGGGAAGGAAATTTGTGAACAATGACAACTATTTCTAAGAAAACGACAAGAAAAACTACCAAACCAATTGCTGCTAAAAAAACTGAAGTAAAAAAACCAGAGCTTGAAGTAAAAAACCACGATCACGACATTCACGGAGGATTGCAAACGCATTTTGGTTTTGAACAATTTAAGAGTCGTCAGGAAGAAGCCATTAACAGTCTGTTAAATGGCAATGATACTTTTGTGATAATGCCAACAGGTGGTGGCAAGAGTTTATGTTATCAATTACCGGCGATGATACTGGAAGGGTGTGCAATTATAGTAAGTCCGCTCATCGCTCTCATGAAAAACCAGGTGGACCTTGTGCGCAGCTACAGTGAAAAGGATAACGTGGCGCACTTTTTAAACTCATCATTGAATAAATCGCAGATAAAAGAAGTAAAAGATGATTTGCTGGCAGGCAAAACAAAATTGTTATACGTTGCGCCTGAAACATTAACAAAGCAGGAGAACCTCGATTTTTTCGGCGATCTTAAGATTTCTTTTTTTGCTGTGGATGAAGCACACTGTATTTCAGAATGGGGGCATGATTTTCGACCGGAATACAGAAGGCTTCGTGAAATGATGGATATCATAAATCCGAATATTCCTGTTGTTGCGCTCACTGCTACGGCAACGCCGAAAGTACAAAGTGATATTGTAAAAAATCTTGGTCTTCGAAATCCGAATATTTTTATTTCATCCTTCAACAGGTCAAATCTTTATTACGAGATACAGCCAAAGATCAAGAAAGAGCAAACGATAAAAAGCATTGTGCGTTTCATTTCTCAAAACATGGGAAAGAGCGGCATCATCTATACGCTCAATCGCAAGACAACAGAGGAACTTGCCGAAGTTCTTGTTGCGAATAATATAAAAGCGGTTGCATATCATGCAGGTCTCGACTCAAAATTGAGAGCTGAAAGACAAGATATGTTTTTGAACGAAGATGTCGAGGTAATAGTGGCTACAATCGCGTTTGGAATGGGTATTGATAAACCTGATATCAGGTTTGTGATTCATTTCAACATTCCCAAATCGATCGAAAACTATTACCAGGAAACAGGTCGTGCAGGACGCGATGGTCTTGAAGGAAAATGTTTGTTATATTATTCGCACAAGGATGTTTCAAAACTCGAACATTTGATGCGCGACAAACCTTTGAGCGAAAGAGAAATTGGAGCACAGTTGATCAATGAAACAGTTGCGTACGCTGAAAGTTCTGTTTGCCGCAGAAAAGTTTTATTGCATTATTTTGGTGAGCATTGGGAAACAGACAACTGCGGTAACTGCGACAACTGTTTACACTCGAAAGAAAAAGTTGAGACAAAAGATGAAGCTGTAAAAGTATTGAAGGCTGTCAAGGCTTTGGATGAACATTTCACCACAGACTATGTGGTAAATATTATTGTAGGAAAACTTACGCCGCAGATTAAAATGTATCGTCATGAAGAACTTGATGTGTTTGGAATTGGTAAAGAAAAAGATGAACATTTCTGGAACAGCCTTATTCGCCAGATGCTTCTTGAAAATCTTATCCGTAAAGACATTGAAGAATATGGATTACTCAAGTTCACCGAAAAAGGATTGAAGTTTTTGAAGAAGCCTGCATCATTCAAAATTGTTCTAAATAATTTATTTGAAGAAGCAAATGAAGATGATGAAGAAGGTGAAGGAGGCGCAACAACAGGCGTTGCAGCAGATGATAAATTGTTTGAGATGCTGAAGGACCTGCGTCATCGTGAAGCTAAGAAAAAAGGATTGCCCCCGTTTGTTGTATTTCTTGAATCTTCTTTACAGGACATGGCGACAATGTATCCAACCACTTTGCAAGAGCTTGAAAAATGCCAGGGTGTAAGTAAAGGCAAAGCACTAAAATTTGGTAAGCCTTTCGTTGAACTTATTGCAAAATATGTTGAAGAGAACGACATTGAAAAGCCGGATGATTTCGTAATGAAAAGTGTTGCAAACAAGAGCAGCAACAAGATTTACATTATACAGAATGTTGATAAAAAAATTCCACTTGAAACCATTGCACGTAATAAAGACCTTCGTATTGACGCATTGCTCGAAGAAATGGAGACAATTGTTGCAAGCGGCACAAGGCTTAATTTAGGTTATGCGATTGATGATATGCTTGATGAAGATGAACAGGATGAAATAATTGATTACTTCAAAAGTTGCGAAACATCTTCATTGCAGGTTGCACAGGAAGAACTTTCAAACAGTGGTTACGAATGGGAACAACTAAAGATTATGCGCATAAAGTTTTTAAGTGAGTACGGGAACTAAAAAATTATTGATTAGAATATTTCGATTTTTCTTTGCTGCTTAAATTTTTAACTTGTGCAAGAGCGCGACGCAACCGCAGCCGATATATGTTCTGTAGCCGGCATCAAAAAATAGAAAATTAAAATAAACAGCGGGTAATAAAAAAGAGACTCGTTTAAAAATTTATGGGCAATGAAACTTTAGTAGTATCCCAAAGAATATTAAGTTTTGTTCCACTTGTCGTGTCTTCGAAATACATTGTGAGGGCTTCCACCGGTTCATCATTTTTTTGCACCGGCTCGTTAACACGCAGAACATCTTTTTTTGGGTTATAATATAAACCCCATACATCTTTTTCGGTATTGAAAATGATGGTCCACATGGTATCGGTACAAATACCATACATCGTGTATCTTCCCTTGTCAAGTGTTTTGCTGCCAATCTTTACATTTTTGAAAAACTCTATCTCAGTTGCTTCGTTTGCGCCCATTCTCCACACTTTGTCGTAAGCTACAATGCCGCCAAAAATTTCTCTTCCTAATTTTTGGGGACGACTATAAACAACTCTCGCAACGGGAGCACTCTTCACTTTTCCATCCATTTTTAAAATAGGATAATTAGCCGGCGAGTAGCTTACGTCCATCGGACTTTTATCGAGATCTGTTGGTTTTTGCTGTGCGAAAGAAGAAAGTGTTATCAAAGAAAATAAAGCCAAAAAAATTTTTCCCATCATACTTTTTTATTTACAACAAACGTTTTGCCGATAACTAAATTGCGGCTAAAAGGCGCAAATATCTTATCATAATTTGAAAATTGCAAACGCTATTCCTGCACAAGAATGTTGTATTCGTTAAATGCAAAATTTTTTACTTCGGGAAAGAATTGTTTATAGTAATCATGCAATGCATCATAATTATCATAAAAACATTGAAGCACTTTGTCATTTTTTTCAAGATATTTTGCTCTTCTGAAAATACTGCAAAAACTGTTTTCGACACCCCAGTTAAAGCGATAATTTAAAAACCAGTTTTGATTGATCATGTAAGGAAGCATGTTGCTGAATTTCTCAGGCAAAAGCTGTTGATGCTGCTTCAAAACATGATATGTTTCACTTGCAAAGAATTCAAGCTTATTTAAAGGAAATTCTGTTTCATCTACCGCGAGAAAATGATCATATATCACATCAACAAAAACCGGAGCATACGCGTCTGCAGAAGACTTAAATATCTTTTTGGCATTTTTTGTAGCAAGGTGCGCATCTGTAAAACCATCGATCATTCGATGAAGCATAATTCCTTTCTGAATATCTGCAGGGTAATTAAACTTTCTTTTGCCTTTTACAAAATCACTTATCATGTTTCCAATCAACACCGGGTCATTTCCAAAAGACAAATATGCATGTGCGAGGTAATTCATTCTACAATTTAAATTATCTGTCTTAAACTGATGAGGGAAGTATTTTAATTTATTAAACGTTGGGGAAGACAATTTATTAACCCTTATTCAGCTATGCGTGGGTAAACCCATCAAAAAAGCAAATCGCTACAGCAGAAAAATAGTTTTGTACATTAGCAATTAACAACTAAACAGCGATTGTATATGGCAGAGCAGGAAGTTATAAAGCATACAAAAAAAATTTACAAGGTTTGGAATAGTAAAGAACATAGCTTTTGGCAGAAGGTGAAAGAATTTTTGGTGGAGGTCTTTATAATTGTTTTCGCAGTGAGTCTTTCAATATGGTTTCACAACAGAAGCGAACATGCAAATCAGCAGGAAGACGTTAAGCAATTTTTACTTGGGTTAAAAAGTGACTTGCAAAATGATCTGCAGGAAATGCTGGATGATAAACAATCTTATTTAAAGCAAAAAGCAATATTCAGTTATATCGGCAATGCTAAACCGGATCACCCTTTAAATAAAGATACGCTTAACAAGTATCAAATTTCAATATTAAACGAAACAGCATTAAATCCTAATAACGGAAGATTTGAAGGATTTAAATCTTCGGGGAAAATTGGTACGATTAAAAATAAAGAACTGCAAAATGATATTATGGACTTATACCAGGAAGATATTGTTTCTTTACTGAGTAGCACCAATAATTATATCGCGAGTAAAAGAAAGTTTTTTGATTATCTTATTAAAAATGGGAAAAGAATAAATGACTCTACTTCAAATTTAGCGACAATTCTTCTCCGGGATGAAGGGCAAAATTTATGTGTATGGCTTAGTACACCAAACGAGGTAATAGAAAGATATGACAAGTGTATAGGAAAAATGAAAAAAATAATAGCTCAAATCAATAAAGAATATAATCTTCAGGATTAAAACTAAGTTTAGTGATTGCATTAAACCAAAATCAGATCACTTGAAAAAATATTTCTTTCTACTCGTTTTATTAATACCTGATATTGTTTTTTGCCAGGATAAAAAATTAATATGGTCTGACGAGTTTAATTATACCGGTCATCCTGATGCTTCTAAATGGAATTATGAGGAAGGATATGTAAGACATAATGAACTTCAGTATTACACTGTGAACCGTTTGCAAAATGCAAGAGCAGACGGAAACAATCTCATCATTGAATTGCGTAAAGAAGCCCCTGATAGTTTTTTACCAACTTCTATCAATGACGAATGGCACAGGTACACCTCTGCAAGCGTTAATACACGCAACACTTTTTCATGGAAATATGGCCGGCTGGAAGTAAGAGCAAAAATGCCGCAAGGCAAAGGCACATGGCCGGCAATTTGGTTGTTAAGCCCTTTAAGAACTCCGTCAATACCAGGACCACCACAGCCGCGACAACCAAACGGCGAAGAAGTAAAAGCTCCTGATCGCGGACCAAATAACGGTGAATCAACAGAGGGAGAAATTGATTTGATGGAAACATGGGGAAGCCATCCAAATGAAATAGCGGTTCATATTCACGGCACAAAAGGACAAAGACCGTCTGCAACAATTTCGGTTGATGATATGTATAACCAGTTTCACATTTATGCAATGGATTGGTATAATGATCATATTGATTTTTTTCTTGACGGTAAAAAAATTCTTACTTACAATAAAGATGAATCAACAGGCTGGGCTTTTGATAAGCCAATGTATTTAATCATGAACATTGCCTGCTCAGGACCGGACGAACCTGCTCCCGATGATTCAAAACTTCCTCAAAGAATGACAGTGGATTATGTCAGAGTGTATGCATTTGAGTAGATAACATTTTTAAGACAATGGCTAATGCGATGTGATACTACATTTGTTTACTTCAGCAAATAAATAGACAAACGAATTTTATCTTGCAAAGCGCCTTGCATTTAAAAAATTATTTTCAGTTTAATTCAATAAACGATCGCCCACAGCAGGCTGAAGATAAAAACCAAACACCAGTTTGCGCTGCTCCGTTAATGCCAATGGATGTGCAGGAAATACAACATCCTCATGCAATATTTTTTTTACATCCGCATCTAATTCTTTGTATGTTGCCATAATCAGTATTTTCCTTTTCGTTCTGAAAAATGGGTAGGTTTATTTAAAGTTTTGCCGCCTTCATTCAACCATTCGAGTATCACTTCCATCATTTGTTTCAACGTTACTTTTGGATAACCAAAAAGACGAAATGATTCCGCAGCATTCGACAAAAATGAAGTTGATCGTTCTTCATTAATAAACTCAGGCGTTACGCCAAGCATTTTGCCAAATTGCTCCGCAAGCCAGCGCAGTGAAACAGTTTCAGGACCGGTGACATTCAAAATTTTTGCGGGCGCACTGCAATGTTTCAAACATCGTATGGCGATCTCATTTGCATCACCCTGCCATATAACGCTTGCAGTTCCCATACTCAAATCAACGGGCTGATTTTCTTTCACCGATTTTGCAATTTCATGCAATACACCGTAAGTAACATCATTGGCGTAATTCAAACGATAGATCAAAACAGGTGTATTATTCTTTAAAGAAAAATATTGAAAGATGCGCTCTCTTCCCAAACACGATTGCGCATATTCGCCAATAGGTTCGGGCGGCAAATCTTCCGTTGCGCCGCCGCTCACAACAGGAACAAGCGGGTAAACATTCCCCGTTGAAAAAACAACGATCCTTGAATTTTTAAATTTCTGCGCAACACGTCCGGGTAAATAACTGTTCATTGCCCATGTCAATGATTCTTTCCCGGTGGTGCCGAACTTTGTTCCCGCGAGATACAACACATTTTTTTCTTGGGGTAAAGCCTGCAAGTCATCTTCATTCAGCAGGTCCGCGCTGATGGTTTCAATGCCCTCGCTGTTGAGCTGCTCTTGTAAACCCGGCTCTGAAAACCGCGCAACGCCAATAATTTTTTTATTTATTCCTGCTTTATCAATTGCTTGCTTTGCCACTCGTGCCAGGCCGGGTCCCATTTTGCCGCCAATACCGAGGACAACAATATCGCCATCAATCGTGGCGATGTCTTCTATTAAATCGGCAGATGGTTCCAGTAATTTTTTATAAACCGATTCTATGTTTCTCATTGCCTGAATTTCATTTATTGATGTTTAAAAGTATTCTCTTTCTTGTGCTTTTTTCTTTTCGCGCCTTTGGCGGTCGCCTGACCGCCAAAAATGAACATTTTTTTCTGTACTTTTTTCTTGATAAAAAAGTACAGAAAAATCAAGAAAGAAAAGATATACAGCACTTTTCTTTCATTCGCCTTGAGGTAGCTACTGTACTACTGTGACTTCAGCTGTTAAGCCTTGATGCCTGATTCGATGTTCGCACTACACTTATCTTTGTTTGCAATCGAAAAGCTTTTTGCGAAGTGAGATGTGTGGCGTTGGCAAGGCAAAACGCTCGGAGCGATCGTGTTTGCCTTGATCTTTCTTTCTATCAAGAGAAAGAAAGTAGGAACTCTCAATCAAACAGGAGCGTCCCGAATCTTTCATAATCATGAAAACTTTCTTTTCGTACAGGTTGCCATGTGTATAGAATTTGACCTTCGTCATAATCTATGCGGTAAAAATTCGCACGCCACTGTGTACCTTTTTTCGGCGGCACATTTTTCAATGGCGCATATAAAGCAAAGGGAATAAAAAATTCCGCACGCCATGACGTAACGGTCTCTCCATTTTTGTTTATATGTGTTGCATGTTTTGTGCGACGCTTGCCCTCATAATGCCACGGCAGCCATCCATAAGCGCTGCCCTTGAAATTGGGCACCAAAATCGGTAACTCATAATTCAGCGGCGAAAGCTCGTATTCAAGATACATCGGTATCGTTTCATCCGTCCAGAAAAAAGCCTCCACCACATCCTCATTGTACAGGTCGAGAAAATCTTCCTTCAGCGTAGCGCCGATTTTTTTATCCTCGCAATCGTAAAGACAATAAATGCCCGCATCGGAATAAAGCACTTTTACTTTTGTTGCATAGGTAAAGCTCGCCTTGTTGCGTTGAGGTAACACGAGCCATTCCGTGTTGTTCCAATTCGGCGCAGTGCCATCCCCTGTAACAGTAAAGTCTGATGTGTGTTTCGCTTTCAATATTGCTTCGTGTCCTGATTGTGCGGCAACACACAAAGGAATCAACGTTAGCAATGCAAACAATGTCTTGATAAATCTAATCATATTCATCAGTAAGAATTTGATAAAAAGTTTTATGAACAAACTGAAGTGCCGCTATGAAGCTTCATTGCGTCGCACTCTTCAACGCCTTGTTCTTTGTTCAACACTTAACTCGACCCTCATAATAAATTTAATGACTATCTGCGTATATCCTACTTAGTGAGCTTGTGCTGTATTTTTTTTGTGTTCTTTGTGTTCCGGCTGTTATATCACAAAGAACACAAAGCATTCACAAAAGACACGAAGTTTGAAAAGAGGTAGGTTTATGCGGATTAAATTTATTTTGCATCATCACACATGTTCGCGACAACAAGATCATCCAACCAGAATGTTTGGTCTATCGGCGAGCCGTCTCCAATCCACGGTGCAATAATAAACTGGTTAAATTTCATATCAGCATGTTGCGCCGTCCGCATCAGCACATTTGTATGATCAATAATCAGCTTATCATCGAGCCAGTATTTCAATAAACCATTTCCAACACCTTTTCCATTTTGAACGGTATTGAGTTTAAAATATGCTTCCACATGATGCCATTCGCCGTTTGGAATAGTTACAGAAGTTTTCCACTGCTGACCGTTCCAATATATCCCGTTTCCCGCATTGTAACAATCAAAGTTTGAAGAGCTATCAGCATACATACCGTTGCATCCATGTACGCTGCGGTTTTCAGTAGCATTTTGTAAATCCTGTTTGATTTTTGTTTGGTCTATATTCTGACCATCCTGCAAAGCAAGAAGCGGGTGACCTTCATTTTGCTCGATGTATGCGGTGAGATGTGTAAATGCCATGCCCTCATAATCGCTATTCTTATTTGTCAAAAGCTGAAACTCATGTGGATGATAAGGTTTGTTCGAGCCGGTGAAATCAGTGCTGTATTTTATCCAAAAACTTATATACACTTCATCTGTTTCGGGAAATTTTTTTCGAAGAGCACCGCCATTCACGGGTTTTGTATCGCCTTTTTTCCAGTGATATTCTCCACTGTTTGCGCTTGCCGAAATATGTTCTGTTGAAGAAAGAGAAACAGTAGTGTTATCATACCATCCTCTTGAAGCAAAACTTGTGTCTTCAAATTTTTCTTCAAAGAAAACAATTTGTTTTGCGCCACGCTTTTTATCGTCATCTTTAAATTGAGCAAAGAGAAAAAAA
>Ga0157374_10001867_pt1 | contig 17735 bp, 18 predicted proteins | sample M25metaG_FD_115308 | JGI IMG/M metagenome (GOLD analysis project Ga0157374, IMG submission 115308) | Miscanthus rhizosphere microbial communities from Kellogg Biological Station, Michigan, USA - M2-5 metaG | ecosystem: Host-associated > Plants > Roots > Rhizosphere > Soil | place: USA: Michigan...
CAAAATCAGATGCTTCACTTTTAGCCTCAGCAGCAGTCACAGAATACCTGGACTTGCTGCAACAAGCAATTGACCGGAAAGATCCTGAGGGTGTCGATATTGCAGAAACAGCACTAAGTGCAATTTTTGAATTGCACCCAGAGCTACGCAATAGAGGCGAAGCAGCCTAAATCATAGGAAATTAATTGTGGGAGGCGAGAGCCGTCAGTACCACGAAGGAGATAAGATATGGCAACAGCTAAGAAAACCACCGAAGTTCCGGCAGAAGCCGAGGAACAAATTGTAGCTGCAGAGGCAATTGAAGTAGCAGAAGCAAAGGTAGAAGCCTCTAGCGAAAATAAGAAAATAGCTAAAAGCGGTAAGCGCAGCGCGAAAGGTATCGAGGAATCAGAGGCTAAGGCCGAGAAAATCGAGCACCAGCAGAAGCGTGCCGAAGAAAAAGCCGATGAAGCCAAAGCCGAAAAGCCTAAAGTAGATGTTAAGCCGACCCGTTCACGCCTAGAGCGTCGTAGCAAAGGCTACCGCAAGGCCGCAGAACAGATTGAAAAGGGCAAAGTGTATAGCCTGAAAGACGCAATGGAATTGGCAACCAAAACCAGCAGCGTAAAGTTCGACGCCAGTGTAGAACTACACGTAAACCTCGGCGTAGACCCGCGCCAGGCCGACCAGAACATCCGCGCCAACCTCGTGTTGCCTCAGGGTACTGGTAAGACCGTCCGCGTCGCAGTATTCGCCGACGACAAAGCCGAAGGTGCAGACCTGAGCGGTGTCGAAGAGATCACCAAAGAGCTTGAAAAGGGCACGATAAACTTCGACGTCCTGGTTTCAACTCCTGCCAACATGGCTAAGCTCGGCAAATACGCCCGTTTGCTCGGTCCACGCGGCCTCATGCCAAACCCTAAGAGCGGCACCGTAACCAACGACGTCGCTAAGGCAGTGCAAGAAGCCAAGGCTGGCAAGGTTGAGTACCGTGTAGACAGCACCGGAATCGTCCACCTTTCAATCGGAAAGGTAAGTTTCGGCGGCACTAAGCTGCTCGAAAATGCTAACGCCATCATGGCCAGCATAAAAGCCGCAAAACCTAGCAGCGTAAAGGGCAACTACATCAAGGCTGTACACGTTACGACTACGATGGGCCCGAGCATTACTACCTCTGCTACAGAATAATCTTTTAGCAGATGAAAGACCGCCTGGAATATAGCGGTCTTTTTTATTCTTCAGCAATTTCTATACCCAGATTTCCAAGCTCTGTAATAACCACAGCTCGCACGGTTTCCGGCGTTGAAACGTTCATCAGTACTTCATTAGTAATGTCGCTACTGGAACGATGGTCCTGCAGATGATTTCTATAAAATAAATTTCCGGCGACCCGCACTCCATCCATCCCAATTCTGATTTCATCAACTTGAATGCATGCCGTCGGGTGAACGCTCATGGGTGCCATGAAACGTTCATCTGGCTCAGTCAGAAAAAGCGTCGTACGCTGCCTTTCTCGTTTTATGTCCATGATTTGCAATTTATACGCGCGTATCTAAGTTCAGTCAAGCAGGCCTATTTTTTGACCTTCATCGCCCTGTTCATAGCTGTGAGAATGCGAGTGAAGTTACGAACACCACCAGGATAGGCGATATAGCGTGGTTGCCAGTCAGGATGGAATTTGTCTTTGAACCGGTAGAGTCCACTAAAGCTGTAAAATCGGTCGCCATTGCTGTACAGAAATCTCATTGCATTGTCTATCAAGGCATTTTCATCACCGTCATCTTGTGCGTCGAGCCCGGCGAGCGGCGAGAGCCCTAGGTTAAACGTTGTCTTGCCATTCGCGAGTAAAAAATCTATGAGCCCGAGCACCATGAAGTCATTCGCATTTCCTGGAGCGCCTTCACTTGCCCGCAGTAAGTCAAAATTAGCAGACTGTGTATCGAAAGTCGGAACAAGGTTCATAAAGCCCTGTATTTGCTGCGCTTCATCCCGCAATAGCACAAGCGAGCACGTCTGGAGATATTCTTCGTTATGATACCCAAGCATGAATCCACGTTCCTCACGTCCGGGTTTTTCGAGCCACTGATCTGAAATTTCACGCAGACGATTTAAAATTGCCTGGTTATGCGGTGGTTCGATAACCTCTAAAGTGAACCCTCGTTTGGTAAACCTGTTCCGGATTTCGCGGAAATATTTACCACTTTTGCCAGTCTGGTGAGATGCAAATTCTTCAAGATTCAATACCGCTTCCTCTCCGATTTTCTGGAGACGGAAATCAAGTTTTTTGTACTTTTTTTCCAGCCTATCATCGACGTGAACAAACGCCGGCAGCCAGTCATTTACAAAGCAAAGTTCGCCGAAACTTTTCAGAAGCGAATTGAACCGTTTAGGATTGCCAAACGGATTACCGACGACGAGCGCAACTCCGCGTACCACGTGGTACGCCACACCGGCTTCGTTAGATTTGTCGAAGAAATACAATTTATCATGCGGCCATATTTTAAAATAATCGTCGATATCACTTGGATATTCTCGCAGTAATTCTTCTGCTTGAGCTCGCTGAGAAGCCTGATTGCTCAAGCGCACACGAATCGGGTCAAAAAACGAAATTGCCACATAACTCACTGCCGCAATGCTAATGACCGTCAGAGAATCCACGAAGAGCCGAGCCCGCTTGCTATGCGCTACAGGGTGATCTGTCGTAAGTCCAAACTGGTCGATGGTTTCGTGCGCAGCGGTCGCGAGCGGCATTTCCCGGTGAAAATCATGCTCATCCATTATCGAAAACCCGACTATGCCGTAAAGAAACGCAATAAATAGCACCACTACACTGACACGGATGGCCTGGGTAAAGCTCCGCACATCGCTGCGTACTTGAAATGCTGAGCGCGTCACCCAGAGCAGTGCAACAATCAGCAGCGGCAATAAGAAACGGCTGAGTATCATTGGGTTATCATGATCCACATTCGATAACCAGCGAGTGAATTCCAACCCGAGGCTAATGCCAAAAAGCACCATTGCCGACAACCAAGCGTTATATTTTCGCCTGAGTAGCAGAGAACCGAGATATACGAAGCCCAAACCAAAAATTTGAGGGGCGGTAATCAGCAGGATATCGAGATGGGGCCCGTGGTGGACACGAAGTTGGCGAACCAGTGTCGTACCGATCAGGGTAACCCCGTAAGCCATTACAATAAATGCCACCATTTTGGTGAGCAGAAGCGTAGAGCGGGATTGCTGCATGAGCACCATTGTATATGGCTTCACAGCGAATCAAAACGCACTCGGAAGCATGGGTTGTAAAATTGTGCCATCAACTTGCGGGCGCCAAAACATAACCGTACAATATTCTTGACAGCGGGCTGGGCGCTAAAAGGAGGGAAACAACGCTACAATGAGCGTGTATAGCAACACACAAATTCGCCAAGCCATTGCCGATGATCACATCGTCTGCCACCCGTTTGATCCAAAGCACGTCGCACACTCTTCTCTCGACGTTACGCTCGGCTATTATTTCTACCGTATGGAGGTCGCGAACGATCGCACCGTTTACAATCCTTTTGATCGGGAAGATGTCGAACGCTACTTCGATGGCCCGTATAAAGCGATCCCGCACCTTGAATGGTGCGAATTAAATGGCTTTAAGCCTATCGTAGGTATACCAGATGATCATCCGGTAATTGCGCTTAAGCCGGGTGAACGAATTCTAGCACACACGCACGAATTTTTCGGTATTAAACCGCCTGGCGCCAGCATGGTGAAAAGCCGTTCGTCATGGGGACGCAATGGCGTAGCAGTTTGTTTCGATGCTGGGTGGATTGACCCTGGATATATCAATCGGCTCACTCTTGAAATTTATAACTTAAATCAGCGTGAAACTGTAATTTTGCCGGTAGGCGAGCGAATCGCGCAAATAGTGTTTATGGAAACGGGAGAAGTTGAAGGCAATTACGGCGAGGGCAGAGACAGTGGCATGAGCGGAAAATATCAGCAGGGCACAGACCTTGAAACACTCATAAAAACCTGGTCGCCAAGCTTGATGCTGCCGCAAGCCTACAAAGATAAGCGCCAGCTCCCCGTTAAAATCGAAGGTATGAATTATGACTAGGGGAAAATACATTGTAATCGAGGGTGCCGAGGGAGTTGGCAAGACCACGATGGTACAGATGCTAGCTGGGCATTTGCAAGCCGCAGGACTACCCGTAAAACTTATGCGCGAGCCGGACAGCCAAAACGATGTGACCGCTCGCGAGCTGCGTCGTATATTGCTCGATCCGCGGTATCCGATGTCTACTCGCAGCGAAGTTCTGCTTTTTAATGCTGCGCGCGTACAATCTCTGGAAATTATCAGAAATGCTGTTGCTAATGGTGTCTATTGTTTGGTTGACCGAAGCTATCTTACAACGCTTGCCAATCAGTATTATGGGCGCGGTGATATTAATGACTACGAAAAGATAAACCAAATTATCGATTTCGCCGTCGCAGATATGAAGCCAGACTTGATGCTGGTTTTGGATGCGCCGGTACAGATCCTGCGCGAGCGCATGGCAGGGCGCCGGTCTCATGGCAAATTCAGCAGCCAAGACGATTCGTTTTACGAGCGTGTCCGTGCTGGCTACCTCTGGGAAGCCAAGACCCGAAACTTACCGGTTGTGTACGCAAGCGAAGAAGTAGAAACAGTGTTTAAGAATGTTTGGGAGCATGTTTCGACCGTTTTAGCTGACCGCGATCGCGGTACGCCTGAGTCTAAACCACAATCCGTCGCCGAGGTGCTCGCTGCCAACCCACCCACTAAAGCTTCGTCCGTTGAGCCGCCCATAACCGAACCGATAGCTGAACCGACCAAACCATTTGCCACAGAATCGTTCGGCCAAAGTAAACCGCAAGGTGAACCGACTGTGCCGAACGAACCTTGGACCGAAAAGCACGAAAACGGCTCAGCCAGTGTAACAGAGGCCGGGAAGAACGAACTTGCTAAATATGTAACTAATGTCGACAGCTCTGTTTATAGCTTCACAGAAGACATGTCACCTGTGAGCATTGCAGCCGCCATGGCACGCCTCAGCCGGCGAGGCGATGATATGCGCGTGACATTGCTCGACGAATTTATAGGCAAAGTCGACAAAGATGCACAGCTACTGCACCGTGTGATTACCGCTTATGGCGATGATTCCGTTCAACAGCTCACCGGCCAATATATTGTCGTCGAAGATGCCAGTAATCTGCTGACCAAAAAGCTTGAATGGGGCCGTTTGGCGGCATACCTAGAGCAGTCCACTCGCTACATATACTTCGATCAAAAGGACGCGAAAGGGCATTACAAGTATTTCATTCCGGCAGAAATTAGAGGTAAAACGCGGAGCCAATATATCCGCACCATGAACCAGATTTTCGATATCTACTCGAAACTTGCAGCAGATCTCACGGCTTACGTCCGAAATAATTCATCAACTCCGAAAAAAGATCAAGATGGACCATGGCGCAGCGCCACGAAAGCGCAAGCTTGCGATGCTATCCGTGGAGTATTGCCCGTGGCAACGAAAAGTACCGTAGGAATTTATGCTTCAGGGCAAGCACTCGAGATCCTGATTATGCACCTGTTGTCAGACGAATTGCCAGAATCACGCATCGTTGGACAACAAATTTTGGTTGAAGCTCGCAAAACAAGTGCCGCCGTGTTCCTGGAGCGGGCCGCCAATCCCGAACGGGGTGGGGCAACTGTTGCATACCGAGCTAATACTTACGAAAACGTGAAAAAACTTGCGCTAGAATATCTGCCTCCGAATCACACGAGCGAAAATGAAGCCGTAGAACTCACCAGCTTCACACCGCGTAACGAGCTCGATGTCGTACCGGATATGCTCTATGAACACAGCGATTTGCCGCTCGAAAGTCTTCAAGATGAGGTTGCAAAATGGCCATACGAACGCAAGATAGATGTCTTTACCGCGTATATGGGCGAACGCCTAAACCGCCGTCATCGTCCTGGTCGTGCGCTCGAGAAAATCCACTATAGCTTCGACCTAGTGTGCGATTACGGCATATTCCGAGATTTACAACGCCACCGAATGGTAGATGACATGGAGTGGCAATTCCTGAGCCCACGCCTTGGCTATGACGTTCCAAAGTTAGTTGAGGATGCTGGGTTAGTGGATGCCTACGAACAGTGCTTCGACTTGAGCCTCCAACTATATAGCGCGTTGCAGGCGAAGTATCCGCTCGAAGCGCAATACGCCACGCTCCTCGGCCATAAAATGCGTTGGAAAGTCACTATGAATGCCCGTGAAGCCTTCCATTTCATAGAGCTCCGAACGTCGCCGCAAGGCCACCCAGGCTACCGCAAGCTGGTCACACAAATGTACGAAAAAATTGCCGAATTGCACCCATTACTCACCGAAGCGATGCGCTTTGTAAACAAAGATGAAGACCCGGAATTGACCCGTTTGGCTGCCGAGCGGTACACCCAATACAAGCTCGAGCAGCTTGACGCGGTACCTAAGGGCGAGTAAAATATCTTACTAGTGAATACTTTAGTGAAGCAGATCGCAATCGTCCTCGGCCTTAAGCGGCTGTGCTTCATAGTGGTTGAAGCCCCGCGACGATAACGTCGCCAGCACAGTCGGAAACAAGCAGGCTTCAACCGGAAGCCTGTTTTTATATTCGGAGACATGATCGGAGACATGAACAATGAGCGCGGAAAACCAACCACAAACAGAAGTTACAGAAACATTTTACGAAATCGATGAGGCATTAATCGTGTTATGCTCGCACCCTACGCATGAAGAAGCTCGAAGGGCCGTCATTATGGCCGGCGGCGATTAAAATTAAAGTAATAATAAGGAGAAAATAACCATGACTTTCCCAAATCCTGAAGCGGAAGCTGCTGTAAGAGCCCACTTCGAAGGCACGGGCGCAATTATATCGGTAACAGCCGACCCAAGCGCTCAGCTATGGACCATTCCTGAGACTGGGGAAAAAGTGCTGGCTGCGGATGCGCAACGAGTATCAATCGAAGTTCGTCGAGCAGCAGGTCAAATGGCACTCTAACGTAAGGCGGGGAACGGTGCGTTTGACGGGCGACACAATTGCCCAGTAAAATAAATATATCTCTGGCGTTGGGGTAAATGGCCAGATCTAAAAATATGAAACATGCATACGATGATCGGCTGCTAAGTGCAGTAAAAGAACTGGTAGCCATGGAGTCTACCGCTGAGAACCCGGCGGGTTTGAAGCAAGCATACGACTTCATAAAACAGCGTATAGTTAGCTGCGGAAAAGATATAACGATTGAGGAGTTTCGGAGCGGCAATAAGCCGAGTTTGCTAGCGTATCGCGGAAAAGTTCGCCCTAAAAATTTCAGGATAATATTGAATGGTCACCTCGATGTTGTGCCGGGTAGCCCTGAGCAATTTCAACCCTATGTAAAGGACGGCAAGTTGCACGGCCGCGGTACATACGATATGAAGGCCGCCGCACTGGTGCTCACCGATGTATATTGTGAAAAAGTTGACGAAGTATCATATCCAATCGCACTGCAGATCGTGACCGATGAAGAAAGTGCCGGAGTTCACGGCGTCCAGCACCAGATTAAACAAGGTGTACACGCAGATTTTGTCATCTGCGGAGACTGCGGAAGGGCTCCAGCCAGTCACACAATAGTCAACGAAGCCAAAGGGAATGTTTGGGCAACTGTTGAATTTCAGGGCGCCGCTGCACACGGAGCTTATCCCTGGAAGGGCGACAATGCCGCTCTAAAAGCGGCTCGATTCGTACACACGCTGCACGAGCAATTCCCGACGCCTGAAGATTCAACACGAGGGACTACCATAACCGTCACTTCCATCGTGACACACGGCAGTGCAGCCAATAAAGTACCCGAGCGGGCTTCAGCGACAATCGATGCGCGTTACCCAAACGGAGACCCGAATTTTGTGAGCCAAGAGCGATTCATCGATTTTTTGAAAAAAATCGATACGGAGATTGCGGACATTACTATTCAAGATTTTGCGAGTCCGCTTCATACGAACCCCTCGAACCCACTTTTACTCGCACTGAAAGCATCTGCCGAGAAAATTGAAGGCACAGAATTTACATTCGATCAGAATTGCGGCACCAGCGATGGCAGGCACTTTAGCACTGTTGGGATTGAAGCTTGCGAATTCGGTATAGAGGGAGTCGGCCAGCATGGCAACGACGAATATATTCCACTTGCTGCTCTATACTCTTACCAGGCGATTATGCGTGATTTTCTGCAAAGAACGAGTAGCTCGGCGTTCAAACTGGGAGCCGATTCAGAACAAACAGCACCCTTAGGGGCTTGACCTATCCACCTCTGTTTGCTATACTTTCCCGAAGTTACCAAAGACAGTGGCGTCTCCCTACGGGAGATTAAGAATGCCACCGAGGCATACGAAATCTTTTTTGTTTTCGAGCATCATTAGAGCCTTTGGTAAACCCGAAGGCTCTTTCTTTGTAACCACAGGTGAGAAAAGGTCGATATTTCACCTTGAATCGATGAACGATTAAAGATTAACGATGTACGAATTCTTTAATCCTTAATCGTAAATCCTTAATCAACTCCGAAGGAGTTAAAATGGCATTAAGCAAAGACAAGAAGAACGATGTAGTCGCTGAAGTCAGCGATCTGCTTACGTCTTCAAAAATGACTGTGGTCGCTAAGTACCAAGGCACAACTGTAAAGGCCCTCCAGGGTCTGCGCCGTGAAGCCCGCGGCAACGGCACCAAAGTCAAAGTGGTCAAGAACCGTTTGGTAGTCCAAGCGCTCAAAAGTGTAGACGCTCTGAAAGACGTCGAAACCAACGAGCTACAGGGCATGCTGCTCTACGCCTTCAACTCTGAAGACGAAGTAGCTCCAGCACAGGTTCTGGCTAATTTTGCCAAGGCAAACCCAACCCTCGAGTTCGTAGGCGCCATCAGCAACGAAGGCAAGTTCCTAAATGCTGATGACGTAAAAGCACTGGCAACACTGCCGAGCAAAGAAAACCTCATTGCTCAGGTGGTCGCTACACTACTTTCACCGGTCAACGACGTTACCAACGCGCTTTCCGGCAACCTGCACGCACTACTCGATGGCGTAGAAGCCAAGGCTACCGCATAATTTTAAGAAAGGAATTAAGAAATGGCAGATGTTAAAAAACTTGCTGAGGAACTGACTAAACTTACAGTTCTCGAAGTAAACGAACTTAAGACCATCCTGAAGGATGAATACGGCATTGAACCAGCTGCTGCAGCTGTTGCAGTTGCCGGTCCTGCTGCTGGCGGCGAAGCTGCCGCTGCTGCTGACGAAAAGAGTGAATACGATGTCCAACTCAAGGACGCTGGTGCTCAGAAAGTCGCAGTCATCAAGGCTGTTAAGGAACTGACCGGTCTCGGTCTCGGTGAAGCTAAGGCTCTCGTCGATGGCGCTCCTAAGGTAGTGCTTGAGAAGGCTAAGAAAGAAGACGCCGAAGCTGCTAAGAAAGCCCTGGAAGACGCAGGCGCAACCGTCGAACTCGTCTAATCCCGTTCGACACTTTAGAAGAGCTCCGCCTTCAAACGCGGAGCTCTTTTTATTTGACTTTCGTCTTCAGCTCATCTAAAGTTCCCGCTAATGGCTACTGGAGTAAAAGGGAAGAAACCTGTCAAAAATAGCAATGAATCGCTGAAATCGGTTGTTAACGCTAGGTGGTTCCGTCCGGTCGCAGCGCTACTAGTTGGAGTCATTGCGTTCGGTGTCATCTTGTACATGAATAACAGAGATAATGCGCCCTACGCCGACGCCAAAAAGGTTGCTAATATATTCCTGACTGCTTATGGAAATTGCGATTACAAAACAGTTGCCAAATACGATGTATCACTCAGCGATCCGAACGGACACGCTGCACTCAGCTTCAAACAACAGTGCGTAAAAGGAGTTTACACTTTCACGTACGAAAAACGCCTGACCGCCAGCACCAAAACTACCAAAGATGGCACCAGCAAAACCGTAACATTCGTGTATGGCTACACTAACTCACAAAACCAGAATACTGGCACGTTTGCCGTCAAGCTCTTGAAAGACAGCAAGAGCAATGACTGGATGATCTATAGCCTGACACCGGCTAACTCCACCCAACCTTCAACCCAGCAGCAACAATAAACTCACTTATCCACAGGATTCTAAATATTCGTGCTTGCTTTGACTTGCCAAGGCGGGTATGGTACGGTTAAGACATAGAGGTATAGAAATATACAACGTGTGAGTGAAAAGAGATATAAAAGCGAGATAAACTTATGGCAGACGTACCAGAAAAACAGGTCAAACGACTCCGGGCACTTATTCAAGAGGCCGAGACGAATTTGGCTGCCGCTAACGAACTGCTCGTAAGCCTCGTTGGTGACGACGAAAAAGTTCAAGCCAAAGTTTCTGATGATATTTTGGGCAAGGTGATAGAAGGCGTATTTGACGGCCAGAACATGGTCGGCAGCGACGGCAAAACCTACCCAGTGCCCGCCAACTACGCCAGCAAATCCAAGCTCGTGCAGGGCGACATTCTTAAGCTCACCATCGCCGACGACGGCGCATTCCTGTACAAGCAGATTGGTCCCATCCCTCGCAAACAAGTCGTAGGTACACTCAAGCTCGAAGGCGGCCACTACTTCGTTTCCGTCGGCGACAGAGACTTCCGTGTACTCCTCGCTTCTGTAACCTACTTCAAAGCCAAGCCAGGCGACCAGGTGAGTGTAAACGTCCCCGAAGACGACTCCCAAGCCCAGTGGGCTGCCCTCGAAGCTGCACTCTAGTTTTATTCAATAGTATTTACTTGTAGTCTATTTTATATATTAGTGGTATTATTTGCTGAACTATGAAGAAATTTAACATGCATCGTGTTGCTGATGGTCAACGCTCCGACTGGGAAGGTCTCGATTACGACAACGAGATGAGTCCTACTCAGCGTCGTGCTCACGACACGAACGGTTGGGATACCCCAGGTAATCGTGTAACTTTTGGGCGTTTACTTCTTGGTGCTGCTAGTTTGGGCGCAATTAAATTGGGCTATAAAAAGACAGGAATGGTAGGACTAGCTTTAAGTCTTGGACTCGATTGGGTTGACGGCAAAGTCGCTGACGCAACTGGCACAAAAATGCAACGGAATGGCGATTTAGACGCGGTGAGCGATATGGCCATTCGACTCGCAGCACTACCAGTGCTTGCAAGCGAAGAAATTATCGATACAGATTACGCAATTGAACTGGTAGCTGCAAATCTTGCAATTACAGTTATTACCGGAATAAACAAAGCTATGGGGCGCAATCCAAAATCAAATTTCGCTGGAAAAGTTAAAACTGTGCTTGAAGGCAGTAGTCTAGTATTCGCAGGCATAAACAACACGACAGAGATCGAAAGTCCAACTCTCCAACGAGGTCAGGAGTTACTACAAAATTCAGCCTTGCTTGGAAATCTCGTGGCTGGCGTAGGTTATTTACACGAACTGTTTCAGCCAAATGAACAAAGCACAGCACCTGTAGCTCCGTAAAATTACAACGGAATAGTCGCAGCCTCCAGCGTATAATATATGGTGCTATGGGGCAGGCGTTATACAGGAAATACCGGTCGAAAAAACTTTCCGAGATTGTGGGGCAGGAACATGTCACGGCCACGCTTGCCAATGCCCTGAAACAGGGGAAAATCAGTCATGCGTACTTACTGAGCGGGCCGCGTGGTGTAGGCAAGACATCAATTGCCCGTATATTGGCGCACGAAATCAACGGATTACCATATGACGACGCAGCACATCTGGATATTATCGAAATAGATGCGGCGTCGAATCGCCGGATTGATGAAATCCGTGACCTGCGCGAGCGAGTGAATACTGCACCGGCAAATGCTAAGTTCAAGGTGTACATTATCGACGAGGTACACATGCTCACGAAAGAAGCGTTCAACGCGCTTTTGAAGACACTCGAGGAACCGCCAGCGCACGTTGTTTTCATTCTCGCAACAACTGAAGCGCACAAATTGCCTGAAACAATCATCAGCCGTACGCAAAGATATTCGCTTAGGCCAGTTCCGGAAGAGCAGGTGATTGCGCACCTGAAAGAAATCGCCAAGGGCGAAAAGTTAAAGATTGACGATGACGCTTTGCATCTTATTGCGCTGCACGGCGAAGGGTCTTTCCGTGACAGCATCAGCTTGCTCGACCAAGCTAGCAGTGTTTCCGAAAAAGTTACACGCGCCGATGTTGAGCGGATTCTTGGTCTTGCGCCTGATGAATATATTGCAAGACTCACCTCAGCACTGCATGGCGGCGACAGTTCAAAGGTGGTTTCCACGCTTGCCGATTTGCAGGCTCAAGGATTCGAAGCAGCTATGATCGCCCTGCAACTTGGCGCAGCAATACGATCCGAGCTGCTGGCTGGCAAATCTCAAAATCCAGAGTTGAGTTTGCAATTGCTCCGCAAACTACTCGACGTACCAGCGGCCCGAAGTCCGAAACAACTTCTGGAAATCATCCTTTTGCAGTCTGCATTGCCCGCAGCTGGCGAACCCTCTCCGGTCGAAGCGCCCGCACCCGTCAAAGCGCAGCCGAAAGCCAAACCCGCACCTGCCGAGCCAGATGACATTCCGCCGCCTGAACCGCGTCCAGAAGTGCCTGTTGAACCTGTCCCGCCCCCGCTTGAAGAACCTGATGATGCAGTCGAAATCAATCAGAGCGAGATAGTAGAGCCTGAAAGAGAGGACGAAAATCACAATTCAAATCTCCAAGATGTAAGTGAACTCTGGCAAAAATCGCTCAACGAAATCAAAAAACAGTACAACACACTCTATGGAATTGCCCGAATGGCTAAACCCGAATTCGATGGTGAGACCCTAACGCTCAGCTTCAAATTCGCTTTCCACCAAAAACGGATCAACGAAGCCAAGAATCGTAAAATCTTTGCGGAAGTGGTTGAAAAACTCTACGGCAAGCCAGTTCAAATAGTCTGTGTGGTTGCCGAAAAGCCAGAATCTGAAGCCAAAAAACCAGATGTAACGAACATAAGCAATATATTTGGCGGGGCAGAACTGCTAAATTAGTAGGTAGAAGAGGGTTTTATGGCACAACAAGGCATGCAGGCACCACCGCAGAACATCGACGCTGAAGCGTCGCTGCTTGGTGCGATCCTTATCGACACCGACGCGATTGTCAAGATCGCCGACGCCATTACCGTACAGGATTTCTTCGACCCACGCCATGCCCGCATATATGAAGCGCTGATTGCGCTGTACGAAAAGCGCGCTCAGATAGATGTACTCACCCTCGCAGACCAGCTCAAGGGCACCGGCTTCCTCGATATGGTCGGCGGCCCAGCATACCTGACAGAACTTACCAACTACGTTCCGACTGCGTCGCACGTTGAGCAATACGCCGATATCGTCGCCCAAAAAGCCCTGCGCCGCCGGCTCATTTCTGCTAGCCAGGACATGGCGGTGCTCGGCCAGGACGAATCGAAATCGCTGAAAGAACTGATAGAAGAAGCCGAGACGCGGCTGTTCGAAGTCAGCCAGCAACATGTCAAACAAGACGTTATCAGCCTAGAAAACATCTTGGCTGAAAGTTTCGAACGACTCGACGACCTGCACAAAGACAAGGCCAAGCTCCGCGGTATACCAACCGGCTATCGGGACCTGGACGGAATGCTGGCCGGCCTGCAGCGGTCAGACCTGTTCATCATTGCCGCCCGCCCGTCTATGGGCAAGACTGCTTTCGTTTTGAACCTGGCGCACAAAATCGCCACGGGGGCCAAAGAGCCAGTGCTCATTTTCAGCCTAGAAATGAGCAAGGAGCAGCTGGTTGACCGTTTGCTCGCCATGGAATCCGGAGTCGACGCCTGGGCACTCCGCACCGGCAACCTAACAGATAGTGACTTTGAAAAACTCGGTGAAGCTATGGGCACGCTCAGTGAAGCAAAAGTATATATAGATGATACGCCAGGCATCACCGTCAGCGACCTGCGCACCAAAGCGCGCAGGGAAGCGCACAATCAAAAGCTCGGCCTTATCATAGTCGACTACCTTCAGCTGATGAGCGGCGGCGGCAGGTACGCGAGCGAAGGTAACCGTGTGCAGGAAATCTCCGAAATTTCCCGTGGTCTGAAAGGTGTAGCGCGTGAGTTAAACGTACCGCTCATCGCCCTAAGTCAGCTGAGCCGGTCAGTAGAAAACCGAAACCCGCAGATACCGCAACTTGCTGACCTCCGCGAATCTGGAAGCATCGAGCAAGACGCCGATGTCGTAGCGTTTTTGTACCGCGAAGACTATTACAATCCCGAAAGCGAGCGCAAAAACATCATGGACGTGCTCATCAAAAAACACCGTAACGGCCCGACCGGCGGAGTGGAATTATACTTCGACCGCGACAAACAGCGTATCCGTTCGCTCGACAACTCTCACACTTCTGACCCATTCGGTAGCTAGAACCAAACCTGCTCGTGTATACTTACTAATAAGTTGTCATGAACACAGCAAAACAAGTTTATACCCGTTTCTGGCGTGGTACCATTGTGGTCGCCAGCCTGACGGTCCTGGCGTACGTACTGTATTTCCACCAGCTCGGCACACTCTTGCCGGCCTACAGCCCAGCCGAGATTGCCAGCTATAAGGCGTCGTCCGACTGGCATCTCATTTTGAACAATCCTATCAACGCGCCGTTTAAAGTACCGGTGTGGCTTGGAACGGCAATTTTACATCATGGCATCATCGTAACGCGGTACGTTGCGGCTAGTTGGGGCATCGTCGCCGTGCTGTTGTTTTTCTTAATCGCCAGACTCCGCTATCGCTACTGGATTGCCCTCACGGGCACGGTGCTTTTCGCAACCTCCGCAGGATTTTTGCACGCCGCGCGGCTCGGCAGCGGCCTTGTATTGCAACTTGGAGTCCTTGTTTTCATCTGGTGCATCTTGCGCTACCGTGCGCGGTACGATTACCGGACATTTTTCGGCTATATAGCAGCATTGTTGCTCGGATTGTTATTTTATATCCCGGGCATGGTGTGGTTCATGCTTTTCGGCCTGATATTGCTGAATGGCGGTATCAGACGTCAGCTCCGTGAAATTGCCACTGGCCATTTGGTGGGCTGGGCGGTTTCGTTTTTCGCAGTCATAGCACCACTTATATATGCAATCGCACGGAAACCAAGCCTTGCATTGGACGTTGCCGGCCTACCACATGCACTCCATACACTTACGCAATATCCGCAAAATCTATTGCATACTTTGTTGGATATCGGTATTCGAAGCGACGCCAATCCGCTCTTGTGGGTCGACCATGTGCCGCTCCTGAATGTCATTGAGTTTGCATTAATCATAATCGGCATTTACATGTACATTTACCGCATCCGCCACACACGCTCTCTTAGTTCGATTTTCCTTATCGGAACAACCGTTTTGGCGCTACTTGTCGCCAGCTTTGGCGGTAGTGCAACTATCGTAATCCTCATACCGCTCATTTATCTCTTGATTGTCAGTGGGCTCAACAATTTGCTTGGGCAATGGCTGACCGTTTTTCCGCGCAATCCTATCGCACGTTCAACTGGCATCGTGCTCGTGGGTGTCATGTTATTCTTTTCCGTTTTGTACCAAGTCAGATCGTATTTCGTCGCCTGGCCGCACAATTCCGACACACGCCATTCCTTCGAACGCACAATCAAGCCGTAATCTGTTACAATATTTGGAGAAACAAGGAGAGTTTTTATGTCCCGATTTGACCAAGCCAAAATGCTCATGAGAGTGAAAAAGATCCAGAAAGAACTGCAGAAGCAAGTGATTACTGTGGAGCAGGGTGATGGTGCCGTGCGCGTTGAAATCACCGGTGAACAAAAGATTAAAAAAATCCACATCGACCCGAAAGCCGTTGACTTGGGTGACATCGCGCAGTTGGAACGCTGGGTTGAAGATGCCGTAAAAGACGCAATCCAACAAAGCCAGAAAATTGCCGCTGAAAAAATGCAGCCTATGATGGGCGCCCTGGGCGACCTCGGATTCTAAACCTATGGCAGAGATTCTGCCACCGGCTTTAACAAAACTAATTGAAGCGCTGGGCAATTTACCTGGTGTCGGGCCGCGCACCGCCGAACGGTACGCGTACTTTTTAGTGCGACACGACTCCGCCAAAGCATCGCAACTTTCGTCCGCACTCACGGAACTACACCCGGGCGTAAAATACTGCCCGAAAACGTTCGCGCTCATTGCAGCCGATCAGGATGTATCACCACTGTATAGCGACCCGCGAAGAGATAAAAGACTGGTGGCAGTTGTGGCCGAACCGCTCGATATTGTTGCACTAGAAAAAACTAATGGCTTCCACGGCACCTATCATGTGCTGGGAGGCCTTGTCAGCCCCATAGACGGAATCACACCTGAGCAACTCCATATCCGTGAACTTGTGAAACGGATAGACGACGATAAGGTCGAAGAAATCATCCTCGCCACCAATGCCAGCGTGGAAGGCGAATCGACCGCTTTATACATCCAGCAGCAAATTGGCGAACGCAAAGTTAAGGTCACACGTCTCGCCCGCGGCCTCCCAATAGGCGTCGACCTAGAATACGCAGATCAAATCACACTTAGCCGCGCCCTTGAAGGCCGCCAAGTCCTTTAATCTACCAGTTCGTAGCGTTGAACCGTTTCTCCTTCAGATTTTTCGACAGATTCAAGCCATTCAGATACCGGGCAAATGTAGTCAATATCTTGAGCAGCGGCAGGTGAATACCTAACGGCGATTACATCACTCTCCTTAAGAACACACAGCGCCTTCACAATATAGCGAGAATCGATATTTTTATAATGCCTATATAACCCACCAATGGCTACTTCTTCGGCCAACTCAGTTAGCTCAATCCTTAAATCTTCAAACGAAGCTCGCTCAAATCCCATATTTATTAGCCTACCAGAAGCTATTGCAGACTAAAACTGGTAAAATAACAGGGATATGCAAGATAAGATCCTTGAACTTGTAAATAATGCTCAGAAAATCGTCATAGTGCAGGCCGACAATCCTGACGCCGACAGCCTTGGCAGTAGCCTCGCGCTTGAACACATACTAGGTGATTTGGGAAAAGATGTGTATCTATACTGCGGCGTAGATGTGCCAACTTACCTTCGATATCTGAGCGGCTGGGACCGCGTGCTAAATGAATTCCCGAGCAACCACGACCTAAGCATCATCGTCGATGCCAGCACCTACACACTTTTCGACCAGCTCGAAAAAAGGGGTAAGTGGGGCACGCTAAAAAGCAAGCCGAGCATAGTACTCGACCATCATGCGACCGTAGAAAAGCCGCTTGATTTCGCCGCCGCCAGTATTATTGACCCTAATATCGCGTCCACGGGCGAACTCATCTTTGGGCTTAGCAACGATTTGGGGTGGAACGTAAACAGCGAAGCCGCCGAACTCCTAATGTCATCGATCTTGGGTGACACCCAGGGGCTCATGAATGACCTAACCAAAGCTAGCACGTACCTTACCATGGCAGCCCTGACAGATCTTGGCGCCAACCGGCCAAAGCTCGAAGAGTTACGGCGCGAATACAGCAAAATGGCGCCAGTGATTTACCAGTATAAAGGCCGTCTGCTTGAGCGCACAGAGTTTGCGTACGATGGCAGGATTGCTTTTGTTACCATCCCACAGGTAGAAATCAACGAATATAGTCCACTCTACAACCCAGCACCGCTCGTACAGTTCGACATGTTGCAGGTACAAGATGTGCAACTTTCGATTGTATTCAAGCGCTACGACG
>Ga0157374_10001868_pt1 | contig 17723 bp, 11 predicted proteins | sample M25metaG_FD_115308 | JGI IMG/M metagenome (GOLD analysis project Ga0157374, IMG submission 115308) | Miscanthus rhizosphere microbial communities from Kellogg Biological Station, Michigan, USA - M2-5 metaG | ecosystem: Host-associated > Plants > Roots > Rhizosphere > Soil | place: USA: Michigan...
CTTTGTCGAATGAGGCGCAGACGGGGGAGTGTTATGTTCCGTCTGAGATCATCGATGCGCAGACGGGCGAGCGATTTTTGCTGACAGAAGGTACCCGCAGACTGCGTTTAGTGACGACCGTGCGGGTTGCAGATGCGCAGGAGAAGCGGCGGCTTCGCGAGAGCTATGGCGCTGTGATGGTGGACATGGAAGCGGCTGCGGTTGCGAGGCTGGCGCAGATGCGCAGAATTTCGATCTGCTGCTTCAAAGCAGTCTCCGATGCACAGGACGCGGTGCTTCCCGATCTGAACCCGTTCATCGACGCGCAGGGACAGATGAAGATGCTGCCGTTTCTCGCGCATGTTGCGTTGCGGCCAAATCTCTGGGGATCGCTGCTGGCCTTGGGGAGAAACAGTTCGGCAGGCGCTAAGGCAATCGCGGAGAGCGTTGAGAGATTCTTAGTAGAGAAAGATGTGGCAGGAGCCAACGGGACGGGAGCAGTTTGATGATGGAAGTGCCGAAGACGATGCGCGCGGCGGTGTACCGCGGCGTAAACGATGTTCGCGTGGAGACAGTTCCGGTGCCGGAGATCGGGCCCGGTGAGGTATTGGTGAAGATCCACACTTGCGGGATATGCGGGACCGATCTGAAGAAGATTCACACGGGATCACATTCGGCGCCGCGTGTCTTCGGGCATGAGATGGCTGGAACGGTCGTTGCGATTGCCGGCGGCGTGACTGACTATGCCGTAGGTGATCGCGTGATGGCGTATCACCATATTCCTTGCGGCGAATGCTTCTATTGCCGCAAGCACACCTTTGCGCAATGCGAGACCTACAAGAAAGTAGGCTGTACCGCTGGGTTTGAGCCCTCCGGCGGAGGCTTTGCCGAGTACATCCGCGTGATGGACTGGATCGTTCGAAAAGGGCTGGTGAAGATTCCCGACGGCGTGCCGTTCGAGCAGGCCTCGTTTATTGAGCCGGTCAACACGTGTTATAAGGCCGTCGCGATGCTGAACCTGCAACCTGACGAGACCGTGCTGGTGATCGGTCAGGGGCCGATTGGAATTCTGCTGGCTGCGCTTGCGAAGCGGACGGGAGCAACCGTGCTGACCAGTGATCTGTACGCCGAGCGGCACGCAGTGGCGGTGAAGTTTGGGTTGGATCGTCCGCTGGATGGACGCGGCGATGTGGTGGCCGCCGCGAAGGCCGCGACGCAGGGCCGTGGCGCCGACGCCGCGCTCGTCGCTGTTGGCGGCAATGCTCTGATCACTGTGCCGATGAATGCGATTCGTCCCGGTGGCCGCGTGATGCTGTTTGCCGCGACCCAACACGGCGAAGCTCCATTCGATCCCGCGGCGGTGTGCATGGATGAAAAGACGCTGATGGGGTCCTACAGCTCCTCTGTCGCGATCAACGACGAAGTCGCGCAGCTTGTTCTGAACGGATACAGCACTGGCTTGGACCTAACGCAGCTGATCTCGCACCGCTTCTCGATTGAGGATGCGATAGTCGCGATTGACCTTGCATCGAATCCGCAGCCGGACTCGATGAAGATAGTGATTCAGCCTGGGTTGTAACGACGATCAGTCGCGATTGCGCTTCTTGATCTCGACGTTGAGCCGCTTGATCTTCTGATTCAGCGTCGAAAGCGGGATGCGGAAGTACTCGGCTGCCTCGGTCTGGTTCCAGTGGCAGCGCTCCAGGCGATCGGCGATGATGCGGCGTTCGATCTCCTCCATCAGGTCGAAGAGCGACGCGTCTGGCTGGTGCTCGAGCATCGTGACCGAGTACGTGCTGCCGGTGAGCTGTGCGGGAAGTAGTTCCGGATGGATGACTTTCCCGTTCGAGAGTACGACGCCGCGTTCCATCGCATTCTCTAACTCGCGAACGTTGCCGGGCCACTCGTAGTCCATGAGGATGCGCATCGCTTCGGGCGACAGCGTTCGCTCGTCCATGCCATTCTCATTCGCGTAGAACTTGAGGAAGTGCGCAGCGAGCAGAGGGATGTCTTCGCGGCGTGAACGCAGTGGAGGAAGCTCAAGCGTAATAACGTTGAGTCGATAGAAGAGGTCCTCGCGGAAGCGGCCTGCGCGCACAGCCTCATGTAGATTCACGTTAGTGGCGGCGATGATGCGGACGTCGACCTGTATCTCCTGCGTGCCGCCAAGATGCATGAAGCGTCGATCCTGCAGGACGCGAAGGATCTTCGCCTGCATGTCCATGGTCATAGTGCCGATTTCATCCAGGAATAGTGTGCCGCCGTTGGCGACTTCGAAGAGGCCCTTCTTGGCGGAGACCGCCGAGGTGAACGCCCCCTTGACGTGGCCGAAGAGTGTTGATTCGAGCAGGTCCGATGGGACGGCGCCGGTATTGACTGGAACGAAAGGGCGCTCTCGGCGGGGCGAGTTAGCATGGATGGCCTTGGCGATCAATTCCTTGCCGGTTCCGCTCTCGCCCTGGATAAGAACAGTGGATCGGCTTGGCGCGACCTGTGCCACAAGGTCGAAGAGCTTCAGCATCAACTCGCTCTTGCCGATGATGTTTTCGAAGTTGTAGCGCTGCTTCAGCGTGCGCTTGAGTTGGACGACTTCTTCTTCGGCGCGATGGCGAGCGATAGCAGCACGAATGTCGGCCAGCAGCTTCTCGTTATCCCATGGCTTCTGGACGAAGTTCTCCGCGCCGGCGCGGATCGCGTCAACGACGTTGCCCATGGTCCCGAAGGCCGTGATCATGATGACGGGAAGGTTGGGGTGTTGCTCGACGATGCGAGGAAGCAGGTCCATGCCGCTTTCGCCGGGCAGAGCGAGATCGAGCAGCAGCAGGTCGTACTCGTTGCGGGAGAGCAGGTCCATGCCGGCGGCGCCATCGACCGCCATATTGACGGTGAATCCTTCGAGCGTGAGCATCGTGTCGAGCGATTCGCGGATGGCCGCCTCGTCATCGATGATGAGGATGCGCGGGCTCCCCGCGATTCTTTCGTCGCCGCGGTGCGTCAGTTCTGTTGCAATCTCATTCGGCGCGGATGCTGTTACATCAGGCATGAATCGTCTTCCTATCGGTTTCCTGTACGCCAGCGGAGTGCGCGGGCGAAGTCAGCGCGCGAGGGCCGGAGGCAGGGAACTCAAGCTGAAACGCAGTGCCTACGCCGACCTCGCTCTCCACGTGGATCTTTCCGGCATGCTCCTGCATGATGCCGTAGCTGACGGCAAGGCCCAGGCCGGTGCCCTTGTGCCCGCCTTCCTGCGGCTTCGTCTTTGTAGTGAAGAAGGGATCATAGATGCGATGCAGATGCTCGCGCTCAATTCCGGCGCCTGTGTCTTGGATGCGCACGAGTACACGGCCGGTGCTGCGAAACGTTGCGACTCGCAATGTGGAATCGGAGGTTCCGAACATTGCGTCCTTCGCGTTGAGCATCAGGTTCAACAGGACCTGTTGCAGTTTGCCGCGGTTGCCGTGGATGAATGGAAGCTGCGGGTCGAAGTTTGTTTCGACGCGAATCTTCGCTGTCTTGAGTTGGTGCTCCAGCAGATTGAGCGTATCGCGCAGCAGGTCGTTCAGGTCAACGTTAGTGAACTCGCTTCCGCTGGTGCGGGAGAAGTTCAGAAGGCCGTTGACGATCTCCGATGCGCGGAAGGTCTGTTGTGTGATCTTTTCCAGCACCGGCGCCAGACGCTCGTCGTCACGCATGTGCTTGGTGAGCATTTGTGCATAGCTCGAAATAACGGCAAGAGGAGTGTTGACCTCGTGAGCGACGCCAGCTGCCAGCAGGCCGATCGAAGAAAGCTTCTCCGACTGCGTCAGTTGGGCCTCCATCTGGATACGGTCGGTTATATCGTCGACCAGGATAATGCGGCCGATGGCGATGAAGTTGCGCGTGACGAGCGGGGCGATGGCGATATTGGCAACGCGGCTCTCGCCGGAGGGAAGCGCGAGGCGGAACTTGTAGAGCGTGTGCGTGCCCTGCTCGTCGCGAACTGCGTTGAAGCGCGAGATGAAGTCCGCGGGGAAGAGCGCGGAGAGCGACTGGCGGAGAGCCTCGGCGCGTGGCTTCGCGAACATGACCTCCATCTGGGCGTTCCAGCTTTCCACGCGGTCGTCGAGGTCGACGGCGAAGATGCCGATGTTAATGGACTCGACGATGTTCTCGTTGAACTCCTTCAGGCGCTCGAAGTCGGTGATCTTCTGTTCGAGGCGGCGGTAGAGCTGCGCATTCTGGATCGCGATGCCGATGTAGCCGGCCAGCGATTCAAGCACCTCCATCTCTTCGCTCGAGAGGAAATCGCCGTCGTTGGTGCGACCCAGACCAATCACCGCAACGGTGCGGGTTCCGGAGCCCTCACGATTGGCCACACGGCAGGGAAGGTAGTAGTTCAGGTCGAGCCGGGCGGCGCTCAGCCGCTGGGCCTCGGGCAGACGCAGGACCTGCTGCGGGTTTTCAAGGAAGAGGTGGCTGTTGGAGCCGGGCCTGTCGAAATCGAAAAAGTCGACATCGAGCCCTTTGAGTTCCGCTGGAGACAGGTTGTTGAGGCCATGCGAAGCAACAAGCGCGAATCGCGAGTCTGAGAGGGGCTGATCGTTGTCGGCCGCCAGGAATACAGCGACGCGGGTGACCAGCAGGGTCTGCGGCAGCCGCTCGACGATGGAATCAAGCAGAGCGCGCAGATCAGTCTGCGAGTTCAGGCCGCGGCCGAACTCTACCAAGGTCTCGCGGTAGTCGAAGCGTCTCTGGTCGAAGATACGATCGACGCGAGCCTGGATGGCGCGCTTGAGCGGATCGAAGATCAGGCCAGTGACGATGATTGCGATCAGAAGGCCCCACGTGCGCAGACTGGGCAGGCGGGCGTGCACCATCTCCGCCGTTACGGCCACAACGCCGAAGTAGAGGCCCACCAGTGCTGCAGTCGCCAGCGTATAGGTCACGCCGCGCTTGAAGATCAGGTCGACGTCCATCAGCCGATAGCGGACGATGGCCCAGCTGAAGGTCAACGGAAGGAAGACCAGTGAGAGACCGGCGAACTTCGTCAGCAGGCTCGGTACCTGGATGTCGGCGAGGTAGGGAATTGCAGCCAGCAGCGTGTAGGGCGCGATTGCCAGCAGTGTGCCGCGGGTCAGCCACTTGAGTTGTTGGCGCTCGAGTCCGGAGCCGGCATGTCGGTAGCGATACTGGAAGACGAGGGCAGCGATTACGTAGTACAGCGCCATGTAGCCCACCGAAATCTGGTCCAGTTTATGGCGCAGAATTTCGGTCGCTGACCAGTACTTGATCGCCCACGCCTGCAGACCTACAAGGAAGATTCCAGGAAGATAGAGCGCGACGCAAAGGATCTGTCGACGCAGCTTGCCGGAGCGTTTGGGTGAATAGTCGTCCGAGAAGTTGACCGCAAAGTGCAGGAAGAGCGCTGGCTGCAGCGCTGCCGCTGCCATGTTGCCCCAGTAGATTATCCAGTCGAACGTGTCCAACTCGGTCGTGTATTTGAAGGAGTAGAGAACGAACGAGACCAGACAGAAGACGTAGAAGTGGGTGGATTTCGGTGCGGTCCAGCGCCGGAAGAGGACGTAAATTCCGATGCACAGGTAGACCAGTGCAATGAATCGCAGACCCTGGTTGATCGAGCGGTCCGTCGGCTCAAGGATTACCTGGATGTCGAGCTTCGCCGCTTCTTTTAGTCCGTCAGCATGGGGTACGGGCCTCAGGATGGAGTAGGTCGCATGAGCCCAGATGCCGCTGCGGAACATCTCGCGGACCAGAGGGGCCATGCGGGTGACGGGGCGCTCGTTGATGCCGACCAGAACGTCGCCGACGCGGATACCCGCGCGGTTTCCGGGCGAGCCGGTCGGGACGTGGTTGGCGCGAAGGCCGCCAGATGCCTCTACCCACGAGACACCATCCGTAGGGACCTCGAAGCTATTCTCCCGCTCCAGGTTCATCAACGCCAAAACGCAGGCCGCCAGCGTGGCAATAGCAAGCGCGATGGCGAGGATTCGCGTTTGGGCGGCGTTTTTCATCATTAGTCAGCGTTATAGAAGCACATCACGTGCCAAACCATTTACATCGGGCATATCAAGGGTTGCACAATCTTGCGCTTGCAATACCCTATGGAAAATCATACCGAGTTCCGCAATTCAATTACAGACGGAGCGTCAACGTTTACCGAAATTTACGGGGATCCACCCACCCGCCTTCTCAGCTTCTGCTTAAAGAGACTCGTTTGCAACAAAAATAGAGCAATGGGTTCGTTAATCATCCTGTAACATATTGAACTTTGGGGGTTGGGTGGAGTAATGGCTGTAGGAGGAGACCAAATCCGGATCGAAGATGAGTTCGTGTCGGTAAATGGTGTGAGTCTTCACTACCACCGCGCCGGATCTGGCCGACCGCTCCTTCTGCTGCATGGTCTGGTAGGTTCCGCCGGTAATTGGCGGCAGAACATCAGCTTTCTTGCCCGACATGCGACCGTCTATGCGGTCGATCTCTTGAATATGGGCCAGTCAGAGCGGGTGCCGGGGCTGGATGCCAGCCTGGAAGCAACTGCTGATCGCGTGGCCGCCTGCATGGACGCTTTGGGGCTGAATGAGGCGGACGTTGCTGGGCACTCCCACGGAGGAGCGCTCGCCATGATGCTTGCGGCCCGCCACCCGGAGCGTGTCCGCCGCCTGATCCTATTCGCTCCGGCAAACCCCTACTGCGATCTGGGCCGTCAGCTCATCGGTTTTTATCAGACCCGAGTGGGCATGTGCCTGGCCAGGCAGATTCCCTGGTTGCCGCGGATGTTGAAGAAGACAGCGCTTAGCCGCATGTACGGCGACCCCTGCCGCGTGCCCAAAGATGCGCTGGAAGGCTACACCGCTGGCCTGCGCGTTCCCGGCACGGTCGAGCATGTGTTGAACATCGTTCGCGGATGGTACGCGGACATGGGACAGTTGCGCGAGGTGCTGGCTGACCTGGCGGAAAAGCCGACCCTGCTGATCTGGGGAGACCGCGATCGGGCGGTTGGGCTCGACTCCGCACGGGAGTTGCAGCGAACACTTCGCCGGTCGCGATTGGTCGTTCTTCCAGGCGTTGGGCATATCCCGTTCGAAGAGGTGCCGGAGGCCTGCAACGACGCGATGTACGATTGGCTTGCGAGCCCGCTACCTTCGTAGTAGTTATCTGTCTAGCCCGATGACGTTAGCCTGCAACTAACCCAAAGGTATCCTCGAGCCATTGCCGCATCGCGGCCTGCATTTGTTCGAGTTTTGGCCCTGGTGACGACGGCGTTCCTTGAAAAAAGTGTTCCGCCCCATCGATCCATACGATGCGCTTGGGGTCTGCGGTTTCCTGCAGCATCGGCTCGACGAACTTTCGCGGGCCAAACTGGTCTTCCGTTCCGCTAATAAACAGCTTGGGTTTCGTGCAGCCGTCCAGAAACTCATAGGTGTAACTGCGGCCCTCTGCGCGATAGGGCACACCGAGTCCAATAAACCCCGGAACCCGGGGGTCGCCGCATCCCGCTCGCATACTCACGAACGACCCAAAGGAAAACCCAGCGAGCAGAATAGGTAGGTGCAGTTTGGCATCCAGCCAGTCCAGCGCGGCGCGCGCATCGTCGAGCTCGCCCGCTCCTTGATCGAAATCGCCCTCGCTCAACCCCACGCCGCGAAAGTTGAAGCGAAGCACCGGCAGACCCAGGCCGGCAAAGACCTTCATCGCGTGGTAGACCACCTTGTTGTGCATCGTGCCGCCGCCGAGCGGATGCGGATGGCAGACCAGCGCGGCGAAACGCGCATCTGCGCGGCCACCGTTCAGCACGGCTTCGAGCTTGCCCGCGGGTCCGCGTAGATCGTCGATCGAACGGATGACCGATCCAGAGTGAGTGGTGTGTTCGAGCGTCATCGTCTCAAGTCTAACCGTGCGGTGTTCCAGCACTCCAAACAACGTGACTCGCTATCGTATGCTGGAGCCATGCCCGTCGATCCAATTCAGCTCACCCGAAAGCTCGTTGATATCGAGTCCACGACCTATCACGAGGGACCGGCAGGAGCCTTTCTGCACGAGTATCTCGAAGGCCAGCGCTACAAAGTAGAGCGCATGGCTGTCTCTCAGCCCGACCGCACTCTGACGCCCGGAGCCGGGGACGGAGAGCGCTTTAACATCTACGCCACGCTACCCGGAGTAACCCCCGATGTGGTCCTCTCAACACACATGGACACGGTACCGCCGTTCTTCGGCAGCCGAGAGGACGATGAGTTTGTCTACGGACGCGGGTCGTGCGACGCCAAGGGCATCATTGCTGCGCAGATCGCAGCCGCCGACCGTCTGCGTGACGCTGGGGTGAAGGTCGGGCTGTTGTTCGTCGTAGGCGAAGAGCGCGACTCTGCTGGTGCCGCAGTGGCCAACATGAACCCCAGGGGATCGAAGTTCCTGATAAACGGGGAGCCCACAGACAACCGGCTGGCGCTTGCCTCAAAGGGCGCGTTGCGTTGCGAGCTACGTGCGAAGGGAAGAATGGCCCACTCGGCTTACCCCGAGTTGGGTGAGTCGGCCATCGACAAGCTGATCGGCGCCCTGAATGACGTCCTCGCGATGCCCCTGCCGATAGAACCCGAGATCGGCCCTTCGACCCTGAACGTAGGCCTGATCGCGGGAGGTCGCGCACCGAATGTAATCGCCGATAAGGCCGAGGCGCACATCCTCATTCGCCTCGTCGGTCCTGCCGATGAGACGAAGCACAACATCGTGAAGATCGTCGGTGACCGTGCCGACGTTGAGTTTTCTCTGGAGCTGCCCTTCGTGCGCATGCGGAAGGTCGGCGACCTGCCAACGATGGTCGCGAAGTTCACCACGGATATCCCGTCACTTACCAACTGGGGCGAGCCGTTCCTCCTTGGGCCCGGCTCCATCCACGTCGCGCATACCCCGGATGAGAAGATCGCCAAGAAGGAGCTTTTGGAAGCGGTTGGCCTTTACTACAACCTCGCAACGAGTCTCGTGAGTTAGTGGACTATTTGAGGACACCGTGCGTTTCTATACAGAGAATGAGTGCGAAGACTGGCTGCATCAACGTGGCCGCAAAAAACCGGGCGAGTCGACACCCCATGTTCAACGCATCGGCTATCCAACTGAACCGTATCGCGTCTTCGGACTCGCTCATTGGCTAGCGACATCCCACACCCACAGAATGCCGGTGTTATTGTGGATCACTGAGTGGGGAATTTGGCCAAACAGCGAAAACTGGCATTTGTACTATCGTCTGCGCCAAACATATGGCGACCAAAGCCTTCTCCAGGATGCACCTGGACACCTATTTCTTGAGCATGAAACCAACGACTTCGCCTCGTTTCTTCAGATAGGAATTCTAAACGGATGGGGCGGATATGTCCTTACTCAAGCGAATTACCTCAATGCCTTCTTTAGTCACGATGAATACATGGATTTCTTTGTTTCCGACGACAAAGCACTTGACGATTTAAGAACGAGTTTGACAGATGCAGGGCTATAAAAACGTTCATAAAAGGACGAGAGTATTCCGGCCTCAGGTTTGGTTCACCGAATTAGTGACGCGTTTTCCTCACTCAGTGCGGGCTTAACATAGAACTATGGCCGCCGAGTTTACCCACCTCCATCTGCACACGGATTACTCTCTCCTTGATGGAGCCTGCGACGTCGATAAACTCGCCGCCCACCTGAACAAGATCGGCCAGACCGCCGCGGCCATGACTGACCACGGCAACATCTACGGCGCCGTTCACTTCTTCGATGCCATGAAGAAGAAAAATCTTAAGCCCATCCTCGGCTGCGAGCTTTACCTCTCCGAGACTGACGATCACCGTGCGCTCTCCGGCGGCTACAACCACTTCCTCGTGCTCGCTGAAAACGAAGAGGGCTACCGCAACCTCGTCCGCCTCACCAGTGAAGCCGCGCTTCATGGCTTCTACCGCAAGCCGCGCGTCTCAAAAGAGTTCCTCTCGCGCCACACCAAGGGACTCATCGGCTTCTCCGGCTGCCTCGCTGGCGAGCTGAACCAGCACCTGATGGCAGGGAAGTACGACGAGGCAAAGAAGACCGCCGGCCGCTTCGAAGAGATGTTCGGCAAGGGCAACTTCTTTCTAGAGGTGCAGGACCACGGCCTGCAGCCCGACAAGCCTGTACGCGAAGCGCTCTACAAGATGGAGCGCGAACTGGGCATCCCACTCATTGCGACCAACGACAGCCACTACGTCGCCGACGACGACTCTCGTGCCCACGAGATTCTGCTTTGCGTTCAGACTGCGGGCAGCATGAACGACCCCAATCGCTTCAAGTTCGACACGCAGGAGTTCTACATCAAGTCGGCCGACGAGATGCACCGCCTCTTCGCCGATAACCCTGATGTCTGCACACGCACAATGCAGTTCATCGACCGCTGCAATCTGAAGCTCAGTGCAGTCGATAATCCGTTCCCTGAGTTTCCCGTCCCAGAGGGCCATACCCTCGACAGTTACTTCGAGCAGGTCTGCCGTGAGGGACTACGCAAACGCCTCGATACCACCGTCGCTCACCTGCGCGAGCACGGCCTTCTGCGTAAGTCCATCGCCGACTACGAAGCCCGTCTGAACCGCGAGCTGGACTGCATCAAGCAGATGAAGTTCCCCGGCTACTTCATGATCGTCTGGGATTTCATTCGCTACGCCAAGGAGCAGGGAATTCCTGTAGGTCCAGGCCGTGGTTCCGCCGCCGGTTCGCTTGTTGCCTACGTGATGGAGATTACGGACATTGACCCGCTCCAGAACGAGCTGCTCTTCGAGCGCTTCCTCAACCCCGAGCGCGTCTCAATGCCTGATATCGACATCGACTTCTGCATGAACCGCCGCGGCGAGGTCATCGAGTACGTCAAGCGCAAGTACGGCAACGATCAGGTCGCGCAGATCATCACCTTCAACACCATGGCAGCCAAGGCCGCTATTAAGGACGCCGGCCGCGCGCTCGAGATGCCTTACGGCGAAGTCGACCGCATCGCAAAGATGATCCCGGCGACTATTGGCATCACCATCGATCAGGCGCTCAAGGACAAAGGCCCGCTCGCCACCGCGTACGACTCCGACCCCAAGATCAAGGAGCTGATCGACACCGCGATGCGTCTGGAGGGTCTGGTACGCGGAGCAGGCGTGCACGCCGCCGGCGTTGTCATCGCGCCCAAGCCCCTCACCGAGCTTGTCCCCGTCACCCGGACCAAGGACGAGGCCACCGTCACCGCCTACGACATGAAGGCCGTCGAGAAGATGGGCCTTCTAAAGATGGACTTCCTCGGCCTGACGACCCTCACCGTCATCGATGACTGCTTGAAGCTGATCAAGCAGACAACCGGCGAAGTCATCGACCTGACGAAAATCCCGCTCGACGATGCGAAGACCTACGAGCAGGTCTTCCATCGCGCGCTCACTTCAGGCGTCTTCCAGTTTGAATCCGGCGGCATGCGCGACGTTCTTCGACGCTACAAGCCCACGACCGTCGAAGACCTCACCGCTCTCAACGCGCTCTATCGCCCAGGCCCGATCCAGGGTGGCATGATCGACGACTTCATCGAGCGCAAGTGGGGACGCCGCGCCGTCGAGTACCTCCTTCCCGAACTGGAAGGTCTGCTCAAGGAAACCCTTGGCGTCATCGTCTATCAGGAACAGGTTATGCAGATATCGTCTGCTATAGCTGGCTACTCGCTCGGCGGCGCTGACCTTCTCCGTCGTGCCATGGGGAAAAAAGATCCTGAAGCCATGGCGAAGCAGCGCGACTTGTTCATGCAGGGTGCTGCGGAACGCAAACACCCCAAGGAGAAGGCCGGCCAGCTATTCGACCTCATTCTTCAGTTTGCCGGATACGGCTTCAACAAGTCGCACTCGGCGGCCTATGCGCTTCTTGCGTACCACACCGCATGGCTCAAGACGCACTACCCGGTCGAGTTCATGGCCGCGTTGCTCACCAGCGAAACTTCGAAGCCCGAAAACGTCGTGAAGTACATCGGCGAGTGCCGCGAAATGAACATCCCCGTCGTGCCGCCCAACGTGCAGATGTCGGACGCAAACTTCACGCCGGTGAAGATCGAACAGGGAAGCGCCATCGGCTTCGGTCTCGCTGCGATCAAAAACGTAGGCTTTAACGCCATCGAGTCCATCATCGCTGCACGCAACGAGCTGCGCAAGGAAGGGAAGCAGGGCTTCGCTTCGCTGTGGGACTTCTGCGAGAAGGTCGATCTCTCGCGTCTGAACAAGCGTGTGCTCGAATCGCTCATCAAGGCGGGTGCGATGGATTCCTTCGGCGCACGCGCACAGACCACGGCAGCGCTGGACCGTGCGATGGAACGCGCACAAAAGGCGCAGCGCGACGCCGCCGCCGGTCAGAGCGGCCTCTTCGGCATCTTCGATTCTGACGTGTCCGCAGGAGCGAAGTCAGAAGATGCGTTGCCCAGCGTGCCGGAGTGGGACGAGCACACACGCCTGCAGAACGAAAAAGAAGTCCTCGGCTTCTTCGTCTCTGGCCACCCCATGGACAAGTACCGCGAGAAGCTGCGGAACATCAAGTTCGTCGACACGGCAACGGCATGCGAGATGAAGCCCGAGCCACAGGTCTTCCGCCGCGGACGCGACGAGCAGCCTCAGAACGAGATCCAGATTGCTGGTGTCATCACCGGCCTAAAGGTTGCTAAATCCAAGCGCTCCGGCGAACTCTACGCTCAGGCTGCACTCGAAGACACCACTGGCAAGATTGAACTGATCGCCTTCCCGCAGTCCTACGAAAAGCTTGCCGAGAAGCTCAAGATCGAGGTACCGGTTCTCGTCCGAGGTGTTCTGCGTGGCGAAGAGGACTCTGCGCCCAAGCTCGCCATCTCATCAATCCAGGCGCTCGAAGACGTCAAGATCAAGCTGCCCGAAGCCCTGCGCATCAAGGTGCCTCTGCACAATCCTGACGAAGCTCTGCTCGACAAACTCCACGCTGTCCTTACCGGCGCCCCCGGCAAAGGCAAGCTCCTGCTCGACCTGGAGGAGCCGGGCGAGTTCTGCGCCGTGCTCGAACCCAACGGTGTCCTGGTCGCTGCCGATCGCCTCTTTATCGACCGAGTCGAAGAACTTGTCGGCCTTGGCGGCGTTCGCGTAATCGAATAATCGGATCAGACCTCGGCGATTTATCTTCCGTCGATTACCCGCTCGCGTTACCTTTGTGAGCATGGCCCCCACAAAGAGAATCTCCGCCCTGCTCGGTGCAGCAGTGTTGCTCTCTTGCCTCCATGCGAACGCAGCCTTCTCACGCCCGAAGCTTGATACGCTCAGCGAGTCATTCTGGACGTGGCGCGCAACAGAGCAGCCATTCACGAACGACGACATCCCGCGCATCGAACGCGCTGCGGACTTCACTGTCGACTGGTCACCCTCCGCGGTGAAGAAGTACAGCACGCGAATCGCGGAGTTTGAAAAGCAGTGGCGCGCACTCGACATGACGGGAGCCTCCGTCGCCGACCAAATCGACTATCGCCTCCTCGGTTCGGCAATCGCCCGCGTCTACTGGGAGCTCGACGTAGTGCCCATGTGGCGTGAGAATCCCGACTTCTACGTGCAGCAGAGCCTCGGCAGCGTCTACGCCATCATCCTTCCTCCGCCACCCATCCAACCTGATCGTCAGAAGCAGGTCCTCTCGCGCCTCGAACGAATTCCCGCCACACTCAACGACGCACGCGCCAACCTTGCCGACATGCGCGCTCCATACGTACGCGTCACACTGCACACGCTCGACGGCATCGAAGCCCACCTGCAGCGCTTCAAAGATGCAATGCAGCCGCAGTTAACTTCCGAAAATAAGGCGACGTTCGACAAAGACGTAACCGCGGCACAGGAAGCACTCGTTAGCTATCGCACATGGCTGCAGCGCAAAGCAAAGGGCCTGCCCGAAAAGACGGCAGTAGGACGCGAAGGCTACCTCTACTTCCTCCGTAACGTAGCTCTGATGTCATACACGCCTGAGCAGATGCTCGCCATGGGGCGACAGGAGTGGGAACGCTCAGTCGCCTTCGAGAGCTACGCGCAGGCAGCCAACACTGGCCTGCCCAAAATGCCTGTATTTCCCAATGTCCAGGCACAAGAGGCTGCAGGCGAAAAAGCCGAGTTGGAAATCCGTGAGTACCTGGTCTCGCACGGCATCCTCTCTGTCCCGCCTGAGATCAAGCACTATCGCGACCGCGCCATTCCGCCTTACGTCGCCGCACTCGGCTTCATGGGAGTAACCGACGACCTTACCGGCCCATCACACCTCGATCAAGACAGTGTCAGCTACAAGGGCGACCCGACCAAGGCGAAGGGCTTCTTCTCAGTCGTCACCGCGATGGACGTGCGACCCTTGATGATTCATGAAGGCATTCCCGGCCACTACTTCCAGATGGCCTGGAGCTGGCACCACCCCGATCCTATCCGCCGCCACTATTACGACTCTGAATCGAACGAAGGCATCGGCTTTTACGCCGAAGAGATGATGCTCGAAGCCGGGCTTTTCAAGGACGCTCCGCTTATGAGCGAGAGCATCTACAGCATGATGCGCCTTCGCGCGCTACGCACCGAGGTGGACATCCGCCTTGCGCTCGGCACCTTCACTCTTGAGCAGGCCGCCGACTACCTCACGTCCACCGTTCCCATGGATCGCGGCACTGCCGACAGCGAGGCCGCCATGTTCGCCTCCACGCCCGGGCAGGCCATCACCTATCAGATCGGAAAGCTCGACATTATCCGCATGCTCTCCGACGCCCGTCAGAAACAGGGCGACGCGTTCAAGCTGCAAAGCTTCCACGACCTCGTCTGGCTAAACGGCAACCTTCCCTTTGCTCTGCAGCGCTGGGAGATGCTCGGAGACGCGAAGGACGTGCCACCCATTCCAGCCTCGTTCGCCTGGACTCCCAGGTCTAGATAAACAACACAGCGCCACCACGAGACGCAGAGAGGAGCCGGACGGTACAATCGAAGCGGATACTTTACTGACTTCGATATGGCAGAACACCAGACGAGCAAAGCCGGTCCGACTTCCTCCACCGGGTCCCATGTTCCAGCGGCCTGGATCAAGACGGAGCTGGCGCGACACCCGCAGCGCCCTTACCCCATGGACTTCATCGAAGCAATCTTCACCGACTTCAGCGAGATTCACGGCGACCGCGCCTTCGGCGACGATCAGGCGATGTCTGCGGGCATGGCATGGTTCCACGGCGAGCCCGTCATGGTCATCGGCAACCTCAAGGGCCGCACCCTCAAGGAACGCGTCGCGCGCAAATTCGGCTCGCCCGACCCTGAAGGCTATCGCAAGGCTCTCCGGGCCATGAAGATCGCCGAAAAGTTTGGCCGCCCCATCTTCACCTTCATCGATCTGGCCGGTGCCTATCCCGGCATCGGAGCCGAGGAGCGCGGCCAGGGCGAGGCCATTGCCCGTAACCTGCTCGAGATGTCCCGGCTGCGCGTTCCCACCATCGCCACTATCACGGGCGAAGGCGGATCAGGTGGAGCGCTTGCGCTAGCAGTAGCCGATCGCGTCCTCATGCTCGAGAACGCAATCTACTCCGTCATCTCGCCCGAAGGCTGCGCCTCGATCATGTGGAAGGACGCGAACAAAAAGCAGCAAGCAGCCGCGGCACTGAAATATACCGCTACAGACGTTGTCGCGCTAGGCTGTGTTGACGACGTGCTGGGTGAGCCCGACGGCGGCAGCCATAACGATCCCGCGGCAGCCTTCGCTTCCGTCGACGAGCGCCTGCGTTACCACCTCGCCAGCCTGCACACGCTCTCCATCGATCAGCTACTTGAGGAGCGCTATCGCAAGTTCCGCAACATCGCGCAGTTCTACACCAGCGACTCCGCCAGCGTTCAGGCACCTGCCTCGACCATCGCCTGACGGGCTCGCTCCACGGAGCACCTACCGTTGTCCGCGCCTCACTCGACGACCACGCAGCAGCGCACCGGCAAGACCTTCCTGCTTGCCCTCTTCGGCACTGCAATCGCCTGGTCCATCTCCTCGTCGCTGCTCTCCGCAAGCTCTGCGCGAGGCATCACGAATCGCTTTAACATCGACATTGCGCGCCCTCTCCTTGCTGCGCTCTTCTTTCTCTTCCTCCTCGCCGTCGGCTTCTGGCTCCTCCAGACCATCGCGCGCAGGCCCGCCTCCGCGCGCTTTGTTCTCGGGCTTCCCAAGCGCCCCACGTCAGGCCGGGAGTGGCTGCTCGGCACCGCGATCGGATGGGGCATGGTCGTACTAGCCGTCCTCCCCATCGCTCTCACCGGCAGCCTTCACGTAGCCTTCTGGACTGAGCCCCGCGCCGTTCGCCTCATCTTCTTCAACCTCGCCGCCATCGCTGCAGCATCGCTCGCCGAAGAGGTGGTCTTCCGCGGCTATCCCTTCCGCCTCCTCATCGAAGCCATTGGCCCAGTTGGAGCCACCTTCGGCATGTCGTTGCTCTTCGGCCTCGCGCGAGCCCTGCAGCACGGAGCCACACGCACCGGCATCTTCATCGCCATGCTCTCCGGTATCGTCTTCTCCATCGCCTGGCTGCGTACCCACGGACTCTGGCTGGCCTGGGGAATGCGCTTCGCCTGGGTCGCCAGCATGGGCATCCTTTTCGGTCTTCCGGTCAATGGCTCCGTGGACTACTCCACCCTCATCCAGGCCAGCACTTTCGGCAGCACAGGGCTTACTGGCGGAGACTACGGTCCCGAGGGTGCAACCTTCACCGCGATCGCGCTGATAGCAGGCCTCCTCATTCTCGTCCGAACCACGCGCGACTACGCTTGGAACTACACTCACGTCCCCATCGTCCCCGGCGGATACCCCATGGATATTGCACCTCCCGCTGCCCACGCTGCAATGGAACAAGCCCAACAGGCGCGCGCACCCGAACTCGTCCAGATCCTTCCCACAACGCCGCAAAGCCGTTCCGCCGACACCGAGCCGAAGTTCTAATCCCCTTATTCGTCGCGCGTTTGTAAAAATCTCGGCATCTTAGAAAAAAGAGCAGGGAAGCCTCCCCTCTTCCTCTTGTCAAACACGAAGAGAAGGCGCAAGCTTGTCTGTATCTGAGGTGCTTCCATGGCGACGCGCACGCACAGATGGGCTCTCTTCGCAGGGTGTTTGGCACTCTCCGCCTCGGCGCTTTCGGCGCAGGTCTTCGTCGTGGGCGAAAAGACCGCCACCGCCGACATCACCACCAACTTCAAGCCAACCAATCTTCCTCTACCGACCGAGAAGCTTACTGAGCGCGGCCGCCGCGAGTTGGTTCGCAACCTCGAGGCAGAGCAGGGCTTCGCGCATCGCGCCATCCCCGTCGGTGTCATTACGCTCAAGGCCAACGGCGATCTCTCACCCGGCCCTGATAAGTACCGCCACATGATCTTTGAAAAGGGCCAATCCGCTGCGCCCGGCGATCGCGTCGTAATCACTTCTTTGACCATCAAGGGAGACGAAATCACGCTCGATCTCAACGGCGGCCCTTACGCCAAACATCGTTTCCTCAGCCATATCTCAATCAACGACAACCCCGTCTCTCAGCAGCAGGCAGAGCGGCCCGTAGGTGCGCGCATCACGCTCGTCTTTCCCAACGGAGTTCCCGAGATCTCCGCGCCTGAGGTCAAGGCGCTGCTGGAGCCCGTAGTTGACTTCGGTGTTAAGTCCGGCGAGCAGGCCTATGCCGACACGCTTCCGCCTAAGCTTCGCGATGCCATCGCCGCGCACGAGGTGCTTGTCGGAATGAATCACCGCATGGTGCTCGCCGC
>Ga0157374_10001870_pt1 | contig 17704 bp, 18 predicted proteins | sample M25metaG_FD_115308 | JGI IMG/M metagenome (GOLD analysis project Ga0157374, IMG submission 115308) | Miscanthus rhizosphere microbial communities from Kellogg Biological Station, Michigan, USA - M2-5 metaG | ecosystem: Host-associated > Plants > Roots > Rhizosphere > Soil | place: USA: Michigan...
TCGCCTGAACCATATACACCACCTCCGACTTCTCTTACCCAACCATAGATAGCTTATCATCCACTGCTACAGAAGAAAAGAGGGTGACATTATCCGGCTTTAAATGGAGTAAATGGTATTACTCACCCGCCCAGTCCTTTAAGTGATCCCGAATTCGGGTGAGTAACTCCGTTTCACTTAACGCCGCCAACTCCTGAGGAGAGGGCGGCTTGATTTTCTTTTTCCGACGGGCGGTGCTTACAGCCTGTGGTTCTGCCTCTGTCACGGAGGATCGCTTTAAAATTAAATCCACCGCCCAGATTTTATCTTTGAGATTATCCGAGATCAATGCTTCGTCAATCACCTGCAAAACCCGCTGATACCGGTCGCCAAGAGCGCGCCAGAAACGTTTGAGTTGAGGAAGAATTCCCTGGGGAGATGGCGCTTTACGGGGTGGCATCACCAACGCTCCTTTGCTCAGCCAGTTGGATGCGACGTAAATACGCCTGCATCTTATCGGTCGGATTACTGATTTTTTGGGTATATTCACCAACCAGAATCTTGGCCCGCACGGAAATCCCGGCCGGTCCAGCACTCTGAATTTTTGTTGCATCCAGCCATTCCTGACGGGAGACTTGACTCACTGAACCGTTCGGTATGGTTTTTCGTACCAGGTATTTATACTTGCATCGTTTACAGCGCTTCTTGTAATAAATCGCTGAATTCTCGCTACAAATCCGGGTTTCCAAAGTTTTGAAGAACAAACTCTGACAGTTCTCACATTGATACGACATAAACACGCTTTCCCCTACATTGGATAAATAGATGAATGAATGGATTGCTCAAAAAAACAGACGGCCCCGCTCGTCTCGAGCCGGTCGAGGCCGCAAAATCAGGAAATTAATCAGATAGTTAGAGTGAATTGGCACTTGTTGAGTTACAGTATGCCGATTTTCTCAAAAAATGAACAGCGAATTTAATTAATGATTTTTGGCGAAAAAAGATGACAAAAAATTGATGATTAGTTACAGTAGACCCAGCCGTTATCTCAAGTGGGAATACTATGCACGTCCGAAAGTTCTCTTGGCCTGATTATCAGCAGGCAAAAAGAAAGCTATCTTCAACCAAGCAAAATATTAATTTCGCCAGCCAAAGCAACCCTGCTCAAAGCGTGGATCGTTTTGAGGCTGTTCACAACACCGGCATCAGCGCTACACGTAAAATGCATTTCTGCGGTACGAATCGGCTGCATAATGCGGTGATCAATGAAGATACCCACCAAATCAACCATATATTACGAAATAAAACCCTAGAGTATGTCAATGAGATTGATGAATATGGATTTACACCTTTCCTTTTAGCCGCACGAGAAGGAAAACTCCAAGCCCTGCGTATTTTTTTAGAATCAGGGCGAGGAAAAGTAGACGTCAGGGTTACAGCCCCTCGGTGGGATACAGGTGAGCAGATTGACGTTTGGGAATTAGCCGAACTTTATGGACAAGCTGCAGTTTCCGCGCTGTTAGAAGAAAAAATGGGAATTACCAAGCTCCCTCGCCTGCGCAGAAGTAGCACTTGTTCCAGCGAACGACCCTATTAATCCGGATTTATTGGCAGCGGGGAACGCCCACAATCCACTGATTGGGGTTGATCGGGAGCCCGCTGACGTACATGCCCCAGTGCAGGTGCGGCCCGGTCGCAAAGCCCGTGGAACCCACAAAGCCGATGGTATCCCCTTTCTTCACCCGCTCGCCGGGAGTCACATTCAGCTTGGACATGTGGATGTAAATCGAGCTGACGCCCTGCCCATGATCCAATCCCACGGTGCCGCCATGCAGGCGGAACATTTGCGCGATTTGCACCACGCCGCCGTTAATGGCCCGAATGGGTCGTCCGGCGGGCGAACGCAAGTCCACGCCCTTATGATAATCACCGGTAGGGACGCCATTATGCAGGCGCAACACCCCGAACGGCGAATTCTGGCAGTCTGGCGTAGGGCTGATAAAGGTATTATCCCAATACTTTACGGCACTCACCCGATCCTTGAGCGCCTGAATAGCCTCCAACTCGCCGGGCAAGGGCTGGAGTCCTTCGGTGGCTTTGCTGACCGACACGTTCTGGGTTTTAAAATGGGCATTTAAGACACTGATTTTGACCGGATTGATGACCGCTTTTCCCTCCGGATCATCCACGGACAACGTATAAGTTCCCGGTTTCTCAAAAACGGAAATAGGAACCAAGGCCATCGCACCGCCATCCTTCTGGCTGAAAAAAGTCGCCTTGCGTCCGGCAAAACGGGCGCTCAGGTTTCCAGGCTCGTGGGCCAACTTGGCGGGATCAGTCAGGTATACCTTCAAGACGTTTCCCTGCTTGACGCTACCGGAAACCAGCAGACCTGTCACGTTTAAGGTCGGGCTTTCCACGGGTTTGGCAGTCTCTTTGGCGACTGGCACAGGTTTGCCCAAATCTTCGGCGGCTGGCGCAGGAACCGGCGCAGGCTGCCCTTGGGCCAGACTATGCCCCTCACCCAGCCCCAGGCTCAAAGCCATAACCAAAAGCGCCGGAATCGTCCAGCCTCCCCTTTTTCCACCCAAAGCGCGCACGTTCATTCCCTTTCCTTGGTTCATGATATTTTTTCTATTATAGTAGTCGAATACCGAAACCGTCATTCCAGATAGAACCAGATAGGAAAAACCTAACCCATGTTTGTTGATAAGGCGACAATCCATATTAAATCCGGCTCAGGCGGTAATGGCATGGTCGCCTGGCGCCGGGAAAAGTACGTCCCCTTTGGGGGACCGGCTGGCGGTGATGGCGGCGCCGGTGGCAGCGTTTATGTTGAAGCCACCGAAAACCTGAATACCCTGATGGACTTCAAGTATCAGTCCATCTTCAAAGCCGAAGACGGGGAAAAAGGCTACATCAAGAACATGCATGGGAAGGATGGGAAAGATCTGACCATCCTGGTGCCATGCGGCACGATTGTCCGGGATGCGGACACGGGTGACGCCATTGCCGACCTTCGAGAGCATGAAGACAAGGTGATAATTGCCTCCGGTGGTCGCGGAGGACGTGGCAACAGCCGATTCGTCTCCTCCAAACGGCAGGCCCCGCAATTTTCCGAGCCAGGAGAGCCCGGCATCGAGCGAAATATAGAGCTTGAATTGAAGCTATTGGCCGAAGTAGGCATCATCGGCTTGCCCAACGCCGGAAAATCCACCTTAATCAGCGTGATTAGCGCCGCCAAACCGAAGATCGCCAACTATCCCTTTACCACCCTGGTACCTAACCTGGGCGTTGTACGCAAGCCCAACGGCGACGGCATCGTGGTGGCAGACATTCCCGGTTTGGTGGAAGGCGCCAGCGAAGGCGTCGGCTTGGGGCATGAGTTTCTCCGCCATGTGGAGCGCTGCCGGTTGCTACTACATCTCGTCGACCTGTCCACGGAAGAGTCCGAGGATGTCCTGGGCAATTACGATTTGATCAATCAGGAGTTGGCGCAGTATAGCGAGAAGCTCTCCAGGAAGCCGCAAATTCCGGTGCTCTCCAAAATTGATGCCGTCAGTAGCGATGTAGTGGACTATTACCGGGATTTACTGGCGGAAAAAACCAGTGAGCCTGTCTTTACCATTTCCTCCGCCACCCACCAGGGCGTGGATGAGTTGGTCAACACGCTGATGAGCCGCCTGGACCAGATCCCCAAGGAACAGGAAGTGGTGCAGGTCGTTCCGGATTTACGGGCGTTTAACAATGATGACAGCGAGTTTGAGATCGAGCGCCGTGGCAAGGTCTTCATCGTTCGCGGCGGTAAGATTGAGCGATTGTTCAGCGTGACCGACATGCGGAACCGGGAAGCCAGCCAGCGCCTGATGAACATCCTGAAGGCGATGGGCGTCTACAAACAACTGGCCGTAGCCGGAGCCCAGGAAGGCCATGTCATCCAGATGGCCGGGCTGGAATTTGAGTACTATCCCGACGAAGATGAGCTTTCATCCGAAGCGTTGGAAGATTTGGCCGAAACCGAAGCCTATTCCCTCCCGGAAGATTAGGTCGTGTATTCACAATGAATATACAACTTGGCATGTTTTTGGGGTGTTTTTTTTTAAGTTAAACAGTTTAGGTATCCTGCACATATTAGCAATGATTTCAGGATATTTTATTTTTTATCAATCATTTGGCCTTAGTCTAATCTATAGCTGTCGCGGCAGAACCTAAATCCGGAAAGGTGAACATGGTTTACGCATATCCCTCCTCTCATATTTCCGCTAGCTCCTTTAAGCCAATGCAATTATCCCAGGCTCAAAGAGGTGGGCTGGATAGACCAACTCGTTTTGGGGGAAATAGCAGCCGCCATAGCACAGACACTGTTTCTATCCGCTTTAATGAACGCCAGCTTCCTCCATCGGAAACAAAAGCGAGAGGCGTGTCTGCCCAACTGGGTCGTTTGAAACAGAAAATCTGGACGAATCGTTGTGACGAAAAGGAGCTGGCCAGAATTCCGAATACGGTGAATGAACATACCTTACGACACGAATGGGGGCATGCCCTCATTGCAGTTATTGCCAAGCTACCCTTCAAAGGGTTGCTGATCACCAACCCGGGAGAGTTGGGCGCTCAGTTACAAAATACGGACGAATATCCCAAAACACAGGAAGCGTTGTTCAAGCAGATTTTAATGAGGGTTTCCGGCCTGTCTGGCGAAAAAACACTGCCTGCACCCGCTTACTTTAGCCCCGAAGAATGGGAAAAAGCCCTATTATCTGAAGCCTCTCACGACCTGGACACTCTAATCGACATAATGACGTACGGACGCCAAAAAGGCTGGCTTAGCGATGCGCAATGCGCGCATTTCCCTGCGTTCAATATTAACCGTTACGATGCGCTTGCGAAAAAACCTGCGAATGCAATGAAGCCACAGGAACTCCTGGAGCAGGATCGTTTCCTCGGTCGATTCAAAAAAATCACCCAAGTACCGGTTATCCACAGGGCTCTGGCAGTCGCTGACCGGATACAGCAACTCTTAGATCCGACTACACGACAGGCAATCAATACCGCGTTACAAAGTCAGTCTTATTTTTCTGAAAAAAAGATTAAGGAGATAACTGAAAAGTATATATCTCAAGACCTACGCCAGAGAATGTTAAAAGAAATTAATCGTTTTGTACAAAACGAAATGAGGCATGTGTAACTGCCTTGCCTTAACGTGAGTAGCACAAAACAGTAAAAAATTGTTTTTATACCCAATAGTATAAGCTGATGGACAAGAATAAAAATCAAGGCACAAGGATTGGGATAGTAGTATGCTAAAAACCATTCTGGTACAATAAAACCCATTTTCATGCTCTTCAATGGCTAGTAAAAAGCCGATTTTCATCACCTATCATCTTAATACTAAGTCCAATTAGGTTTATCAAGCCAATAAGCATCAAAGGTTGATGGTATGTCTTGTATTTCTCACCTACTGGGAAAAAGCTTTTCAGAAGTTTTCAGTAGCCAAAAACAGTCCGTTTTACGAAAGATGAAGCCCCAAATGTCCGTCAGTCGGGATTCTTTGGCGCTGGAAAAAGACGAGGCCAGAAAAGCGGAATACGAGCGCCTTAAAAAGCTGAAGCCACCAAAAATGGGAATTCCGGAACGTGTGATGTGCACGGTTCGGGATGTGAAAACGAAGGTGAGAGGCGAGGGTGATATCATTCCCTTTGTGCGGAACGGAAAAAATGTGCGGCTTAAAAACTTCGCTCAGATTGATCATCGAACGATTGAACAGGGCGGGATCTTCCGGGGCGCTATGCCTACTTGCGGCGAGGACTATGAAAAGCTGGCCAAGAAGTATAATATTCGGCACATTATTGATTTACGCGGTTTTGAAACGACACCGACTGAATATATCAATGATTTCGCCAAGGGATGGGCCGAATTTCATGGCATCCCTAATTATCACCATATGCCATTTAACTCAAATGAGGACCCTACAGAACAACTAACGAACATTTACGAAATTATCGAAGAAGCCCAAAGGAATGGTGAAGGTGTTTATATTCACTGTAAGCACGGTATTGATCGGACTGGCTCTGTTTGCGCCGCCATTGAAAAATATTTAGGCATGAATAAAGGCATTTACGAGCGGATGCAAAGACATGGTTACAATCTACAGCACGAAAGAAGTAAACCAGCCCAAAAAGCATTTGTAACGGGGCCGGATTTCGCGGCAAAAGTCCAGGCAGCAAAAAAGCTTCTGATTGAACAGCAGGCCCAGGAATTGGCTGAATCCGGGCAAATGCCTGCGGAACGTCATGCGAGTGTTAAACGCCATCTGAAACATGACCGGTTGCCTGAAGCAAGAGAGCGGGTGAGAAATGCCCAGAGGACGTTATCCGGAACCCATGCAGGTTCTGCTGATGAGCCTCTTGATTGGGCTAATGAAATCAATCAGGCACTGACCCAAAAGAATCCCGGGTATTACCTTCATAAAAGCATTAAGGAACGCTCCGTCCCTACCGACTCTTCTACGCAATCCACTAAAAATACCAAAGACTGGTTTTCTACCGTTCGGCAACCCCAACTCTCCGACGAACCTTCAAGTTTTGGAAATGATATGGCGGCATGGATAAACAGTTACGGAAAATAATCGGTTGGACGATTGAGTTTCTCCCCATAGTTGTTCAGCCATCCCACAGGCTGTAGGGATGGCTGAACGTTCTCGCTCTCACTGTCTTCTCTCTGTCTCAATCCTTTTTCCGGTTTAAGTCCCGTAAAAATTAACCGTTAAACTGTTGTCGTCGGAAGTGCGCACCGCACCGTTGTCATAGTTTCGAACATAAGCGTTCTGGTTCCCGACCACCTGGTTATAGTAATCGATGGCGGCCTGATCGATGCCGCCCGTATAAAGTTCGGTTGCGTCAATCACCGGATTGCCATTTGCATCGTGTTTAATGGCGGCTGCCGGAGCGCCGCTCAAGATCGCTTTACTGCTTCCCGCAACGCCGCCATTACCATTGGTGGGACTGATAGTCAGCGCGCCATTATATCCACGAATCAAGCTTTCATCGTACCAGGTTTTGCTCACGCCGTTTTTATCTTCAAAGTTCAGTTCGGCCCAGGTGGCCGGGTCGTCCGCTTTACCGGTGATTTTTTGGGCCCGTCCCTGCCAGCTATCTGGCATGGAAAGCACAATGCTCTGGCCCGGCTGCAGCGTATACTGGTTGTTTGGATTATTGATATTCGGATTCATGCCGGGACCCGTATTCTCAAACAGGCCAATGGTCATCGGCTTGCTATCATTATTCTTCAATACGAGCTGCTTTGGCCCGCCGCCATCCACCGTACCGGTCAGGGCTTGGCCTGATTGACCGGCAGGCGTGGGACCGTTATTGCTGGAATCGCCCGGAGTAGGACTTGTTGGTGTAGGGCTCGTCGGAGTGGGGCTTGCCGGCGTATAAGAAGACGAAGGCGTGTAACCGGAAGGAGTAGGTCCATTCCAAACTTGCTTGCTTGAACCCCACGAGCCGGCAGGCGGCACATAAGCCGGTGGCCCCTGATTATTATCATCCTGGCCCCAACCTTGATATTGGAAATCATCCTGTGATTGCCCTGGATTATATGGCGCCGGGGAAGGGGCCGGTGCAGTTGAAGGCGTTGGTGATGGAGACCCTTGCGGCCTCCAGCCGGAATCATATCGATGATGATGTCCATAAGAAAAACTCATGCAACAAGCTCACTTTTTTTGGCTTCAACTTTTGGGCTACAGAAATATGCGCTGTGTCGCTCACTGCAAGCGACAGGACCACTTGAATCCGGTTGGATAGACTGGATATTAGTTTGATACTTTAATTAAAAAAACAAACATATAAAAATTGCTAAAAATCGGTATTTTGTATAGCATTGGATATACTTATTTAATAATTACAGTTTAGCCCTAGGCATGGAAAGCCTGTATTGGCGCGTCTGTTAAACCGCTCAGGCTGTTAAGTTCAATTCGGAATTCCAGAAACTCGGCGCCTGATCATAAGGATTCGCCCCTGAGTCATCCGTGACATAAACCAAGCCGGCATGCTTGCTCTGAGCCATATTCAGGACATCCTGCACATTCACGTTACTGGGCGCGCCATAAATGACATTCCAGAACTTATCCGCCGGTGCGTTTTGTGTCCAGGAGGGGAACTGGGCGTTTTGATAATCACTATACGAACCTTCAAAGTTCATAATGTGGTCGGCCATATTCACAGCACTCGGGTCAAAATCAGGTTCGCCAGGGTTAAAGGCGACTTCCATACCCTGTGCATGGATCGCATCGCTATACTGTCCCACATGGCCGCTATCCAAGGCGGCTTCATCCAGGAAGATACCGTCAACACCATAGTCATTCTTGTAGCTTTGTACATCGTTCATCACATCGCTGGCTGAACGATTGCCATATTGGGTGCTGACATAACCATAAATTTTGACTCCCTTGGCGTGAGCGGCTTCAACGGCAGCTTTATAAGAAGCATCGGTGCCATCCCCTGGACCGCTGTTGGGGTTCATAATGAAGATGCTGCCCGGCTTGGCCTGCTGGATCTGATTCCAGAACCCTTGACTATCGCCGGGGTTACTGTATGCGGGCACACCCAGCTTGACGCCATTGTCTGCAGTGGAAGTAGAACCGGAACTGGAACTCAGAACCGTGGAAGTTTGTGCCGAATTATCAGTAGTCTGCGATTGTGGATCAATGGTTCCCGGATCCAGACTCGGATCGGCGCCAGTGATGGCGTTATTGTATGTCAGGTTATTCGGATCTGGAGTTTGGGGATCAGAAGTCCCACTATTGATCGGTGAGTTCGGATCCGTTCCGCTGCCATAGCCACCGTTGGCTTGGCCCGATTGGCCTTGAGCGTTATGTTTTCCATGATGATGGTGGTGGTGATGATGATGATGACGGTGATGCTTACCCTTGGCATGGCCGCTGGATGAAGCGCCTGCCGCATTGGCGCTTGAATCAGAAGAAGACTGCCAATTGACAGGGTAGTATCCCGGCCAACTATTGCCCGGTTGCCCCGTGGAATCTGAAGTTTGCGAAGCGCTATCGCTTAGGCCAGGCAAGCTCAACGCGGTCTGAGTACCTTGAACGTCCTGCCAGCCGTTTGGCTGACCCGCATTACCGCCTGACGCGGTTTGGTTAGCAGAACGATTCCCAAAGGAAGGAGCGTAAAAGTTGTATTGATTCGATAAAGCCATCAGCCTGCATCCTATGTTAAAAGCTCTAAATCTATAAACCCTAGCCTGTAAAATCAAAAATAATCAGCGATGTGGTTCCGGTACTCAAACGTATGGCCATGCATTTCCATATCAAAATGGAAAGCATGCCTGTTTAATAATAAAAACCACACACTTATAAATATTGTTTAATTATTATATTTTTAAGATATGTTTTTAATATTAAATACCCAACTCTTTTCCCAGGGTTAACTAGGAAACCACTACCGTAAATCCCGCTAAAACTCTAAGTTATGCGGATTTCTTTTTCAGGAAGCGCCCCAGCAATCTTTCCTGCAAATATCTGGCCTCATCAACCTTTAAGATAAGCACCGCCGCAACGTATACGCCACACCCCAGTAAAGCGGCGATGATAATGGGCGGATAATCCGCCCACTTGGGAGACAGGTTTGTCCACAGCGATGCAATGGAATGCATCATCCCAAACTGAACAGCCAAACAGGCGCCAGCCATTAAGGCGCCAGCAACGGCCAGTTTTAAGAAGGGAACCACCATCTCCTTAAAACCCAGGTCCTGGATGTGCTTTTTGGAAAGAAAACCCAGCAATACCATATTAATAAAAGTGACCAGGGTAATGGCAAAGGTGATACCGCCAACCCCAAAATAAGGCACCAGTATGGTATTGAGCGCCCACTTGGAAAAAATAGTCAATAAGCCGACCATTAACGGGGTTTTGGAATCCTGAAAAGCGTAAAAGACCCGCGTGATGGAGTCCCGCGCAAAGTAGGGAATAATCTGAAACGCCTGAAAAACGACCGCGATGGAGACCAGTTCCGTTGCGCGGGCATTAAACCGGCCATGCTGGAAGATCAGTCGAATCATGGGCTCCGTATAAAGTAGCATGAGGACCAGCATGGGAATACTGATCAACCATAGGGAAATCACGCCCAATTTAAAGGTGCGTTTAATCTCCTCCACGTTCCCGTCGGCGGCGGCCCGGCTAAAGCGGGGAAAAATCGGCACCAACAGGGCCGTCTGCAAGACACCCAACGGCAACTGCACCAGCCGGTTGGACAACGTCACCGCGGACCAGCCGCCTTCCGCCAGCTTGGAGACGAACGCCATGTCCACATAGCTGATCAACTGGCCAATGGTCGTTCCCACCGTGGCGGGAAACAACATTTCCGCCGCCTTACCGATTTCCGGGGCTTTCCAGTCCCAAGCCGGCTTCAGGTTGAATTTCTGGCGAAAGAACTCCGGCAGCTGCATCAACAATTGCAGGATGCCCCCTGCCAAAGTCGACCAAGCCAGCACCATGCCGGTATTATCGTGGGGAAACAGCAGCAGACCGGCCATAATGGTAATGCTCATGGCCACTGGGGATAAAGAGGGCCAGAGGAAGCAATGGTAAATGTTGGAAATACCGTACAAAATTCCCACAATACCACCGGCCAGAATACAGGGGCTCATCACCTGCATTTGCCTGGCAGACAACGCAATCAGCTCAGGTTTTGCCCCATGTAAAATTAAGGCCATGATGGGATAGGCGGCTACCAGAATCAGAATGGAAAACAGGGTAAACGCCACGCTGGTCAAGGTGATAAAGGTTCCCACCATTGCCTTGGCCCTAGGGCTGGGCGGTCCGTTATCGTGGATTAAGCGGGAAAAGACCGATACCGTGGTGGTATGGAACGGGCCGCCTAATCCGCCCAATAAAACGATGGCGAAAGAAGGCAGTTGAAAAGCCGCATAGTAGGCATCGCTGATGAGCGAGGTGCCATACACGTACATGACGGCCCAGTCACGCGCAAAGCCCAACACTTTACTGAAAATAGTGACCAGCGCAATCAAACCCGCCGCTTTCAGCAGGCTGGGCGCGCGTAATGCGGGAGCAGGAGCGGAGGAAACTGAAGGGGAAGGTTCAAGCTCTTCCGGCGGACTGGTTAATTCTGAGGGAGCCATACGTTTCATTATAACGCTCAGAATCAGGAATCCTGATCATATTTTCCCCGAAGCTTTTCAAAATAGTGCCTCGGCCTGGGGAAGCCCCTGACTGAAATAACCGTTGCCTTTGTCTGTTCCTGTCCGCTAAAACTGCGCCTTAAAGCGAACATAGAACATTAAAAGGTTAATTTTGTCAGGCTGCGGAGGCCATGAGCCGAGCATTCAACGCATTACGCCCATCCATAAAAAATTTTCGGAAAAAAGGAAATTTTCGCCAACATTTTGTTTTTATATAAATGTAGATGTCAGTGTATGTTTTGAGAGCCAGTTGCAAACACGTTTAGCACACGCATCCATTGCAGTCGGAATATTCAATCCGATATTTCGGTCTCATCGAAAACGACCATCTTGATTCAAGCTTGATTCAAGGGAGATATCCGAATAGCGCACAGCTTATCTGCAAAAAGAGTTTTCCAGTCTCACGGTCAATCAGTGGAATCCGTAATGCCGCAATATGAAGGTTTTTTATGAAAAAGACTTGAACAGTTATCCTATACACCCGTCTCTACTCTCTACCAGGGGATGGTGGAAGTCTGAACATCGCATATCGTTAAGCGTAAAGAAGCCAGAGCGTTAATTGGGTAGTCGATCAGAAATGGTCGGCTACTTCTTTTTTGTGGGGTCAACGCGCCTACCCTGGATTTTGAGATTGCCCTCTCTGTCGATCATCCAAAGCGTTCGCGTTTCAATGGCTTTTGACGGGGCCACTTGCTTCAGTCCAGCATTTAGTGTCCAATGTTTTGCATTAACTAAAATACGAAACCTTAAATCTCCACCCAAAGGACGACCCGCATGTTGAAATGGAAAGACTTTGATCGCTCCCACAAAATTTTTGTGTGGATGACTGCCATTTTCGTCATTTGTCTGGTTATTGCAGACTTGACCGGCGCCATGCTGTTTTCCTTCCAATTGCCGGGCCTGCCGGAACCCGTACTATTATCGGCCGGGATCATCCCCTTTCCGGTCACATTCATCCTGACCGATCTGCTGAATGAATTCTACGGCAAAGAGGGCGCAAAGTTTGTGACCTGGGTCGGGTTTGGCATGTGTCTGCTCACCGCCTCCCTGTTATATGTGGGCAGCCTGCTGCCAGTAGACGCCCATACGTTTATACCCAAGGCCACGTTTATGACTATCACCAACCAGTACATGGGCATGTTCGTGGCTTCGCTCATCGCGTATTTAATTGGACAAATGCTGGATATTCAGGTTTTTCACATTTTTCGGGCCATCACCAAGCACCGTTTCATCTGGCTGCGGGCTACGGGTTCCACGGTCGTTTCCCAGTTGTTTGATTCCATTATCGTCAGTTGCATCGCCTTTTGGGGCCAGATGCCGTTTCATCACATCATGCGGCTGGCCTTCGGCAATTATACCTGGAAGTTTATCGTTGCCGTAGGGATTACACCACTGCTCTACTTTGGACATATTTTGCTGGCCAGGCTTATGCCTCGTCAGGAAGCCACGTTGGAGAGCGTGGAGACGGAGTACAAGTCCGTCTGATTTTAGACCGATTGTCGTTCTTCCATCGTTTCCGATCAGTTTATTATCGCTGAGTCATTTTCAACATTCTAAGTTACATCCATTGAAGTTAGCTCAATGCGGCAACCCAAAGCATAAATCCTTCAATGATGTATACTCGGTTGTCTTTGTACTTACCGGATATAATCTCAGTTTTTAAATTAAATACATTCACTAGTAAGCTGGGTAATTTTCAAAGCATCTTAGCTACATATAATGGGTGCTGAGAGTTGAGTTGGGGTCAGCTATGAACAATACCATCCAGCAGACACCCTGTGTCTCTATTTCTTCCAATTTTTACCAGACGCTTGATACCATAACCGGGAAAGCGCTGACTGAAGCTGAGGTATTTACCGCAGCGGATCGCTGCGCGGCATTGGAGCATGGTTGTATCCTATACTTCCCCACGAGTCCACTTTCCATTCCAGCGGACGATCATCATTTTTTACTTACCCAAAAACAGTGGGAATCCCCGCAGTATAAAAATATTGCCTACCGACCGAATGAAGATCGATTGACCGGGGTTAAGACAAAAGATCAGTTGGATGTGCAGCGATTGCACACAATCCTGAGCTCTTTTTCACATCAGGCAGAACAATTTTTACAAGACTTTCTGATGCCCTACCACGGCTGGAGGTGGGACTTCGCTACTTTTAGGCCCATTGAGGAGCGGGGACGTAAAATGCGTCTTCGCGCCAGAAACGACCTCATCCATATCGACTCGTTTCCCACCCGCCCCACTTATGGTGGGCGTATCCTTCGATTTTTCACGAACATCCATCCTTATAGAGAACGAATTTGGCAAACGTCCGAAACGTTTGAGACCTTATCCTCCCGGTACTGGTCTTCCATTCCGCGACCGGGATCATTCAGCCAGGACCATATTCAGCAGAATGACAGAGGCTTGCACCAGTTGCTGAAAACGTTCGGGTTCAAGCTGAACAGCAATTCGCCTTACGATCGATGGATGCTCAACCTGCACAATCAGCTGAAAGAAGATATGCAGTTTCAGGCGACATGCCCAAAGTACACCTGGCGTTTTCCGGCAGGATCAGCCTGGATGGTCATGACGGATATGGTCAGTCATTCCGTGCAATCCGGCCAATATGCCCTGGAACAGACCGTGATTGTGCCTTTCCGCCAAATGGTTTGCCCGGAGAAATCTCCGCTCAGGCTCCTGCAAAACCTGGAAGCAAACCATTCTTGATTTCATCTTTTATGGGTTGTCTTCAATCAATTCGAAACTGGACACACGCACTATCGTAAATATCGTAAATATCGCAACAATGGCATACAAACTGAGACCGGTAGACTGCTTGAAAAGGTCAGTCGCTCATTGGTTATTGCTAATTACATTTCTTTGGCAAAATAAGCAATATTTTTCAGTCAATTTTTTCAACAGGAGGTAACACGTCTTAGGAGCGTTTTCAACAAATGCAGCAAAACTTAAAGAAAGGATTGAGTCATGACAAACTATGGTATTTTATTCAGCATATTCCGAAAGATTCTCCAGCACTGAATATATGAGGGCTTCAATGCAAGGTCAGTTAGGATTGGTTGCATGAAAACTGTGTTTTGGATCACCTTTGTTACAGCTTGTTTCTACGTTTTACTCTGGGCGAGCGAAAGTCTCCCCATTAAGAGTTGGCAGCACAACATACAAGCTTATAAGGCTGCGGATTTGGAGGCTTTGGCCAAACTTGCCGCCGTACTCAACGATATCGATCCGGCCGTTTTTACGGCTCAGATTCGGCAGGAATCCAATTTCAACCCACTGGCCCGCAGCAAAGTCGGCGCGATTGGTATCGCGCAAATTATGCCCAGCACTGCCAAAGGGTGGAAAGTCGATCCGCACGATCCTATGCAATCGTTGGACGCCGCGGCACGGAATATGAAACGGTATGTGCGTACCTACAAGGCGCAAGGCCATGACGAGGATACCGCTTACCGGATGGCGCTTGCCGCCTATAACGCCGGACCTGGCGCGGTGGCAAAATATGGGGGCGTACCGCCTTATAGCGAAACCAAAAATTACGTTAAAACCATCCTGCCGGAGAAACAGAAACCCCTGTTAAGACCCTACAATCGCTCTTAAATTCAGGGATTCCCATCCGAGCCGGAAGCATCATCCCCACCTGTGTCATTGCCCGAATTTGGCATGGGCGAAGCTGAACTACCGGAAATACTTTTGCTCAGCGCCGTTTGGAGATCCGAAACGGCATTCTGGTAGCTGATGAATGTATCCAACGCCTCTTGTCGAATGTTATACGCGTTTTGATGCTGACCGATCACATCGTTAATTCCGGTCTTGCCACGCTGGTAACTGTCTAAGGCTTGTTTGTCCACAATGTCCGCCAATGGGAGCAGCTCGGTTTGAAACCGGTGCCACTGCGCCTCGTTATAATTCACGCGCTGGTAGCTGATTTGGATCTCCTTCTGGATCTGTCGCATTAACGCAGCACGTTCCGCTTGCAAACGCTGGTGCGTCGCTTGTGATTTTGCTATGTTTCCCTGTTGATGGTTAAAAATGGGAATTTCAAATTGCGCCATTGTAAAATTACCACCAATAAATTTTTTATTATCCGGCGTCACGATGTCATAACCGGATGTTACCGTCAGGTTAGGAAGCCGACTCCGTTTAAATAAACGAACCCGGTCCTCTTCGGTTTGCATGGCTGCAGTGTTCGCCTTAAGGTCTTTTCTTCTGGCTAAGGCCGTATTCACCAATGTCTGAAGCGGTGGCAGATTCACATGCTCCAGCGTATCGAATTTATTAATAACGGGGGCCGTAAAATGATCCAGATTCAATAAGGAAGCCAGGATAATTTGTGTTTCCTGCACATTGTTATGCGCTTTTAAAATTTCATTCTGAGCCTGAACGGCCAGCATTTGAGACTGGTTCACATCCAAGGCTTCCACTTCCTTACCGGTGTATCGTTTTTGAGCAACGTCGGCAATCGCTTTTAAAGCTTGGGCATTCTGGTTTTGAAAAGCCTCTTTCGCCAAAGCGGCAATCCAAGCCGTGTGGGCTTGTCGAACCTGACTCAAAATCTGATGAACAGTTTGAGCCACTTGAAACGTAGCTTGATCTGACTGGTCACGCGCAACCCGAATTCTTAAGCCACGTTTACCTGGTGGCTCAAAAGTTTGCATAATGCCTCCAACCCGATAGGTTTTTTCAGCAATAAACCCAAGATCCGTAACAAAACTGGGATTCAAACGCATCCTGGAAATTAGGATATCAGCCTGGGCCTCACTCAATTGGGCCTTGGCCGCTTTAATCGATAAATTTCTTTCCAACGCAATCGCATACGCTTTTTGCAGAGTCAGCGGAAGATCCGCTTGCGGTGTTCCTCCAATTTGCTGGCGAACCGTAGCTTGAACTTTATCCTCCCCATGCGCAGTCCCACATAACATCACCGCACAGGAAACGATCCATAGCCATTTCAATGGAGCATGGGCCGGAAATTTCCACATCCTTGATACTGTTCCAACGACAAGACAAAACACCAGCTTTATTCCCACAACCAGCCATCCTTGAACAACAAACAGCCGGTCAGTTTAACCGATAATCCCAATTTTGAATACGGCTCAGGACAAGCTTAACATTGGACAGCTATACGGCGTATCCATCTATAGGCTAAGCATGAGCGGAACAAAGTCGAATCTTAGGTGATTGCCTTAACAACAGCGTTGGGATGTGCAGCTAGACTTCCTGGAATGCCGGTTCACTTTCCTGACCTGTCCAACCGCAATGATGACAGACGAGTTTCTTTTTTTCATAAACCCTTAAAAGGGAGTGATTCGACAAATCAATCTCCTGAACCAGAATGGGTTTGATTACAACATCACCGCCATCACAGTTCGGACAGCTATAATGACGCATGGTATCCTCCTTGTTATTACCTTCTGTTTGATAACGTCCGTTGATGCGAACCTGACTGGTCGTTTTCTCTCTGATTACATTTCGAGCTAACCGATTTCGAGATGAAAGCTTGCCCTGACCTTGGGCAAGCTTTCACATTCTGTATATTGATAGTTCCATTACAGTTGCTAATGAACGTGTCGCCTATATGCAAAAGTCGTATAGTTCGTCAAAGCCACTACAACCAACCAAACGATAGATACAACAATGGCAAAATTCCGCGCCACATCAATATGGCTAAAGTGTGCTAACCAGGGTGATGTCAAGAACACAACCGCGCCTGCCGTTTCTATCTTGCCATGCAGAGGAAAAGAAATACTTCGAATGACGCCAAGCGGGTAATTCGTGATCATACTCAGTCCAAGCACGACAATTCCCATGACCACCATCGTGTATGTGGCGCTGGTGGAAATCATATCAAAACCAAACAGCCAAGGAGATATTACCAGCAGGATTCCGGTCAGGTAATCAAGCACACCATGCGGTAAAGCAGAGATTGGTTTCATAATGCTTCCCTCATTTATACCCATAGTATAAAAAGCCGAATCAGCGAGTGCCATTCATCAAGTGTCTAAAAAATAATCGGCCTCTACCCGATTGCCCAAGTCGCAAAGCCGGTCATATGACAATCGAATCGATGAAACTACCGGTAACCCAACCGTTCAATGTCCCAACGAAACTCCTGAGTTTTAATGACACCTGGTGACGTCTTACGAGGTCATTTCATTGTAGCGAATTATAAAGCCCGGTGGACTTGTCTCAAAACGTTGTGTAAAGCCGTAAAAGCAGAAGATCTGAAATATAATGCCGATCTGTAGGGCCTCCTTTTTCGGACAAAAAATTCCGCTTCCTTCCAATTAAATTCCATAAGACAAATGCTACCACTGAAGTTGAGTTTACTAACCATTAAGGCGATGATGTTTGGCGAGCTAATATGACATATTAATTTCGGTGGAAAGAGGGATACTTCTAAGAGATAGTTTGAAAAGGGTCATGTAGCCCCAGAAAATCGCAGGAGACGGTGTAGGGAGGCTGCGTACATATCTGCCTCACTGGCTTCTGGTCTTGTCTCATGTTCTTTATCCA
>Ga0157374_10001872_pt1 | contig 17694 bp, 13 predicted proteins | sample M25metaG_FD_115308 | JGI IMG/M metagenome (GOLD analysis project Ga0157374, IMG submission 115308) | Miscanthus rhizosphere microbial communities from Kellogg Biological Station, Michigan, USA - M2-5 metaG | ecosystem: Host-associated > Plants > Roots > Rhizosphere > Soil | place: USA: Michigan...
CTCTGAAGTGCTGGGCAAACCAGTTCAATACAACAGCGTGCCTCCTGAGGTGTATCGCACCTTCGGTTTTCCCGGCGCAGACGACTTGGGCAACATGTTCCAGTTCAAGCGCGATTTTGAAGATTACTTCAGCGGCATTCGCAACCCAGAGTTTGCTCGAACGCTCAATCCGTCGTTGCAGGATTTCAAAACCTGGCTCAAGAACAATAAAGACGCGATTCCAATCAAATAATCATTCGAGTCACACCCAAGCAAAAAGACCCCACGATCCGATCTCGTGGGGTCTTCAGGTTAACGAAAGAATCGCTTTGGAGAGGCACGGATTTGTCCGTGTGCCGAAAGGCATCGACATAAGTTGGGCTTCAGTCCCAGGGCAGGTTTTTCATCCTTGTCGGCCGGGTGTCGAGTTCAATCCGGATCCCAACCCAGGCTTTCCATGACTTCAAGTGCAAAACGCGCCGATACGGTTGCCGGCCCACCGCCCATTTCGATTCCCACTTCAATTGCTTCAAAAACCTCCTCGGAAGTTGCTCCAGCCAACACCGCTTGTTCAATGTGCCATTGCATACATGACTCACAGTTCTTCACCACCGATATTCCGACTGCAATCAGTTCCTTGTGTTTCTTCGGCAAATTGCCATCGGCAAAGGCTGCGCGCTCCATCGCAAGAAAGCCTTCGTATACCTTCGACCCAGTTGCCAACAACTGTGCGTGAGCCTCTTTGCGCCTCCGCATCAGTTGCTTCAACCTGCTTTCATCGTTCATATTTCTTCTCCTGAGCAGAACCCATCATCCGCGCCTATTGCTTCTTATCTCCTGATTCAAGTTGCGCCATCCGGCGCTCAAGCATGGGACGCCAGCGCAGTTGAGCAGAAGGCTCCATCTCCGGCAACCGACCCATAACCACGCGATATGCTGCTTTGGCCCCTTCGAAGTCGCCGTTGACCGCTAGCGCATCTCCCAAGGCACGATTAGCGTCGAACCCATTCGGCACCAGCGAAACCGCGGTGCGCGCCGCGCTCAGCGCCCCCGCAGGATCAGACTTCAGCCCGCGATTCGCTCTGCGTATATATGCCATGGCAGTAGCATCCGGAACAGCAAAGTCGCCATAGTAAACAGCGATGCTGTTCATGATCACCGCATCGGGTTCACGGCGGTTGAACATCTCGTAAGGATTGCGAACCCACGTGCCGAACTCGTATCCGGCAACATCGCCATAGCTGACCAGGACAGGTCCTTTCACGACAGGGCCCACCTCAATCTCCTGAATGTAGCTGGTATCAAACGTCGGCATCATCTTGCAGGGAATGTCGTAATCGCTCGGCAGCAGAAATGGAGCAGCAAAATAAACGAACGAACATTCCTTAACGTTGTGCTCGTCGAGCCACTGCTTCGTCCACTTTAGTTGCTGCGCCCAGTCAACGGCTGCGTCAGAAAAATACTTGTTCGTATTGGCAGGACCGCCCCAGAGCGCGTTACCAAACGGAATGTAATTTGGAAACGAGCGCAGCGATTCCACTGCGTGCGCACCTAGAAGAATCACGACCACATAGGCCCACGATTTACTGCGCTTAAGCAGGAATGCTCCTGCCGCGCCGAGAAGCATAAAGACGAACGGAAAAATCGGCAAGATATGACGCTCGCCCATGTTGAGCGGGCCCGCCATCGCAATCGCCAGGTAGAACACGGCAGGAAACGCCAGAAAGAAGATCTCGCGCTTCTGCCGAATTTTGCCTGATGCAAACACCCAGATTGCAAGAGCGATGGTCGCGAGCGTGCCCACCGTCCACTTCACCACCAGCACGGTAGGGAAGTAGTACCAGATGCCATGCGCGTAAATTTTGCCCATATAGTACGTCGGCCAGGCTTCGCCTACACCTTGCACATCAACCAACCCAAACAGATAGCTCTCAGGCAGCAGATGGTATTGCGCGCAGAACAATATGAACCATTGCATCGGCTTCGAGAGCGGGCGCACTTCCACATTTAGCGGAGCCATCGCCACGCCGTTTGGGTGCATGTGGAAGCGAAAACTGTAAATACCCCAGAGAATAAACAGCGCGACAACTCCGATGACGCCTAGGCCGATCGCCACGTTTTTAATCTCGAAGATTGGCAACTTGCCCGACTTTTTCCAGCGGGTTCCAAGTTCAACCGCAGCCATCATCGTCAACAAGGGAAAGAGCACGATTGTGGAGTGCTTGGCTGCCAGCGCCAGCCCCAGCGCGACTCCACAGACAGCGGCTCGCTTCCAGGTCATCTGCTTCACAAATCGGTAGAACATGTACACCGTTGCAAAGAAGCCGCAGGCCGCCCCGGTATCGGTAGTGACAAAGGGCGCATTGGCCAGAACTGATGGGTCGAAGACGAACAGCGCCATCGTGATGAGCCCTGCAGTAGCGCCAAACATCTCTTTGCCGGCGAAGAACAGAACTGCGGCCAGCACTAAACCAAAACTCATGGCGGCCAGATGAACTCGCAAAAGCAGCGTGTCGGAACTGTATTTACCGCCATATTTCGGATCATTGCGGAAGATCAGCTCGCGCCCGCCGAAATACGCTTCATCCTTAAAGTAGCGGCCTTGCCGCGGAGCTGTTTTCAAATCGAGTGGCACCAGAGGCAGTGTGGCCACCAGCTTAACCAGCGGAGGATGCTCCGGGTTAAGCGTGTATTCACCGTTGATCCAATTCATGTAGCCCGAGTAAATATGATCGCCTTCGTCCCAACTCGGCGATTGCTGCCTGGTAGATAATCCAACTTCAACTGCCATGATCAAAATCAGCAAAACTGCCGCGAGCCCAACTCCGTACCTAGCCTTCATTCGTTCTCCCCGTGATTTCAGACCAGTTCAAACCGGGTCCAAATCCGCAGAACAAGCATAAGCGCTCCAGCCGAGCCAAAGCACCATTTCCATTGGACTTGGCGGGGTGTTCCTTTCAGATTTCAACATCGCGGAGGGATCGAAGGAAGATAGCCCGGGGTGAAACCCTGGGTAAGCGCCCGAAAGAGAGACTGAGCCCGTCGGGGCGACACGACATTAGTTTCGATGATGGTCTTCGCGACAAAAACCGCAGCTAGTCGCCGCTCTCCGCAGCGGCAATCGCGGGAATGCGCCGGAACATCAGCATGAGCGTAACCCACAGCAGCATGACGGCCGGCCCTGCTACCAGCATCCAGCCAAACAGTGCTTCCCCGGCAAACCATCCGATTTGCAGCGCAGGGCCCACAATCGCAGCATGCCGCAGCCACTCTGCAGATTGCGCATGAGCCGGACCAAATCCGAACATCCATTTGCCCAGTCGCATGAACGGAACAATCAGGAGCAGTTGCAGTGGCATCGCGGCATAATTCGCCGCCTGAATGGCGGGCTGGTTCAACCGCAGCGACATCGCGAGGATCGCGCATATCAGTGTTGGAACCCCAAGCAGTGGAATGCAGCCAATCGCAAAACCGAGCGCAAGCGTCAGCGCCAGTCGTTGCGGCGAGATACCCTGCCGCAGCCACCGGGCCGCATCGAACCTGACGATTTTGCTGAAGATGCTCATCTCAAGTTCACTGCTGTTCCTTATGTATGATTAGACACCGAAATCGGATCTAGTCTGTGTTACTTTCCTGCTATGCCCGATGAATCTTCCGTGAATGAACCAGGAACGTAAGTACTCGATACGTACCGTGCCGGACGGCAGTTCCTCCAGCCCGGTTCTAATCCCGACCGTCAGATGCAGCCATCACTTTCTCTGATTTCAATCAGCAACCGTTGGTTACGGTAAACTTGGACCCGATGCGTGTGTTTGGAATCGATTGCGGAACTGAAATAACCGGCTTCGGCGTTGTTGAGCCGGACGAGGGCAGCCGCGAGCCCCGACTCGTCTGCAAAGCGCTAGGAGCCATCAGGCTCGAAAAGACCAAAACTACCGCTGAACGTCTACAACAAGTGTTTGTAGAACTTACTGCCGAGTTGGAGCGCTGGCAACCGGACGCAGTCGCAATCGAGGAGGTTTTTTACTCAGTGAACGCTAAAACAGCGCTCAAGCTGGGCCAGGTGCGAGGCGTGGCATTGCTGGCCGCCGCTTGCAAAGGCCTTCCCGTGGCGGAATACGCGCCGCTCAAAATCAAATCCAGTGTCGTGGGTTACGGATTGGCGAAAAAGGAGCAGGTGCAGTTTATGGTGGCCCGCCTGCTTGGACTTGCGGAACTGCCGCAGCCGCCTGACGCCGCCGATGCTTTGGCCATTGCCATCTGCCACATTCACTGCTCGCAAACGCTCACTCTCCAGGGTGCTGCAATCGGGGGAGCGCGATGAAATCGAAATTGTTCGCGTTTGCCGCAGCAATCGTTTACATCCTTCCGTGCACTTCTCAAGCGCAGGCCGCCACAACGCAAGAAGGCGTATTCACGGCAGAATTCTCGAATCCCAACATCGCCCCCTCACATTGGGTGCTGACGTTGCGAAGGGACGGCAGCGGACATTTTCATGCCGAAGGAGCCAAAGACGGTGTGCCGGTGAAAAAGATCGGAATCGAAGTTTCCGACGAAGATCGAGACGTCCAACTGAGCAAGGAATTCACCGCGCACATCTTCACCTTGGCCCAACAGCATAACTGGTTTAACGAGACTTGCGAAAGCCGCGCGAAGGTAGCGTTCCAGGGCTGGAAGAAGATCAGCTACAGCGGCCCCGAAGGGCAGGGAAGCTGCGCGTTCAACTACTCCCAGGATAAGCAAATACAAGAGCTCGGCGAGTCGCTCATTGGAGTAGCCGAAACCCTGCACGAAGGCGCCAGGCTTGAGCTGCTGCTGGTGCACGACCGCCTCGGTCTCGACCGCGAGATGGAGTACATATCGGACGCCGCGAAAGAGGGCCGCCTTCGCGAGCTCATCGCGATCCGCAATATTCTGCAGCGCCTTGCGCAGGATGACGAGTTGCTTGACCGCGTCCGCAAGCGCGCCCGCAATTTGCTCGCAAGTTCCGGCGGTTGAAGTTGAATCCAGCACTGCGAGGGCCCGCCATTCATGCGCCTTTTGCGCATGAGCGGGACAGCACAAATGTGGGCGAACAGTGATTGACGAATAGCGAACAGATTTTTCACAAGAAGGGTGCCCACCCAACATTTTTGAACACGGAATAGCAAGAACCTCTGATTACCTCTAAGTCAGATGGGTGTTTTGTAAGTCAGCATTATTCTTCTTGTACATAGATCCTTCAACTTACATTTAAGCAATTCATGAAGCTCGGCTCCCCCGGGTGGCAGATCTCTTGTTCGTGTCCCCCTTACTGACCAAGAAACGTGCAGACCAGTGGGCAATCGCGTGCTCGTTGTGTTTATGCCTGCATTCCCGGCCTGCCGCCCAATGTCGTGAATGTGCTCCAAATTCACTCATCGAAGAAACAGGAGTTTGCAATGCGCATAGTGGTTTTGGCAATTTCGCTGACGAGCCTAGTATTTGCAGCAGGCTGTGGCGGCGGTCAGGTCACCTCAAGCTCTACCACCCCAACACCTACTCAACCAGCGCCTGCGGCTACGCCTGCTCCCGCCAACGTTCTGGCAATTTCCGTAGATGGCGGACCGGAGAAAGGTGTAGCGGGAGGCTCCGTCTACCCGAACGTACCATTTGCATCGGCCACCATCTGCGCTCCGGGCAGCACCGCTGGTTGTGTAACCATTAGCGGTCTGCTCGTCGATACCGGCCAGAGTGGACTCCTGATTTTCGATTCGGCGGTGTCATCCCTGCATTTGCCTGCGGTCAATGCGGTCAACGGCTCTCCGGCATACGACTGCGTCAACTACGGCGATGGAACCTACATCTGGGGATCGGTGCAGCAGGCCGATGTCAGCCTGGGTGGCGAGACGGCAGCCAAGCTTCCTATCCACGTAATTAGCACTTCGGGCACGGTCCCAGACACTTGCTCAAACGGCGGGAACATCAACATCAACACGGCGCTTTCGCTTGGAGCAAACGGAATCATTGGCGTCGGTTTTGAACCGACCGACTGTTCCCTCAACGGCGCTAACACCTGCGATCCATCTTCGGCGCTTGGCGAGCCATTGCCTCAGGCCTATTACACCTGCAGCGGCGGCACATGCATTCCTGCCTTCGTGGCCAAAGCAAATCAGGTGACAAATCCAGTGGTGCTTTTTCCCAAGGACAACAACGGCCTGATTGTGGAGTTGCCAGCTGTAACGAGTGCGGCGGCCAGCATAACGGGCTCGCTGATCTTTGGCATCGGTACGCAATCCAACAATCAGTTTCCGTCGGGTGCTACAACCATCACAATGGCATGCGACGATTTTGCAACGGTATTCAACGGCCAGACGTATGGCGTTACCAACACCACGAACTGCACCGGCCCCTTCAGTACGATCGGCACTGGGTCCAACGGCATCTTCTTCCCGGATGCGAGCATTCCGGCGTGCCCATCGCAAACCTCGGCAGGCAACTTGTCGTCTCTCTACTGTCCAGCTGCGACGCAAAATCTTTCGGCGACGATACAAGGCCAGGACGGCAGAACGAAGTCAGTGGACTTCAGCATAGCGAATGCACAGAATCTTTTGACCAACTCGTCCACCGCGTCCGATGCGGTTTTGCCAGGACTAGGTGGACCGCGAACGGCGGGCCTGGGCTTTGTGTGGGGATTGCCGTTCTTCTACGGGAAGAATGTCTATATTTCCATCGCCGGCCAAACATTGCCTACAGCAACAGCACCGTCCCCCTGGTGGGCCTTCTGATCGAAGAAAACAACTGCTTCGAAAGGCCCCGGCCTTATCCGTGCCAAATTGCCGAGCGCTGCGTTTCTTACGTTGCTTTGGTCACTGCTGCACTCCATTCATCCCGGCTTGCCGGGATGAATGGAATGTCACAATATCATCCCCGCACTGTCATCTGAGGAGAGAAGCGATGAAAGATCTGCGGTTGCTCCTGATTCCGGAATTCTACTTTGAAACAGCTTTGAAATAAGTTCCGCCTTGCCCACCACCGCGTCACAACACACCTACAGGTGTATGCTGTTTCCAACGCTCTCAAGCCATGTTGAACCTCAAGAGAATCCGCCGTGCTTTCTCGGCGGGATTATTGCTGCTCCTCGCATTCTGTTCCTTACGGGCTCAAAATCCCCCCGCGTCAGTGCCAACACCTCCCCCGTCCGTTGGCGGTTATCCTTCATCGCGGCTCCCTTCTGTACCTGAAATTCCGGATTCGTATGGCATGCAGAACCGCACGGGACAGCCGCAGATAGCGGAACCAACGGCAAAGCCTGTCACAGTTAAGGAACTTGAGGCTAAGCTGGCTGCAAACCACGATGCGAACGATGCCAAGCTCGCGGCGATTCTCTCCGGTCTGTATATGACCGAGCGCGTTACCGCGGCAAGGCTGGCAAAGTGGAATGCGGCGTTCACCGGTTCTGAAGTACGTGAGGCTCTGATGGCGCTGGCAGACGCGTCCGCCTTTGAAACTCTGCCGTCGGAAGATGTGCCTTCCACCGCGACTCCAAGCTTGTCTGAGCAAAAGCAGATGATGGTTGGCATTGGGAACTATCTGAGCAAGGTCCTTCCCTCGTTGCCAAATTTGATTGCAACCCGCAGCACCACATATTTTGAAGACCATCCCTCGCTTCCCGAGTCGCCATGGGCGAAGACTCAAGCCATCATCAGAGAGTCTCCGGTCGACAACGATGTTGCTTCGATGAAACTGCGCTGGCCGTTGCACCGAGCGGAAACCTCGAAGATCCAGGTCGCGAACGTGAACGGGAAAGAATCCACGATGAAGGGGGCGTTGGAACCAGCGAGCTACGCATCGCGCCTCACCACGGCGGGTGAGTTCGGCCCAATTCTTTATGGCGTAATGATGGATGCCGCGCACGGCAATCTCACGTGGGCCGGTTGGGAGCCGGGGAACGACGGCCCACTGGCTGTGTTTCGTTTCGAAGCCTCAAAGGAGAATTCACACTACTCGTTGAGGCAGGGCGGCGCAGCTAAAGGGCAGAATCAATTCGTTGCCTATAGCGGGACCTTTGCGATTCGTACCTCGGATGGCGCGATTCTTCGGTTAACGGTTCTGGCACATCCGGCTCCCGGCGATCCACTTGTCGACGCGAGACTGATGGTCGAATACCAGCCAGTAGACATCGGCGGGCGTATGTATATGTGCCCTGCACATGGAGTGGCCTTCTCCAGAGTCCCTCTACAAGCAAATAGCCGGACAGGAGAAACGAAAGGCGGCCGACTGCAGACCCATCTGAACGACATCGTCTTCGACCAGTACCACGTCTTCGGCAGTAAATCGCGAGTGGTCGAGGGGCTCACCGCAGAGCTTTCGGAACCCACTCGGCCAGGTGCAGTCGCGCAGCAGAAGCCGGAAACCGCTAAGCCTGCGCCTGTAGCAAGCACTCGGCAAAATCCTGCGTGGACAGACGCTGTTGCCGAGATCACCGCGCCGGTAGAGGGCGCAGCCCTTGATTCTCCGGCTGCACGAGTCAGGGCGCAGGCGTCACAGCCGGACACGACCCCTCAGGCTCCAGCAACAAGCAAGTTAATGGACACTCCGGCCCTTCCGTCGTCTAACCAGCCGCCGGGCACCCCGGAAAAACTACTGGTAGCGGGACCGTCCCTGCGGATGAATGTGGACCTGGTACTCGTGCCGGTGGTGGTTCGCGATGCCAAGAGTCTTGCATCGGTTGGGGCGCTGACGAAGGAGGACTTCCAGATCTTCGATGAAAAGAAGCGCCAGGAGATCACGAACTTTATTGTGGAGGTGCAGGCTGGCCCGCCGACCGCGAACAGTGCACCGCAACCAGCAACGAGCGAAAACGTCGCAGGGCAAAACCCAACTGGCACCGTCGAGCCTCGCCTGATTGTGTATCTGTTCGACGACATCCATCTCAAATCTGTGGACCTGATTCAACTGCGAGATGCCGCTCTGCGCAATGCGGAGTCGCTCCAAGCTAATGATCTGGCCGCACTGATCTCAACTTCAGGCCAGGTGGTGCTCTCATTTACACAGGACCGGCAGAAGCTGCGAGGCGCGTTCATGGAGCTTCACGCGGCGCCACTGGACGGTGCTACTCAAGCGGAATGTCCGGACATCAGCTACCTGATGGCGCTCAGGATTCTGCGCGAAAGTGACGATGGCGATACCATGGCGGCGGCCATGCAGGAAACCACCAACTGCAAAAGCGGTCTTCGCAGCATGCAGGCATCTCAACCCAAGATCGGACTCAGAGTCGCACTCGAAACGGTCAAGCTTGCTGCCAGACGGGCGCAGAGGACTGGCGAGCAGGAGAGCCGCGCAGCGATCAACCGAACGAGGGAGATTGTCGATTGGCTTGCAAAGATCCCAGGCAAGAAAAGCGTAATCCTCATCTCACCCGGTTTTTTGCTGGAACCTGACAAGCAATCAGATATTTCCGATCTGATCGAAAGGGCCGTCCGTGCGAACGTTGTAATCAGTGCGCTTGATGCCCGAGGGCTCAGCGGGTTAGACCCGAGCCGGAACATTCAGAAAGCGGTAACGCACGATTTTCAGTTTGCGCTGATGACATCGCAGATCGCGACAGAAGAAGCGGTTGAGATTCCGCATGTAATGGAGGAACTCGCCGCTGGAACCGGCGGCCAATTCATTACGAACACAGGCGATTTCTCCTGGGCTCTCCAGCGTCTGCTGTCGCCTCCCGAATTCACATACGTACTTGGCTTCAAGCCTTCCAAACGGGACGGAAAACTCCATGAGCTTACGGTGAAGCTAGTCGAAAATAAAGGGCTGACCCTGCAGAGCCGCCAAGCCTACGTGTCATCCAAGCAGTAGTTTCCTGTTTCCTCAGGCAAGAAAAACCAACAGAGCTAGAAGCTGTGCCCTGTTACAAGACTGTTCTCGCGTGCCTGACGCCGCCAAACCCAAGTAACCCCTCTGTAAACTCCTTTACGTCCGTCGGCCCCGGTGACCAGCTACCATGGTCTCATCCGGAAGTTCAGGAAAGACAGCAGCGAGATTTCCCAACGGGGCTGTTTCCCCCCATTTGTACTTAGACGGAAGATTTAGCGCGACTTTTACATCGTATTTCGTGTCGTATAGATAGAAGTTTGGTCCCCTGAGTGTCAAAGGATCGCTTCGGGAGACGGTCGTTTCAGGAAGGTGGAAGACCATGAAGCAGATCGCAAATCAATCACGATTCTGGAATCGACTGGGGATAAATCGCCCCACGCCCTGCCTGCTGGGGCTTTCGATTGCGTCTCTGACGCTTCTCCTTGGTTCTAATGCTGTTCGGGCGCAAGATGATTCCGCTGGCGGCGGTCCCATGGGCGCAGCGCGCCTCAGCAGTGTAGAAGGACAGGTTCGCCTCACGCAGGATGGGCAGGTCATAGCCGAGTCGGCGCCAGCTAACGCTCCCTTGTTTGCCGGGACGCGCATTGAGACCGGGGAAGACGGTAAAGCGGAAATCCAGTTCGACGACGGCACCATCGCGCGAGTCTCTCCCAATAGCGCGCTTGTCCTGCAGACTCTCAACGGCAATGGCGACCCCAGCACGGACCTGGTGCTCAATAACGGCCTCGCCTACTTCGAACTGCAGGGCAACATTCAGGACGGTCAAACGCGCGTCCTCTTCGGCGATAGCATTGCAACGGCGAGCGGCTTTTCAGTTTTGCGCGTCCGCATGGATACGCCTCCCGGGGATTTGGCAGTTTTCACCGGCAACGCCCACCTCGAGAGACGCAATGGCATGTCGGTTGACATTCGCGGAGGCGAAAGCCTGACGCTCGATGCCTCCGATTCGAACCGCTACAACCTCGCGGAGAACATTGAGCCGGATTCATGGGACACCTGGAATTCGGATCGCGATCAGGCTCTCACTACTGCTGCCTCTGACCAGACTGAAGCTTCAAGCAACTACGTCAACAGCGAAAACCCAAACCCCGCGTGGAACGATCTTGACGCAAACGGAAATTGGTATGACGTGCCGGGACAGGGGTATGTGTGGTCGCCATTTGTCGCTGCGTCCGTCTCGTGGGATCCATACAGTTGCGGTCACTGGATGTGGACGCCGCGGTTCGGTTACATCTGGGTTTCGTGCGAAAACTGGGGCTACCTGCCGTACTCCTGCGGTTCGTGGAACTTCTATAACGGCTTCGGCTGGGGCTGGTCCGTAGGCACCGGCGGATGCACACCGTGGTGGCGTCGCGGGAATTATTCAGGTTGGAACGTTGGTAATCCACCGTCCTGGTATCATCCGATTCCGCGTCCAACTCTGCGCAACCCGCGGGCAAATAGGCCGATTCCAGTCATCAACGTTCACCGCAATCCTGAAGGCGGCCCCAACGAGTTGCCGCAGCGCGGCAGAAATAATCCGGTGATGATAGCCGGTCGCGAAGTTGAGCCTTTGCGCCGACTTCCCGCGCACGAAAGCTATGTTCGATCCCAGTCCGGATTCGTTTATCACCCGAGCAATGGTAATCGGACTCGCAGAGATGGCGGGCAGGTTGACAACGGCCGCGGCGGAAATGATCAACCGATCGTGATCAATCGGCCGGCCTATAACAACCACAACGAGATTCGCGACGGAAATATGCGTCGCGCCAATCCTGAGCCCGGTCGCACGTACGTTCCTCCGACACAGGGCAACGGCCCAGATCGCAACCAAAATCCAGATCGAAACAACAATCCAGATCGCAACAGCGGCGGTGACCGGAATAATTATCCGGGCCGCAACAATAATCCGGATCGCAATAACAATACGCCGGGGCCCGTGTTCACTCAGCCCGGCCGGGTCGTTGTGCCACCGACGCAAAATCGCCCTGAGCCGAGTCGCCCTTATCAGCCTCCGCAGCAGCGGACAGAGCCGCCTCAGCGGCCTGAGCCGCAGCCACAGCCTCAGCAACCCCAACCAAGCCGGCAATACACGCCGCCTCCGCAACAACCGCGAGCGGAACCGAGTCGGCCGTATACTCCGCCTCCGAGTCAGCACAATCCGGGTGGAGGAGGCAATCCAGGCGGTGGCTCATTTTCGAGGCCCGCTCCTCCTGCAGGTGGTGGTGCCGGCGGATACCATCCCGCACCGCCAGCGGGTGGCGGAGGTGGTCCGCACGGCGCGGGACCGGCACATCTTTGATTGATGATTCGATAAGTGCCGCATAACAATACGAACAAAAGATTGGCGCTCGCTTAGTTATCAGGCGAGCGCCATTTTCTTCATGCGGCATTGATGAAGTGACCAGATTACGGGTTACAATCTAATTACCCGGATTTGTTTGTTTAGAGAAGCAGGCTGTAGAGCTGAAGCTTTCTGATGAAATATAAGTTCAAAGCGGTGTTCTTTGCAGCCCCGTTTTACGTTTCCCGCATGATACCGAAATTGATGGGCCCATTTATTTGTAAGACGCTATTTTTCTCTCGGCTCTGCGGTGTAACTAATCCTCTTGAAACACTGAAAACCTTGGGTTGGTGAATTCCGCCTCTTATGAGGCGCCCGGAGGATACATGACCGGACGCGAAAGACGCCGTCGTGTGCTTGTTGCAGACGATGAAAAGCTTATTGCCGATACACTCGTGCAAATTCTTAATGCCAGTGGTTTTGATGCAGAAGCAGCCTATAGCGGCGAACAGGCCATAGAAATGGCTCCATTCGTGACCCCGGACGTTTTGATTGCAGATGTGATCATGGGCGGAATCAACGGCGTTGATGCAGCCGTTTCCATCAAGAAAATTCTGCCTCGATGCAAGGTCATTCTCTGTTCCGGGCAGATTACTTCAGAAGTTCTGGTGCGCAAAGCTGAAGAACAGGGCTATAGATTCGACCTGCTCTTCAAGCCAGTGCATCCGCGACTTCTTCTCGATCGCCTGGATTGGATGTGGCGAGCCGACGGCGCGGCTTAGCCCCAAAATTCTTCGGCGCCTCATCAACATGAGACGCCAAAGCCAACGCAAGCGCGCGGTGTCTATTTGAAAAGCAAGGGTGCAAACACGTACAGACTTCTGCGCCACGTCTGCCATTCATGCGAAGTGCCAGGAGAAATGTAGACATAGCTGTTGGTGATTCCCGCAGCCACCAATTGCTCCTGATGTTTCTTCAGCGCTTCAGGATTCTCAAGCGGTGGTTCCGTTCCACACGAGAAGAAGAAGACCTTCACCTTTTTATTGAACTCCGCGGGATCAGCCATAGCTCCGCCATAGATTGTCTTCAGGTCAAGCGTCGCGGGCATTGGTGGAGGGGCTGCCATCGGAATCGGGCTCCCTGGACCACCGGCACCAAATCCCGCCGCGGTTCCGCCGCTGAACAGGCCTATATAGGAGAATTTGTCCAGATTCGACATGGTGACTGAAGCAGTCATAAAGCCGCCCATCGAAAGCCCCGCCATCGCGCGGTGATCTTTGTCGGTCAGCGTGCGAAAATTGCTGTCCACCCAAGGAATCAGGTCGTTGATCATCAGCTTGCCATACGCGCCGCCGCCAGGAGCAAAGCCAATCATCCCCGGCCTGCGCGCCGGAGCACCTCCCGCAGGAGCAGCACCTCCCGCAGGAGCAGCACCTCCCGCAGGAGGACCACCAGGAGGCGGACCGCCAGCGGTGCCCACAGCGCTGGTTTCCATTACAACAATCATCGGCTTCACCTTGCCTTGTGCCAGCAGATTGTCCAGGATGACATTGGTGCGTCCCATCTCAGTCCACACGCGCTCATCTTCACCGCCGCCGTGCTGCAGGTAAAACACGGGATATCGCGTCGTCGAATCATTGTCGTATCCCGGCGGAGTATAGACAAAAATGTGCCGCCACGCGCCCGCTGTCTGCGAGTAGTAATTCTTGATCAGCACATTGCCGTGCGGAACGTCTTTCAAATCGTAGAAATTCACGCCCTGCTCGGGAATCTCATATCCATTGCACATGTGCCCGTAGCCGATGAATGCATTAGTGCCCGGATCAAGAACAACGGCGCCATCAACTACCATCCAGTAGTTGTGATAGCCGGGAGCCTGCGGTTCACTTGTATAAGTCCACACGCCATCTGAGCCCTTTACCATGTCGAACGGAACGTTGGCGATTGCCACCTGCACCTTTTGCGCATCAGGCGCCTTGAAGTGAAACGTAACGCGCGAGTCCGCTTCAATCCGCGGAAACTCAACACGCGGAAAATTGTAGGGCGAAGGATGTGCCGCGAATCCAGGTGCAGATGCACTGCGCAAAGGAGCCGCGACCAGTTCCTGTCTCGCCGAACCCTTGCCCGTCTGAGCAAACGAAGTCCCTGCCGCAATCGCGGCTCCGCACAAAGCAATACCAAAAAATCGTTTCATAGGCTGCCCTTCTTGATCGATCTGATCACCAATTCCTGCCACGCGCGCATTCCCGCCTCGTCCAGACACACCTCAAGGAAAGCAGGATTACTGTTCCAATTGACGTCAGCGAAACACGTGAAGTTTCAGGCATGCGAAGTAGAAAGAACAAAAGTGATGACTGTCAATGATTGCGCGCGGAAGGGTGTCTGAATTTGTTGGACTGTCTTGCGGATCGAGAATATAGTCTATCGATCCCCACATTTCCCGGGAAGAATTCACGTGAGAGGTGATGTAATGGCAAGTTTCCTGGTGCAGGTCTCGTATACCCCTGAGGCGTTGAGCGCTTTGATCTCCAAACCGCAAAATCGAATGGCAATCGTCAAAAAGACGATTGAGAATCTTGGAGGCGCGCTCACTGGCGCGTGGATGTCGTTCGGCGACCACGATCTGGTCATGATTCTCGAAATGCCGAATAACGTGAGTGCGGCGGCGCTGGCGTTGGCTGCTGCGGCTGGGGGATCGCTAAAGTCCATCAAGACCACTCCGCTGCTCTCGGTTGAGCAAGGGAACGCAGCACTGAAGAAAGCCGCGAAGTCAGGCTACACTCCAGTCAAACAGTAATCGGAATTCCGTAGCCAAGGAGTCCTTGCGCATCGGCAGGGCCTTCTGTTTTTTGGGGACCGCTATTTCAACGAGATCGTTCCGTAAAAAAGCTGGTGAAGCAGCAGCCCTCCCAACACCGAGAGCGACAAACTCAACAGCGTGCCGATCAGGAAGTATTCAGCAAAGCGAGGCTCTTCAAACTCCGGAAAACGCGCAATTGATTTGCCGGTGAGAATCAACCCGATCAGCGATGGAGACTGCATCACGATTGCCGTAATCACCAGGAAGCGCTCAATCCAACCCACATACATTCCTGCGTTAGCCATCTGACCCGCTGGTTCGCTGGAGATATCGTTGGCGAGCCCGCTGGTAACGGCGCGGATGAAGTAGCCTCCGCCGAAGATCACCGCCAAGTAAACAATCGCCGTCTCAAGTACGTTCGCCTTAGCCGCACCGGAAATCCGAATCACTTCGGTCAACGCAGACATGCTGGCTCGGCACAGCAATATCGCCGCTGCCGCTGCCGTCAGCGCGTGAAGAAATTGGTCCGTCAGAAAACTCAGCCAGTGACTGCCGGTGCGTGCCCGCGCCTTGAATGTGCATTTGAGCTTGTCGATAAGCAGGTGCCAGATAACGTAGCTGAAAACAATGATCTGGTTTGGAAACGAGAAGAAAGCCTGGTCCGCAAACAGCAGCAGACAAGTCCAGGCGAGCACAAGATGGATCAGTCCATGACAGGCAAGTGGCCACGCGCTGCGGCATTTGTTCTTCGCAATCCACGCCCACTGCAGCGGAAAATCGCCAAGCAGATGCGCCAGGATCAACGCCATGAATGTAATTTGCAGTGGCTGCATGAGTGTCTAATTAAAAGGAATTGTATGTAAACGTGCAACTCAAAAATACGCTCGAATAATCTTTTCCATCGCATTCACGGTGTCGAGCGATTGCCAATGAAATGCCCGCTTGAGGTTCCGGGAAATCGTAGACGCGTCTCGATCGAGCCGGTCCGCGGTAATGTCCTGCCGCCCAGCTTCCATCTGCATGTTGATCGCTTCCCACTGCTTCTCTGTGCGACCTTCGAGCAGTGCGTCGTGCAACTCGTAAATCGTGTTGGCAATCGCGTCAAAAATCTCATTGCCCGATTCGAAACTCGTCAGCGCGCGGCTCTTTGGCGACACGGTCTTCAGTCGATCAGCTGCCTCTCGCGCTCGTTCGAAAGCTTCACCGCCCGCATTGACGTTCACTGGCCCCAGATCAAGGCCCGTCGCAGAGCCAATCCCTACGGCGATCCAAAGCTCCATTGGAAAAAAGATGCGACGCAGATCCAGAATGGCGCGGGCAGTGAACTCGGGCCTCGTCAGCACCACCTGAAATTCGTCCCACGCGGTGATGGTGTACGGGGTTGAAACCAACGCGCTATCGGTATGCAGGCGCGTTACCTCGGCGAGCTTTGCGTCCCGCTTCTCGCGGAAGCCCTCAACCAGCCGCGAATCAACCACATCAGCCGTGATCACCGAGTAGTTAGCAGCTGGCATGGCGCTCCAATTGCACGTATATATACATAAAAAGATAATTGTACGAATTTATGCAATAGTCAAGCCGAATTCAGAGATTCTCGATGAGTTACATCAGCCGTCGGCGGATCAGATCCAATGCCTGCTGCGAAGCGAATTCGCGAATACGCTGCCGATCGCCCCGGAACGTGCGATCCATGACATCGGTACGGTTGGGGTCTGAAAGCGCAATGTAAACCAATCCAACTGGCTTGTTTTCAGTGGCTCCCGTGGGTCCAGCAATGCCGGTGACCCCTAGGCCAAGCGTAGCTCCGGTTCGGATGCGAATGCCGTTTGCCAGTGCTTCAGCCACTTCGGCCGACACAGCGCCGTGCCGCGCAATGAGGTCAGCGGAAACTCCTGCGAACGCTGCCTTCAGCGGGTCGGAGTAGACCACCGCTCCACCAAGAAATGCGCGCGAGCTGCCTGGAACCGACGTAATGCGCTGGGCAATAAGTCCGCCAGTGCAGCTTTCCGCCACGGCTAAGGTGGATTGCCGCAGCCCCAGATAGTACAGAACAATCTGCTCCAGCGATTCGCCGGAGTCGGAATAGAGCCAGTCTTCCAGCGTCTCTTCCAAGCGGCCCGCAAGCTCATCGACACGCTGGCGTGCAACCTCAGGGTCCGATTTGGAGCAGAGGAGCGTTAGTTGGATGTCGCCCGCGTGCGCGAGAATCGTCGTCTCCACATCAGGATAAGTTGTGTAAATTGGCGCCAGAAGTTTGTCGGCTTGCGACTCGGGAATCATGGCTGCCCGCAGAGTGCGCTTGGCAATGTGGCGCTGTGGAACAGTAGCACGCAGTCTCGGCAGGCACTCCGTGTCGAAGAGCGGCTTGCACTCATTCGGCGGCCCGGGAACAAGCATGAGGAGCTTGCGATAGTCCTCGAATATCACGTCCAGCCACTGGCCCGGAGCGCTGCCGTTGGTATTCGGCAAAACAGTCGCGCCTTCCAGCACGTCAGCCTGTTTGAGATTATTCTGCGGCATCGTGATGCGCCACGTGGCTGCGCGCGCATGAAGAGCGGCCACTTGTGCGGCATCGCGGCGAAGCCCGATCGAAAGCGCCTGGGCAACTGCTTCGCGGGTAAGGTCGTCCTCAGTGGGGCCAAGTCCGCCCATTACCACCAAGATGTCAACGCGGGAAAGTGCCGTGCGGATGGAACTAACGAGATCCTTCAGGCGATCGCCAACGATTGTTTTGAAGTTGACCGTGACCCCGATCTCGTTAAACTTCTCAGTCAAATAAAGTGAATTCGTGTCTTGCCGCCATGGCGTGAGCATTTCC
>Ga0157374_10001874_pt1 | contig 17676 bp, 18 predicted proteins | sample M25metaG_FD_115308 | JGI IMG/M metagenome (GOLD analysis project Ga0157374, IMG submission 115308) | Miscanthus rhizosphere microbial communities from Kellogg Biological Station, Michigan, USA - M2-5 metaG | ecosystem: Host-associated > Plants > Roots > Rhizosphere > Soil | place: USA: Michigan...
ATATTTATAGTCGGTGGTGCAACATTATGATGCAAACTAAGCACAGAAAATACAGCTTCCACCCCTCCTGCCGCGCCGAGTAAATGTCCGGTCATGGATTTGGTCGCACTAATAGCCAATTTTTTGGCATGTTCGCCAAATTGCCGCTTCACCGCGACCGTTTCGGCAATATCACCCAACGGGGTCGAAGTAGCATGGGGATTGATGGCATCAACCTCATCGCTATTGACGCCCGCGTTTTTCAACGCATTTGCCATCGATCGACGCGCACCATCGCCGTCTTCAGTAGGCGCGGTAATATGATGCGCATCTCCGCTCATGCCGAAACCGGATAATTCGCAATAAATCTTAGCGCCGCGTGCTTTAGCGTGTTCATACTCTTCCAACACCAAAACACCGGCACCCTCTCCTAGCACAAAACCATCACGATCTTTGTCGAATGGCCGGCTCGCGGTCGCCGGATCGTCATTGCGCGTTGATAATGCCCTAGATGCTGCAAATCCAGCAATCGCCAGTGGCGAAATGGTCGATTCAGCTCCGCCAGCAATCATAACGTCAGCATCGCCATATTCAATCATTCGCCCAGCATCGCCAATACAATGGGTAGCGGTTGTGCAAGCAGTCACCATCGCCAAATTGGGTCCCTTGAAACCATACTGAATGGACAAGTTGCCGGAAATCAGATTGATAATACTGCCCGGAATAAAGAACGGCGAGATTTTGCGCCAGCCGCCCGCTTGCATTGCCCCATGAGTTTCCTCGATCAGGGGCAATCCACCTATACCCGAACCGATATTAACGCCAATTCGCTCTGCATTAGCCTCGGTTACGATCAAACCCGAGTCCTGGATCGCCTCCATCGCGGCAACCAATCCATATTGGATGAAGGTATCCATACGCCGAGCTTCCTTTGGCGAAAGATATTTCGAAACATCAAAGTTTTTGACTTCACCGGCAAACTGGACCGGCAGCTCTGATGGATCAAACCGAGTCACTCGGACAATTCCACATTGACCTGCGACAAGGTTAGTCCAGGATTCTGTAACACCTACGCCAACCGGCGAAATAATGCCAAGGCCGGTAACGACCACACGACGTTTGGACACGGGGAATGGCTTTCTAAGAAAACGCTCTTTGATTAATGAACTAAGCGCTGACGAATGAGCAATTAAACCTTGTTGAGATGGCTATGCACGTAATCGATGGCTTGCTGAACGGTTGTGATTTTCTCGGCTTCCTCATCGGGAATCTCACACTCAAACTCTTCTTCCAGCGCCATTACCAACTCAACAGTGTCAAGAGAGTCAGCACCTAAATCGTTTACGAATGAGGACTCATTTTTCACATCCGCTTCGTTCACCCCTAACTGCTCCGCGACGATTTTCTTGACGCGTTGTTCAATATTATCCATGTACCTAACTCTCCTTCCTGAACTAAAAGTGGCGTGATTCTATCAAAATTCCAATTCCGAATCACTCAAGGTAAGCGACAGAATTAACGCTAATCCATATACATGCCGCCATTAACATGCAGCGTAGTACCCGTTATGTAGCTAGCGCCGGGTGACGCGAGAAAAGCAACCGCCGCGGCTATATCATCCACATGCCCCAAGCGGCCAAGAGGAATCGTTTGCAGCAACGTTTGCTGCTGTACCTCGGACAAAAAGCGCGTCATATCGGTGTCGATGAAACCAGGTGCGACACAATTGACGGTAATTCCCCGGCTACCAACCTCCCGAGCCAGGGACTTGGAAAAACCAATGATGCCGGCCTTTGCCGCTGAATAATTAGTTTGCCCCGCATTACCCGAGACACCGACGACTGATGCAATATTGATGATGCGTCCATGGCGAGACTTCATCATGCTGCGCATTACCGCACGGGACAGCCTAAAAATAGATCGTAAGTTTGTATCTATTACCTCATCCCATTCGTCATCTTTCATCCGCGCAAGCAAATTGTCGCGAGTAATGCCTGCGTTATTGACTAGAATAGAAATACCGCCATGACGAGCCTGCACGTCATCGACCACCACCTGAATACGCGCAGCATCGTTAACATTAAGAACAATGCCTTCGCCTTTAGCGCCAATCTCTTTTAGATAGGTGCCAATATTAGCCGCACCGTCTTCAGTAGTGGCAGTACCGATTACAATTGCGCCTTGCTTTGCCAATGCCTGCGCTATAGCTTGACCAATACCACGGCTAGCGCCTGTTACGAGTGCAATTTCAGTCATAGTCTTTAATCAGATAATTGTTTATAACTGTGTTAAGGCATTACGCAGAGACGCCGTGTCATGCAACGTCATTGATTGCAAATTACCGTCAATACGCTTAGTAAGCCCGCCCAGCACTTTGCCCGGACCGCATTCGATCACTGCCCCGACTTCCCGTTGCGCAAAATTCCGCACCGTGTCGATCCATCGAACCGGAGAATATAATTGCCGCACCAACGCATCTTTAATAGCGATCGCATCCTGATGCGCGAGGACATCAGCATTCTGAATCACAGGCATTTGAGGCGTGGAAATCGCTACCGCCGCAAGATAGTCACGCAATCTTTCAGCAGCCGGTCTCATTAGTGCACAATGAGAGGGGACGCTTACCGGCAACATCATAGCCCGTTTAGCCCCTCTAGTTTTGGCAAGCTCACAACCACGAGCCACAGCATCACGATGCCCCGCTATAACTATCTGACCTGGCGAATTGAGATTGACCGCCTCCAAAACTTGCCCTTCAGCTGCTTCTCGACATATCTCGATAAGCAGGTCTTCATCGAGACCAAGAATCGCGGCCATTCCGCCCTCACCCTCTTTAACAGCGTCTTGCATGGCTTGGGCACGAAATCGAACTAACGGCAAAGCGTCCTTAAACGCCAATGAACCGGCAGCCACAAGCGCCGTATATTCACCCAAGCTATGTCCCGCAAAGAAAGCAGGTATCTTACCTCCAACCGCATTCCATGCTCGATAAACCGCATATCCCGCAGCGAGCATGATTGGCTGAGTATTAACTGTTTGATTAATGATTTCAGCAGGGCCCGCCTCTATCATTTCCCATATGTTTTGCCCCAACACATCAGATGCTTCGGCAAATACTTCACGCACCTCGGCGAGTCCTTCGTAGGACTGCATCATACCCAGCGACTGAGAGCCTTGCCCCGGAAATACAAATGCGAAAATCATGGATTGCTCGTCGTCCGTTAGCTAATAATTACCACTGCAACAATACTGAACCCCAAGTAAAACCACCGCCCACGCCTTCCATTAAAATCCGTTGACCAGGCTTGATACGGCCATCGCGTACAGCCTCATCCAAGGCCAACGGAATAGAAGCAGCCGAAGTATTGCCATGACGATCCACGGTAAGGACTACTCTTTCAGGCGGAATACCGAGTTTACGAGCCGTTGCATGAATAATACGTGTATTGGCTTGATGAGGAACTATCCAATCAATAGCGGATTTGTCCAAGCAGTTTGCTTCGAGAGCCTCAAGGGCAACCTCTTCTAATACACGCACAGCGAATTTGAATACTGCATTGCCTTCCATTTTTAGAAATGGATGCCCTTGGACTTTTCCTGCCGAAACTGTACCCGGCACACAAAGAATATCGCGATAACTTCCATCAGCATGAAGATGACTGGATAAAATTCCTGGCTTTTCTGACGCCTGCAACACTACAGCCCCCGCACCATCCCCAAATAGCACACAAGTGCTTCTATCATTCCAGTCTAGAATACGGGAAAAAACTTCGGCGCCAACAACAAGCGCACAACGATGCTGCCCAGAGCGAATAAACTTATCTGCGGTCGATAGTGCATAAACGAACCCGGTACAAACGGCTTGAATATCGAACGCGGCCCCATTTCTAATACCCAGCTTGTCCTGAAGAACACAGGCGGCACTGGGGAAAATCATATCGGGGGTGCTGGTGGCAAAAATAATTAGGTCTATCGATTGACGCTCAATACCGGCAGCGGTAATCGCACGCTCCGCAGCTTTTAACGCCAAATCACTGGAAAACTCACCTTGAGCGGCAATGCGTCGTTCACGTATACCGGTACGCGAATAAATCCATTCGTCAGACGTATCCACCATTTTTTCCAGATCATGGTTCGTAAGCGTCTTTTCCGGAAGATAACTTCCAGTACCGGTAATGCGAGAGTAAATCATACTGGTGCTTGTCGACTTGTAGGCGGCGCTGGAAAAGGAGAGATATCGATATGCCCATGCTCTATCTCAGTAGAAATGCGCGCCAATACCCCCTCACGCACTTCGCGCACCGCACGATCAATGGCACATTCAAAAGCGTATCGATCAGCAGAGCCATGGCTTTTAATCACAATTCCCTTGAGACCCACCAGCGTAGCTCCGTTATATTGACGATCATCCACACGGCTTTTGATTTTCTTCAAAACAGGAGTTGCAATTACCGCAGCGAACTTAGCCAATAGATTACGACCGAATTCTTCCCTGAGAATGCCGGACACCATCTTGGCCAACCCTTCGGAAGTTTTTAGCGCTACATTGCCAACAAAACCGTCGCATACCACCACGTCGGTTGTTCCTTTATAAATATCGTCGCCTTCCACATTGCCGTAGAAGTTCAGATTACTACCTCGCAGCAAGTCACCTGCCTGCTTAACAATTGCATGGCCCTTGATTTCTTCTTCGCCAATATTAAGCAGACCTACACTGGGCCGCTCTACTCCATCAATAGCGGAAGCAAGCATGGCGCCCATAATTCCAAACTGCAATAGATGTTCGGGCGTGCAGTCAACGTTTGCCCCAAGATCCAGTACATATGTATGTCCCTTGATCGTCGGCAGGGCTGAACATATAGCAGGGCGGTCGATACCGGGTAAAGTTTTAAGCACAGAACGAGCTATGGCCATTAATGCTCCGGTATTACCGGCACTAATACAGGCACTAGCAGTACCATCCTTAACTAGCTTAATCGCAACGCGCATGGATGAGTCTTTCTTGCCGCGCAAGGCTTGCGCAGGCGGCTCATTCATCCCCACCACTTCCGAGGCTTCATAAATTTCCACCCGGCCATTGGCCAGGTTTGAGCTGTGCAGCTGTGCCTCAATGGCATCACGCCTACCCACGAGCAGGATCTTTACGTCGGGATGGCACCGGGCGTAATGTACTGTAGCAGCAACGGTCACGAGAGGGCCAAAATCCCCCCCCATGGCGTCAATGGCAACGGTGACGCTCACCGGTAAGCGATCGTCCAATTAGAAATTTACTAAGAAAGCGGTTCTTATTCGCCCTTAGTTTTAATGACTTTTCTGCCCCGGTAATAACCACTCGGGCTGATATGGTGGCGCAAATGAACTTCGCCAGTCGTTGGCTCGACTGCCAATGGCGGGGCGGTCAAAAAGTCGTGTGCCCTATGCATACCGCGCTTCGACGGTGATTTTTTATTCTGCTGAACTGCCATGATTTACTCCTTACATAATTCGTTTACTAAACAACCCAGCTCTAACAATGAGCTTCTCGATAATCTGTTATGTCCGCTTCAATTTGGACAACGCAGCAAACGGCGATGGCTTCTGATCGGCTAATAATTGCTTCGCCGAAGCATTACATTTTCCTTCATCGTGCCGCGGAGCCAAGGGCAATGCGAGAATGACTTCGTCTTCGATTAGGGCCAACAAATCCAGCCGACTTTCCGCAACGACATAATCAATGGAATCATCCTCATCATCAATTGCAGGCAATTGGCTTTCATCGGCCACAAATACCAATGTCGAATGCACGTCTACAGGATGGTCAAATGCGCCCAGACAGCGTTGACACTCGAGAGAAACAGAACCTTGAATTATACACGCAATTTGCGGCTCACGCCTTACGCTCAGACTACCGCGTATTTCATAGGATAGCGTTTGCTTGCCAGCCAAAATCAAATCGCGCAAGCGTTGCAATTCCTCCGCAGGAACCTTGCCTTCAACCTTCTTTTCTAGTCGCGCAAACTCAGCGACATCAATAACTTGGTGCGCGTCCATCGAAATGGTCTGGTCAGTCATGAGGCGCGCATGATATTCTTTTTAAAATTGCGTGTCAAAAGAATTGATTTTGAATAGAAAAATCGTCCTCGCCTCGACCTCCCCATTTCGCCGCGAGCTGTTATCCAAACTGGGAATCTCGTTCGAAGTCTTTGCTCCGCACGTCGATGAAAGCGCTTTATCTGGCGAGCCGGCAGCTGCAGCGGCCACCAGACTTGCTATCGCGAAGGCTACCGCTGCGCTGGCTCGCTTTCCCAATGCTGTGGCAATCGGCTCCGACCAAGTAGCAGAACTGAACGGCGAGCATATTGGCAAACCGGGCAGCCATGAAAATGCCGTGAAACAGTTACGCAATATGCGTGGCAAGTCGGTGATCTTTCATACGGCGCTCTCCCTGGTAGATGGCCTTAGCAAACACGTTCAAACCTGCGTGGTACCCACATCGGTTACATTTCGCAATTTAACTGATGCTCAAATTGAGTCTTACCTCCGACGCGAGCAACCCTACAATTGCGCCGGCAGCGCGAAGTCGGAAGGATTGGGGATCGCGCTGATAGCGCGAATGGACATATCGGATCCCAACGCATTGATCGGCCTGCCATTAATAGAACTGATCAGTATGCTAAAAAATATCGGGATCGAGGTCATCTGATGAACAAAATGATTACTCGCACACCACCAGGAGTGCTCTACCTCATTCCTGTTCCATTGGGAGAAAGCGGCATTGATGTCGCCCTCCCTTTAGCAGTCAGCACTGTAACTAGCGGTCTTAAACACTTCGTCGTAGAGCACCCCAAAACCGCCCGTCATTTTTTAAAGCAAATCGGCACTGCGCAGCCACTGCAATCACTTAATCTTGAGGTGCTCGACGAACATACACCAGCAAATCGATTGACAGAGTTATTGATACCCTTATTAGAGGGAAACGACATTGGGCTTATGTCTGAAGCCGGCTGCCCCGGCATTGCGGACCCCGGGGCCGCTTTAATTGCATTAGCACACAAGCACGATATCCCGGTCCGCCCCTTGGTAGGACCATCATCTATTCTGCTATCGCTAATGGCCTCAGGGCTTGATGGGCAACGATTTGCGTTTCATGGTTATCTACCGGTTGAAAAAAGCGATCGATCAAAACGGCTCATCGAGCTTGAAAAAACATCCGCCCGGCTACATCAAACGCAAATTTTTATTGAAACGCCCTATCGTAATAACGTCCTGCTTGCCGACTTACTAAGCACTCTTCAACCCAGGACTCGGCTCTGTATTGCCGTCGACATCACACTGCCTAGTGAATCAATCCGGACAAAGGCCACCGCAGATTGGCGTAAGTCACCGCCGGATCTAAACAAGCGGCCGGCAGTGTTTTTACTATTAGCCTAGGCAATCAGCGAAACGGTGTTGTCTTACTTATTAATGCACTGGCAATCGCTTCGCCCCCTATGGCGCTAAAGCGGCGGGCGAACTTCTCAGCGAGATTGTCCTCCGGGGTAAAATCAACGATGTCTTCCGCTTTTATCACATCACGAGCAACGGACTGAAGAGTTCCATAGCTATCCGCAAGGCCAAGCTCAAGGCTTTTTTCGCCGGTCCAGACAAGCCCCGTGAACATATCAGGCGTTTCTTTGAGCCGATTGCCGCGCCCTTCGCGAACTGTTTTGATGAATTGCTGGTGAATCTCTCCTAACATCTTCTGAGCATATGCTTTCTGCGATTCATTCAGTGGAGAAAAAGGATCGAGGAATCCTTTGTTTTCTCCAGCAGCAAGCAAACGTCGCTCTATACCGATCTTTTCCATCGCACTGGTAAAACCAAAACCATCCATTAAAACCCCAACCGATCCGATTAGGCTCGCCTTATCCACGAAGATTTTGTCTGCGGCAACAGCAACATAATACCCCCCCGACGCACACACATCCTCAACAACAACATAAAGAGGAATATTCGGATAAAGTTTGCGCAACCGCCGCATTTCATCATTAATATGCCCCGCTTGAACTGGGCTGCCGCCGGGGCTATTAATGCGAAGCACAACACCTTGCGTTTTGCCGTCTTTGAAAGCTTCCTGCAATCCGTTAATAACTTTGTCGCCGGATGCCTTGCCATCCGCGTCAATAACACCGCGCAATTCCACTAGCGCCGTATGGCGGCTCGCAGCGGCAGGTTGACTTTTACCAAGCCAGCCAAGAGCAATAAACAGCATTGCGAATAAGAATAATAGGGTGAGGCTCTTAAAAAAGATCCCCCACCGACGTGTGCTGCGCTGCTCCTTGAGCCCCGCAAAGACCAGCTTCTCTAGCACTTGTTTTTCCCAGTTACCACCGGATCCGGCCTCTTCCGGACGCTGCCCGGTTTCATTCGACATATTGAGTAAACCCCTCGGTTAAGAAAATTGTTCCATCGCGCTCCGCCACAGGCACACGCCCCAAACGCCGTCCTTTGCAGGGGCCGGCCGTACAATAACCACTATCTGGCATAAATAGAGCACCATGAGTAGCGCAGATCAAGTATAACCCGGAGAAATCGAAGAATTCTCCGGGTTGCCAATCGAGCTCCGTGCCCAAATGCGGGCAAAAATTGATAAAAGCGTGGGCTTTGCCGCCAAAGCGAATGACAAACGCTGGCTGCGGCTTACCGCCTACATTAATGGTGAAGCGCACTCCGCTACCGCCATCTATCAATTGGTGGGCGGAACAAATGATAGTTGCCGCGTCGTCAATCATGCCGCCGCCACATCTTTAATGCCGCAACTTAAATCATAAAAGAAAGGCCTTGCTGCTTCCGTCATAGCATTATTCGCGCAATTCGCGCAGTCCATTCAGCACTTTTTCTAGCTCTTTGGGCATAGGAGAAGCGACCTCCATCGATTTACCCGATAACGGATGCGGAAAAACCAATCGATGAGCATGCAGAAACATCCGCTTCAATCCTTGTTTCGCGAGCGCCTTGTTCAACGCAAAGTCGCCATATTTATCATCCCCCGCAATAGGAAATCCCGTATGCGCTAGATGCACCCGAATCTGATGAGTGCGGCCTGTTTTCAATTCCGCCTCCAGCAAACTAAAGTTTTTAAAGTTTTCTTTGAGATTGAAAATCGTATGTGCGGCCTGCCCTTCGGGATCCACGGAAACTCGTCGCTCACCTTCGGCGGTCAAGTACTTGGTTAAGGACAGCTTGATGGATTGACGCCGATTGTTCCACTGCCCCGATACCAACGTGAGATAACGCTTATCAATGCCGCCGTCACGCATCATCGCGTGCAATGCCGTCAACGCGCTACGTTTTTTTGCCAGCAATAGAACGCCGGAGGTTTCCCGATCCAGACGATGGGCAAGCTCGAGAAAGCGAAGCTCGGGAAATTCCGCCCGAAGTTGTTCGATGGCCCCCTGGCTCACCCCGCTGCCGCCATGTACAGCCAATCCCGCCGGCTTATCGATGATAAGCAATGCGTCGTCTTCGAACAAAATGCGGTCAGCCAAACGTTGATTTTCGGGAATGCGCACATGACGAACCGCCGCTTCGGCCACACGCACAGGTGGAATCCGAACGCGATCGCCAATAGCTAAGCGATGTTCCGCCCCGATCCGCTTGCTGTTTACTCGCACTTCCCCACTACGCAAGATTCGATATATATGGCTTTTCGGAACGCCCTTTAAGTGCTTAAGCAGAAAATTATCCACGCGCTGACCATCGCTCGATTCGTCTACCGTAACAAATGTAACGGCATCGGCGACCGGTGTGGATTGAGTATTTTGAGAGGGAGAAGAAGTCAAAATTGAGGTGTTACGTTTCATAAAAAAGAAGGAGTAGTCGGGCGAAAAATAATTATTACGATTTATCAAGTTTTCTTTTGCGCACCCCGGCTAATTCCCATATACTTCAAACCGTTGATTTGAAAGCGGGAGAGTAAGCAACCCCGGCCCACAAGGCAACACCTCTAGGAATGCGGAAGAAAATGATTGCTCAAAACTTCAGCAAGGGGTGTCCAAAAAAGCCAATTCCGCCGTCAACTATGTTGATTCCCCAAGCAGATGCCAGTTGCACCGATTCAGACCGCAGTGATAGCGACGTTATTAAACCTACGTCCGGCCGTCTTTTATCGAAAGCACGAAACTGAGGCTTGCCGAATCAATTAGGTTAAGTCACTCACCTTAGAAAAGTAGTGATAGTAAATGAATAACGCGCTCTAAGACACTCGGTTTTTATATTGTTGCGCTGAATGTGCAGCAATTAAATGGCAGACCTTTCCAAAATAAACGCTATGGATGTATTTGCAGCATGACCCAAATGCCCTAAAAATCTATATAGCTGGTGTTCGTCGTAAAACGACTGAACACGTGGAATTGGCTTGCCCTCCCCCGTGTAAGAGCGCGGGAGAGATAACAATGAAACGTATGTTATTTAATGCTACGCAATCGGAAGAACTCCGAGTAGCTATTGTCGATGGGCAAAAACTCATCGATCTTGATATCGAACACGCAGGCAAGGAACAACGTAAGAGCAACATCTACAAGGGCATTATCACCCGAGTCGAACCATCCCTCGAAGCCGCCTTTATCGATTACGGTGCGGAACGTCACGGCTTTCTTCCCTTTAAAGAAATCGCTAAGCAGTATTTGCAAAACGAAGATGGCGAGTTTTCGCGTTCTCGTATCGCTAGTCTGCTCAAAGAAAAGCAAGAACTGATCGTTCAAGTCGACAAGGACGAGCGTGGCAACAAAGGCGCAGCGCTGACGACATTCATCAGCCTGGCCGGCCGCTATCTCGTGCTCATGCCGAATAATCCGCGCGGTGGTGGTGTTTCCCGTCGAGTTGAAGGCGACGACCGCGCCGAATTACGCGAGCTGATGGACAAACTGGAAGTGCCGCAAGGCATGAGCCTAATAGCTCGCACAGCCGGCATTGGGCGCAGTCTAGAAGAACTGCAATGGGATTTGAACTACCTACTGCAGTTGTGGCGCGCCATCGAAAACGCCGCGCAAACAGAACCACCGCCTTGTCTCATTTATCTGGAATCGAGCTTAGTAGTTCGGGCGATCCGCGATTTATTTACACCCGATATCGGTGAAATCCTGATCGACACGCCCGAAATTTACGAACAAGCCCGTTCGTTTATGAGCACGGTAATGCCGGCCAACGTCCATAAGGTAAAACTTTACCGCGATGATGTGCCGCTATTCTCCCGCTTCCAAATCGAACATCAAATCGAAACCGCCTACCGGCGAGAAGTCAATCTACCTTCCGGCGGCGCGGTCATTATCGATCACACCGAAGCACTGGTATCCATCGACGTTAACTCGGCCCGTGCGACCAAAGGTGCGGACATCGAACAAACCGCGCTTAATACAAACTTGGAAGCCGCAGACGAAATCGCTCGTCAGTTGCGCTTGCGGGACTTGGGCGGCTTGGTGGTTATCGACTTCATCGATATGGAATCAACTAAAAACCAGCGCGAAGTGGAAAACCGTTTGCGAGATGCGTTGCATCCGGACCGCGCTCGAGTGCAGACGGGAAAAATTTCACGCTTCGGTCTACTCGAACTATCCCGACAGCGCCTACAACCCAGCTTAGGCGAAACGAGCCATATTCCCTGCCCGCGCTGTTCAGGCACCGGCCACATTCGCGACACGGAATCCTCCGCTCTGCATATTCTGCGTATCCTTCAAGAAGAAGCGATGAAGGAAAACACCGCAGCCATTCATGCGCAAGTGCCGGTAGAAGTAGCAACCTTCTTGCTCAACGAAAAACGAAGCGAGATTCACAACATCGAATCCAGGTTGCGCGTCGAGATAGTGCTGATCCCCAATATTCATTTGGAAACGCCTAACTACACAGTCGGACGGCTGCGGCACGATTCTGAAAAGCTGGATGAGCACATGCCCAGTTACAAACTGGCGGCGGCACCGGTCGAAGAATCCAACATTTGGCAACCGGAAACCAAAACTGAAATTTATGAACGCCCTCAGCCGGTCGTCAAAGGCATTACACCGGCACAGCCCGCACCGATGTCAGCGGGTAAATCAAGCAATGGAAACCACGCAACGGAAATACAACGCGTTTCCCTCATCAGCAAAATCGTTTCCTGGTTCAAAGGAACTCAGAGCGAGCCGGTTGCTACCGCAGCGGAGCCTAAGCCGGCACGGCGCGATCAGGGACCTCGCCGTGGTCGTGGCGGCGAGCGGCGCGATAATCGCCCGCGTCAAGAACGCCCACCACGCCCGGAAAAACCTGAACGTCTCGCAAAACCGGAATTGCCCGAGAAGCAAGAACGAATCGAAAAGCCGGCCAAAGGTGAACGCCAAGAACGGGGCCCTCGTGAATCTCGTCAAGAACGGCAAGCGCGACTTGAGAACCAAGAGCGGCGTGAGCCTCAAGCCGAGCGCGAACCCAAGCCTCGTCACGAAGCAATACCTGAACAACCGCAACGGGCCGTGTTGACTGAAACCCCGGTCAACGAGGAAGCTCGCCCAGAAAATGGTAGTGGTGAAGTTCGTGAAGGCCGTTCCCGCCGTGGCCGCCGTGGAGGTCGTCGTGAACGTGGCGAGCGTCCGGAACGCAATACGCAGCAAGAAACCGTGCAAACCTTCGAAACGCCGATCGAAGCGACTGAAAACCAAGGTGCCAAGGAAGCGGTGACCGCAACTGCGGAACCCATGCAATCGGAGTTTTACCTGGGAGCCGATGTGGCCGTAACAGATGTAACCAGAACAAACACGGTTACACATGCAACCACATCGTCTGCACCGATTGTAGCGCCAATTGAGAGTGCTCCACGCGAGACAGCGGCGAAACCAGTAGAAACACCGGTTATCGACATCCAACAATCCTTGCCACCGACAGCATCGGAAACGATTGCTTCAGAAGCATCGAAAGAATCGCCAATGGCACCGGCACCGCAATCAATATGGAATGAGCCGACAAATATGCAGCATATGCGGCAGCAAGAAACACCGCGTGCAAATATGGCGTCAGCCAGCAGTATAAAAATCGACTTAGCAGCTGCCGGATTAGTCATGGTGGAAACCCAACCCGAAAAATCCGCTGTTTTCACGCCAGTTGAAGAAGACAACATGCCGCGCCGCCCGCGCCGAGTAAGGGAGCGAACGCCGCAACAACTCACGGAAACAGAACCATTAGTGCAGATAGAAACCCATAAGCATTAATTAATGCATGATAACGGCAGAGCGGCATTGCTCTGCCGTTATTCATTCACCATGAGCGGATTCCATCCACCCTATCGTCTTAATGCTTCGTTCCAAATCCGCAGCAAAAACTTAACAGCACAACCAGGGTAATTCCCTATCAGCATTCGAATCATCTTGATCAGCGCTTCCCTAGTAAGGACAGGCACACATGGCACAACCGATCGAGTTTTATTTCGACTTCTCTTCCCCATACGGCTACTTTGCTAGCGCAAAAATCGATGAAATCGCAGCGCGCCATGATCGTACCGTCGAATGGCGGCCTATTCTGCTTGGGGCTATCTTCAAGCTAACCGGTGGCGCGCCGTTACCCAATATTCCACTCAAAGGCGAGTATTCCAAACACGATTTTGTCCGTAGTGCCCGCTTGTTTAACCTGCCCTTTCGCTTTCCCAGTACGTTTCCGATTTCCAGTTTAATACCGAGCCGCGCGTTTTACTGGCTGCAGGAGCGAGATCCGCAACAAGCAAAAGCTTTCGCAGCACAGCTATATCATGCTTTCTTTGCCGAGGATGTCGATATTTCCAAATTGGAAAACACGTTAGCCATCGCCACCACGATGGGGCTAAGCGCGGCAGACTTAGAAGCGGGTATAAATACACCAGCCATTAAAGAAAGACTGAAAGACGAAGTACAAGCAGCGATCGATAAAGGCGTATTCGGCTCGCCGTATTTTATTGTAGATAGCGAGCCGTTTCATGGATCGGACCGGCTTGATCAAGTGGAGAAATGGTTAACTACCGGCGGCTGGTGAAGCTACGGCGCCGTTCATTACAAGTGCACTGTACGCTTTCTAGCGCATCAAAGGTTTGATGCGCTAGTACGTAAGAAACAAGCTGCAGATAGAGACAATAAGAAAAACTTTCACGGAATATTAGACGGGGCCTGCGCTGACGCCTCATCGGCAGAATCCAAGTAATTTCTCAATAGATGAATGAGCAAACCTTGCGATGCGTCTTCCACCATATCCAGCACCCGCTCGAATCCACGCAATCCGCCATAGTATGGGTCCGGTACTTCGCGTTCGGAAAAGCCCTTGCTGAACTCCATAAACAACTTTACCTCGGCCTTACCATCGGTAGGACGGAGGGCCTTTAAGTAGCCTAAATTCTCGCGATCCATCGGAAGCAAGTAATCGAACACTCGAAAATCGTTAGCTTCGACTTTGCGGGCACGAATACATGACAAATCGTAACCACGCGCCGCCGCTATCCTTGCCGCGCGCGGATCAGGAGAAACACCGGTGTGATAACCGTGTGTACCTGCCGAATCGATAGTAATGCGGGCTCCCAAGCGATGTTCCTCAACGAGGCGACGGAAAACACCCTCGGCAGTCGGGGAACGGCAAATGTTACCCATGCAGACGAAGCAGATTGCTACTTTGTTCAATTAAGAAAGCCCTAAGGTTTAAAGTGTGTATCTATCGCCGCCGTCACTGCGCGACCTCTCCATCAAAGGCGGTGAGCAAATCAGGTAATAATCGCGACAACTCCCCCGTCATCAGCGCAAAATCGGCGCCGAATTGTTCTTCAACTGTATCCGCTTGGTATTCGGACTCTTCTTTGACCACATCAAGAAAGTTAATTTTCTTGAGCGCCAAATTTTCCGTCAAAACGAAGGAAACACGATCGTTCCAAGTCAACGCAAGCCGCGTACATTGCTTGCCTTTACCGATATGCCGACCTACCTCTTCCGCATCTAGCGCATGCCGAACATATCGTATTGTAGCCTTTCCCTCGCCGGGCGCTTGTAATTCGGCCTCCAAGTCCACGGAAAAGCCCGGTGGCGCTTCATCACCCGCCAACCAGCCAGTCATGGCAGTGGCCGGCGAAAGATTCACCCGCACGGGCATCGGCGTCAAATCAGTAACCGATTTACGAAACAGCTCGAGCGCTTCGTCAGCTTTATTTGCATTCGCAGAATCGACGATAAGCCAGCCACGGTCGGGATCAATCCAAATTGACGTCGTGCGGCGCACGCTGAAGGCTTGAGGAAGTAATTCTTCGGTCGTACGCTCTTTAATCTCGCGCACTTGTTTGCGACCGGGACGAAAACCCTGCTGCTCCTCCAAATCGGCAATCTTCTCTTTTGCCACTTGATTGACAACCGAGGCTGGCAACAGTTTCTTTTCCGATCCCAATGAGATCAGCATTTGCCGGTTGAGAGAATAAACGAGTCCGCCATCGGGTGCGGCCGCAACCCAGCCAAGGCGTTGCCGTTCGATAGCGCTACAAGGTTGAAGAATATGACGGGATAGTTGATCGGCAAGACTGTCTGCCGTCATCTGACTATCAAGGGGAAAACGGAAAAGCTGAAGATTCTTAAACCACATCGATAAACCAACTTCTACAGACGTTACAGAAATAAAAAAACCCCGGAAGAACCGGGGTTCTTTCAAGCAAATAATGGGAGCTTATTCTGCTCTGATGTTTGCAGCTTGCTTGCCTTTTGGGCCAGCCGTTACTTCGAAAGAAACTTTTTGCCCTTCCTTGAGCGATTTAAAACCGCTGCTTTGAATCGCGGAGAAGTGAGCAAAGAGGTCTTCGCCACCATCGTCCGGAGTAATGAAACCAAATCCTTTTGCATCGTTAAACCATTTAACTTTACCAGTTGCCATTGTCGTTCCCTGTTGAAGGTTGTTTGGAGCATTTGTCCTTACGGCCCGACATCAAGAACGAAACAGCGGCTATTGCCTTTGTACTCACATCTTGAAGCGCGTCGCCACGAAATTTGACACGATAATGGGGCTAGTCGTCAAATAAAAAAACGAATGATCGCGACACACCTGTGGCGAAAAATAGACAGTGAGTATTAACGAATGGTTCCCCATGACTCATGAAAATCGGCGCATATTTCCGAAAAACCTGATACCGATTTTTTTCGATCTTTTACACAGAGGGAAAAATAACCTTGAAACAAAATTACCGAAGCACCAAACTCAGGAAAATCGGAAATCGATCGATGTTGCGTAATACGCCATTCATCACGAAAATAAATTATCGGTTTGGCCTTAACCTAACGGCCAACCAATGGCATTCGGTTAAGGCCTCGCTGACGCACCAAATGAATTCCATCGATTCCTGGGCTTGAATGAAATCCTCGGATAACTTCGATTAGGTCGTATCCGTTGTTTAATTTTAGAAACATTGCGCATTGCTTTATGTAACCATGAACTGATCAATTGCCTGGGCCCCAACACTAAATTTTCCAAATGGCGGCCAACAACGGCTAAACAATTTTTGAAGTTGATTTTGAATGGGCTATCGGCATTTTTTGTACAGGCCGGTTTTTTTTCATCGACGCTTTGTGCGTCATTCGTTTCATGATCCAGGGATGCGCTTTTCCTGGCATCGGTTTCAAAAAGCCTGGCTATATTGGTTAACAAAAAATGTCCGTAGATCTCATGCTTAACACCACGCTCTGTTTGTGAATGAAAGTCTTCTACATCGATAAAATGTTTTGAGATTTTATAGAGTTCTTCAATCCCCCATCGCCCGTGATATAAGTCAGGAAAGCAATCAACAGGGTATTGAGATGAATCAACCAGAGTAGTGGCATACACATACGTTTCATCACCGATTTTATGCTTAATCAACCTAATGACGAAGGTTTTAAAATCCAATGCGTATCCCCGTTTTTTCAAATCGTACTTGACGCTTTGGGACGGATAATAGTTGATGACCGCATCGTTTTTATCACCCTTCCAGAACGCAGCAATTTCGCTGTTGGTGGCGCCGCTCTGCAGGCGAAACACCGCGTGCAGTTTAAGTTCCATCACTCGATATAACATCAGATAGCTAAAGTAGCCTCTATCAAAGATGACCAGATCGCCACTACGTAAATGTTTCAAGTGTTCGATAGCACAGGAACGCTCATCGCCATGGGACACCAACTCAAAATCGTAAACGATCTGCTCTTGCAGGTTATACAAGCAGCTCATGGTGCCATAGGGGTAATGTCGGGTAGTATCTTTAGCCGTTTTATAGCCATGATTGAGCAACCCTCTGGGCGCATTTATTTTTGAGCCATCGATTGCAAATACTTGATGACCTCTCCAGAGAGAGATTTCTCTATGCTTGTGCCAAAGAGAAATCAATTCCGCATTTAATATTTTAAAAATGGTTTCCGGTAACTTTTGTCGCGCTTCACACAACGAAGAGGGCGCAACTGAATTCAGTTGGGGCAGCGTTATCCCTTTTTCTGCACAAGCTTCCCAGAGCTGGCTAAGGTTGCTGCCGTATCCCTGTTTATTTTTACTTAACACCATTTTTAAAATAAAAATGACTAGCCATTTCGTATCCAAGATCCGCTTACGTTTCTGCCAGACTTGGTCCATCTCGCGACAAGATTTCTCGAATAACTCATTTGCTTCTACCCAAAAATACAACGTGGCTTCAGGCTCCATGAAGGCGAAAACTCAATACAATTAGGGAATCCAATTATATTGCGTCTTAACCGAATGCCATTG
>Ga0157374_10001879_pt1 | contig 17641 bp, 19 predicted proteins | sample M25metaG_FD_115308 | JGI IMG/M metagenome (GOLD analysis project Ga0157374, IMG submission 115308) | Miscanthus rhizosphere microbial communities from Kellogg Biological Station, Michigan, USA - M2-5 metaG | ecosystem: Host-associated > Plants > Roots > Rhizosphere > Soil | place: USA: Michigan...
CCACGTCGGCGACGCGATCGACGCCGGCGCCGACTGCCTCGTCACCCCCTGCCCGCTCTGCCACCTCAACCTCGACATGCAGCAGCCCGAGGCGGCAAAGGTCGTCAACCGCGACCTCGGCCTTGCGGTCCTGCACCTCCCCCAGCTGGTCGGCCTGGCGCTCGGCGCCGAGCCTAAGCAGCTTGGGATGAGCAAGCACATCGCCTCGACCGGTTGGGTCGAGGAGCGGCTCGCCGCGGTTCCTGCCTGATCCATTGACCTTAAGCGTGGTGGGCGAGTGAGCCCGGGTCGGCGGACAGCGCTTCGCGCTTGAGTGTCCGGCGACCCGGGCTCACTCGCCCTTCTCGATTCGAAGGTGGATCAGGCGGGAACCGCCCTGGAAAAGCTCGGTGGTGCCTGCTTAGAGCTGGATTGCCGCGATCGCGCTGCCGAACCCGGCGAGGATGCCTGCGAGGGTGATGATCATCGCGTTCTGGAGCCGATCGAAGCGGTTGTCGATGTGGTGCTGCAACGCATCGACGCGATCTCGCACTGCATTGACCTGATCTCGCACCGAGTCGACCTGACCCGAGAGATGGTCGAGGCGATCGTCATTCCAGTTGCTCCTCGCCTGCTCCATGCAAAGGAGGCTAGCGGACAAAATGTTACGGGTGGCGCGCCAATGTGTGAAGGACGAATGGCTTAGCCGGAGCGGGCGAGACCGACGCGGCGGGCTAGCCATTGGGCTCCTACGGTGTCGGTCAGGCCGTGGGCGGCGATTGAGGCGATGATCGCTATTGAGGCTATGTCGAAGATCAGGCTGGCCTCGCCGACGTCTGACTTGAGTACGAAGAGGGCGAAGAGCATTGAGGCGACGCCCTTGGGGCCGAACCAGGACATGAAGAGCTTCTGCGGGCGCGGGATGCCGGTTTTGATGAAGGAGAGCATCACCGCCAGCGGGCGGGCGACGATCAGGGCGAAGACGACGAAGATGACCAGCGGCGGGATGCTGTGGTGGAAACCGGTGGCGACGATCAGGGCGCCGAAGACGAAGAAGGTGAGGACCTGCAGGATCGCGCTGGTGTTCTCGGCGAACTCGACGAAGCCCTCGGGGACGTCGCGCTCGGTCGCCGCCATCGCGATGCCGCAAACGAAGGCGGCAATCAGGCCGTTGCCGATCGTCACTTCGGCGAGGCCGAAGGCGAGGAGGGCGATGCCGACCGCGTAGATCCCCTCGTAGCGAGCGGTGATACCGCCGCCCGGGAGGCGGTGATGGAGGCGGCCGCCGAGCGTGCCGAGACCGACGCCGACCGCGGCCCCGAAGAGCGCCTCACCGACCAGCTTCGCCGCTTCGCCACCGGGATCGCCGCCCGGGCCGGCGAGGACGAGGAAGAAGAGGACGAAGGGCAGGGCGAGGCCGTCGTTGAGGCCGGACTCGAGGTTGAGCGTGTGGCGGACCGAGGCCGGCACGATCCGCGAGGTGACGACCGCAGAGGTGACCACCGGGTCGGTCGGCGAGAGCACCGCTGCCAGCAGCAGCGCCTCGGCCCAGCTCAGGTCGGGGAAGAGCGCCTTGGCGGCGAGCCCGAGCAGCAGCATCGTGATCGGCATCGCGATCACCAGCGCCCGCGCCACAGGGCTCCAGTGCCGCTGCAACAACTCGCGCTCGACGAACATTCCGTCGGAGAAGAGAGTGAGGATCAGCGCCAGCTCGACCAGCTCGACGATCGACTCGCTCCTGGCGTCGATGTCGACCACGCCGGCCGCGGCAAGCACGATCCCCAGCGCTACCGACAGCACCGAAGCCGAGAGCACGGTGCCCTTCATCACCCCCGAGAGCGCCGCGACCAGAGTCAGCAGCCCGCCGAAGATCAAAACCGCGTCGCCAAAGCCGATGCCCATTAAGGGCTATTCGCCGTGATTCAGCAGGTTCCGCTCAATCAACAGCTCTGCGACCTGGACGGCATTGGTGGCGGCGCCCTTGCGCAGGTTGTCGCCTGCCACCCAGAGGTTGAGGGTGCGCTCCTGGCCGGGGTCGCGGCGGATGCGGCCGACTAGGACCTCGTCGCGGCCGGCGGCGTCGATCGCCATCGGGTAGGCGCCGGCGGCTGGGTCGTCGACGACGATCACGCCCGGCGCGTCGGCGAGCAGGGCGCGGCAGTCTTCCGGCGAGAGGTCCTCGCGGGTGCGCACGTTGACCGACTCCGAGTGACCGCTGACCACCGGCACCCGGGCGCAAGTCGCCGAGATCGCCACCTCGTCGCCGATGCCGAGGATCTTGCGCGTCTCCGCCATCACCTTGCGCTCCTCGGTCGTGTAGTCGTCGCCGTCCTTGAAGACCTCGACCTGGGGCAGCACGTTGAAGGCGATCCGGTGCGGATAGATCCGCGGCGACGGAACCTCTTCGCCAGCCAGGACTGCTTTCGACTGCGCCTGCAGCTCCTCGATCGCACGCTGACCGGTGCCCGATACCGCCTGGTAGGTGGATACGACGAGGCGCTCGAGGCCGACGGCGCGGTGGATCGGCGCCAGCGCCATCATCGCCACCATCGTCGTGCAGTTGGGGTTGGCGACGATGCCCTTGTGAGAGTCGGCCGCCTCCGGGTTGACCCCGGCGACGACCAGCGGCACGTCCTCATGCATGCGCCAGTAACTCGTGTTGTCGACGACCACCGCCCCCGCCTCGACCAGCTGCGGCGCCCACTCGGCGCTGACCGCGCCGCCGGCCGACGAGAGCACCACGTCGAGGCCCTGGATCGTCTCCGTGCTCAGCGGCCTGCACTCGATCGCCGCGCCGTTCCAGTCGAGCTTGCGCCCGGCCGAGCGCCCGGAGGCAAAGGGAACGACCTCGGCGGCAGGAAAGTCCCGTTCGGCGAGGACCTCGAGGATGGTCGAGCCGACGGCGCCGGTCGCGCCCAGCACTCCCACCCGGTAGCCGCTCATGAGGAGATCGTCGGGCGGTGTTCGGTGCTGGCCGGGTCTTCGGGTCGCACCGCGTCGGCGCCCAGCTCGAAGGCCTGGTGCAGGGCCCGCACCGCGTCGGCAACGCGATCGGCCGAGATCACGCACGAGATCTTGATCGGCGAGGTGGAGATCATCTCGATGTTGATTTCCTCGCGGCCGAGGACCTCGAAGACCTTGGCGGCGACGCCGGGATGGGAGCGCATTCCCGCGCCGATGATCGAGACCTTGCCGATCCGGTCGTCGGTACGGACTCCCTGGCTGACCTCGCCGAGCGCGGCTAGCGTGTCGGTAGCCGTGGTCAGCTCGGAGCGGTCGATCGTGAAGGAGAGGTCGGCCAGCTCGTCGGGGCGCACCGGCTCGTTCTGGATGATCACGTCGACGTTGATGCCGGCCTCGGCCAGCGCGTTGAAGATTTCGCCGGCGACACCGGGCTCGTCGCGGATGCCGATCAGCGTCACGCGCGCCTCGTCGTCGGTGTGGGTCACGGCTGTTACGAAAGGTTGCTCCACGCTCTCCTGCTCCGCCTCGTCTTCGGTCACGACGAGGGTACCGGGGCCGTCCTCGAAGCTGCTGCGGCAGTGGATGCGGACGCCGTGGTTGCGCGCGTACTCGACCGAGCGCAGCTGCAGCACGCGGGCTCCGGAGGCCGCCATCTCCAACATCTCCTCGTAAGAGGCATGCGTCAGCTTGCGGGCATCGGGGACGATCCGCGGGTCGGCGCTGAAGACGCCGGCGACGTCGGTGTAGATCTCGCAGACGTCGGCGCCCAGGGCCGCCGCCAACGCCACCGCGGTGGTGTCGGAGCCGCCGCGCCCGAGCGTAGTCACGTCCTGGCTGTCGGTCGAAACGCCCTGGAAGCCCGCGACCAGCACGATCCTGTCCTCGCCTAGTGCCTCGCGGATGCGGTCGGCGCGGACGTCGATGATCCGCGCCTTGGTGTGGGAGGAGTCGGTGACGATCCCGGCCTGGGAGCCGGTCAGCGAGATCGCCTTGTGGTCCATGTCGTGGATCGCCATAGCGCAGAGCGCGCAGGAGATCCGCTCGCCGGTGGAGAGCAGCATGTCCATCTCACGCGAGTCGGGGCGATCGGAGATCTCCAGCGCCTGGGCGACCAGCTCGTCGGTGGTCTTACCCCGCGCCGAGAGCACCGCGACGGCCCGGTTGCCGGCTTCGCGCGCAGCGACGATCCGCCGCGCCGCGCGCTTGATCTGCTCGGCGCCGGCAACCGACGTGCCGCCGAACTTCATCACCACCGTCTTCGAACCGTCTATGGCCATAGAACACTGAGGATAGTCACAGCGAAACCCCCAGACCTGGTCGCAGAGTGGCCTAGCGGAGACGTGGTGCTACTCGGAGCCGCCGAGGTTGCCGAGCATCGCGTGCTCGGCCATGCGGATCAGGCCGAGGGCCATGTGGGGGCGCATGTCGCTGGTCCGCACGCGGACGTGTGAGCCGTGGGGGCCGACCACCTCGACGATCGTGCAGACGTCGCCGATCTGGCAATCCTCGCCGTAGTCGGCTTCCAGAGCCTCCATCTGCGCGGTCACCACCTGGCCCATCTTGCTTTGGTCGATCGGCATTGCCCATGGAGACTACATGTGAGCCAGATCACACTTGCAGATATATCGGATCGATATATTCATCGCCGATGGAGCTGAGCCCGACCGCCTACGTGATCCTCGGCATGATCAGCCGCGAACCGCGCTCCGGTTATGAGATCAAGGCACTGGTCGACGACACGACCCGATTCTTCTGGGCGGCCAGCTACGGGCAGATCTATCCAGAGCTGAAACGGCTCTCCGAGGCGGGGCTGGTCGAAGGCAGCGACGTCCCCCGCGGCGAGCGCAAGCGGACCGTCTACGCGATCACCGAGGACGGTGAGCGCGAGCTCAAGGACTGGCTGAGCCAACCGCCGCAGACCGTGGAGATGCGCGAAGAAGGGTTGCTGAAATTGTTCTTCGCCGGTGTGCTGCCGCCGGAGCAGGCCGCCGAGACGCTGCGCTCGATGCGCGAGTACCGCCTCGGCATCGCCGCCCGCCTGCGCGCGATGGAGCCGGGCGCGGAAGAAAAGCTGGAGCAGGACGACCCCTACCCGCTGATGGTCCTGCAGGGGGGAATCGAGTTCAACGAGTGGTTCGCCGACTGGTGCGAGCGGATGGAGGCCCGCCTCCTCGACCCCGCTCCCCGCGAAAGGAGCAAATGATGTTTGACGCCCTCGCCCGCCTCGCCGACGGCCACGCCCGCCGAACTGGAATTCTCGCGATCCTCTTCTTTCTCATCGCCGGGGCCGTCGGCGGCGGAGTCGCCAGCCGGCTGGATCCGTATGGCGCCGACGATCCGGCGACCGAGACGGTCGAATCGAGGGAACGCCTGCACGATGCCGGCCTGCGGATCCCGGCCGTGCTGGCGGTCGTCAAGGACGCCCCGGTCGCCGCGCCGGCGACGCGGGCGCGGGTCGAGGCGCTCGAGCGCAGCCTGCGCAGGCGCAGCGACGTCAAGTCGGTCACCGGCTACTACGACACCCACTCCCCCGTCTTCGTCTCCAAAGACGGGCGCTCAACGTACTTCGCGGTCTCGCTGAAGACGTTCGACGATAAGGAGTGGCAGGAAACCGGCGCCGACATCGCCGACGAACTGTCGAGGCAGCCCGGCGTGATCGTCGGCGGCGCCGCGGTTGCCCAAGAGCAGGTCAACAAGCAGGTGGAGAAGGACCTGCGGATGGCGGAGATGCTCGCCTTCCCGCTGCTCTTCCTGCTCTCCTTCCTCTTCTTCCGCAGCCTCGTCGCCTCGGTGCTGCCGCTGATGATCGGCGGCCTGGCGATCGTCGGCACCTTCCTCATCCTCCGCATCGCCAGCGAAGTCGGCTCGATCTCGATCTTCGCCCTCAACCTGACTACGGCGCTCGGGCTCGGGCTGTCGATCGACTACAGCCTCTTCGTCGTCTCCCGCTACCGCGAGGAGATCGCCGTGGACGGACCGGGTCTGCCGGCGATGCGACGCGTGCTTGCGACCGCCGGGCGCACGGTGTTCTTCTCCTCGCTGACGGTCAGCGCGGCGCTCGCCTCACTGCTCGTCTTCCCCCAGCGCTTCCTCTACTCGATGGGCCTGGGTGGCGCGCTTGTCGCGCTGTTCGCGGCGTTGATCTCGCTCACCGTGCTGCCCGCGGTGCTGACCCTGCTCGGCACCAGGGTCAACTCGCTGGCGCCGCGCTTCCTGCAGCGCCGCGCCGAGGCCGACGCCCGACCCGACGAGAGCGGCTTCTGGTACCGGCTCTCCCGCTTCGTCATGCGCAGGCCGGTGCCGGTGGCGACGATCAGCGCCGCCCTGCTGATCGTCATGGGCATCCCCTTCTTCAACATCAAGTTCGACACCGTCGACCCGACCGTCCTGCCGACCTCGGCCAGCGCTCGCCAGGCCTACGAGACGGTCCGTCACGAGTTCCCGCCCTACCGCGAAACGCGAATCTGGATCGACGTCGAGGGCGGCGGCCCCGGGGCGGCGGCGCGCTTTGCGGCGCAGGTACGCGAGGTCGACGGCGTCGCCGAAGTCAACCCGCCGCAGCCACTTCGAGGCGACGTGACGGCACTCCAGGTCGTCTCGGCTCACCCCTTCGTCTCCGAGGCCAGCCAGACGACCGTGAAACAGATTCGCGATCTGCAACCACCGCCCGGAACCACCGCACTGGTCGGCGGCGCGACGGCCGACTTCGTCGACCTGCAGAGCAGCCTGGTGAGCCACCTGCCGACCGTGCTGGCGATCATCGTCGTCGCGACGCTGACGATCCTCTTCCTGATGACCGGCTCGGTGATCCTGCCGATCAAGTCGCTGCTGATGAACTTCCTCAACCTCAGCGCCGTCTTCGGCCTGCTGGTGCTGATCTTCCAGGACGGGCGCCTGGAGGGCTTCCTCGACTACAGCAGCCCCGGGGCCATCGAGCAGACGATGCCGATCCTGCTCTTCGCCGTCGCCTTCGGCCTCTCCACCGACTACGCCGTCTTCCTGCTCTCGCGGATCAAAGAGGCGCGCGACAACGGCGCTTCGGACTCGGAGTGCGTGGCGATCGGCCTCGAGCGCACCGGCCGCATCGTCACCGCCGCGGCCTTGCTCTTCGCCGTGGCGATGTTCGCCTTCGCCACCTCGCAGATCATCTTCATCAAGGAGAACGGCGTCGGCACCGCCCTGGCCGTCCTGATCGACGCCAGCATCGTCCGCGCCCTGCTCGTGCCGTCGCTGATGGAGCTGCTCGGCAAATGGAACTGGTGGGCGCCGAAGCCGCTGCGGCGCTTGCACGAACGGTTCGGGATCAGCGAGAGCGCGCTGCCGAAGCCCGAGGGCGCCTAGCTCCGCTCTTCTTGGTGGGCTTGGGCACGAGGTCGCCCTGGGCCGCTTTCGCGTCGTCGGCGCCGCCGGTCCGCTCGTCGCTTGCCAGTCCCGTTAGTGCAAGCGAGCCGTCTGGGCCGATCGTCGCCGTCGCCAAAACCGACTGGCCCAGCTTCAGTCCCACCGTGTCGATCGTCGCCGGCACGGTAAAGACGAGGCCATGCTGGCTCTCGCCGATATCGTCGGCGGAAAGGAGCAACTGGCCGGAGGCCGGGCAGAGGGACTCGACAACTCCGGCGAAGTCGCCGTAAGTGAAGGGCGCGCCCTGGAGTTTGAGCTGACGCTGCCAAAGGATGGCGCTGGGTTGGATCGCTGGTGGAGGTGGCAGGGCTGGGTCGAGGGCACAGCTGGGTGCGGCCGGGGCTGGAGTCGGTTCGGGAGTTGGCGCCGGTGGGGCGGGGGGCACTTCAACCGGCGGGAGCGGCGGTGGGGCGGGTTCGGCGGGAGGAACCGGTTCGGCAGCCGGGATCGGGGACGTCGGCAGCTCCGACGCCGAAGCCGCCGCGGACGGCAGCTTTTCGATCTCGACCGCGATGTTGGCGAAGACACCGAGCGCCGGCAGGGCGGGAGCCGCGCCGGTGGGGTCGGGGTGAACGTGAACGAGAACCGAGGCTCCCCGTTTCGAGACGGTGTAGGCGGGCGCGGTCGGGGTGGGATCGACGTAGGTGACGACGCCGCTGAAGGTCGCCCGGTTCGTCAGGGCCGACTTCGTCCGCGCGCCGGCTTCGGCGAAGGTCCCGTTGGCTAGCAGACGAACCGGCACGCTCACCTTTGCCCCCGGCTGCGGCGGTTTCGCGGCGTGGACTACATCGAGCGTGCCCGCCGGCTCGGCGATCGTGTAGCTGGCGGCCGCCGGGTTGACATGCAGGACGATCCCGGCAAGCGTCTCCGCTTCCGTATCGGGCTCTTCTGCCGCGGGGGCCGATTCGTGCGAGGCCGGGGGCGGCGTGGCTTCGGTTGCTTCCGGTTCACCTTCGGAGGAGACGACCGGGACAAACGGAGGAGGCGCCGATTCCGCCGCCGGAATCGAGCTTTCCCCGCCGCCCCCATCGCTGACACCGGCGCTCGGCGAAGGGCTCCCGCCTTCGCTTTCGCCGCTATCCGTACCCCCGCTGAAAGCCGGGATTTCGATGATCTGCGCGGCCCCGGTGGCAAACGTTCCCGCCGCACCCGGCCCGATCGCGACGCCGACGAAGAGCCCGAAGCCGAGCGCCACGGCGGAGAGCGGCGCCGCCCAGCGCCGATCGGTGACCGGCAGCGCCGCCCATTTCAGCAGCCGGCGGTAGCCGGTCATTCGCCGGCCACCGTGCCCACCGCGCCCCGATCCATCAGGTCCTTGCCGCACTGCCAGCAGAAGACCGAACCGCGCGCGTAGAGGGCGCCGCACGAACCGCAAGCGCCGGCGGCGCCTGCCTGGTCGAGCTTCAGCATCCGTTCGACCTCGGCCAGCTCGGCGTCGACCTGCTGCAGCTTCGCCGCCTGCTTGGTCAGGACGTCGAGCCTGAAGTGATCGCGACTGGCCATCTCATAGGTGAGGCCGCCGAGATCCCACTGCAGCTCGGTCAGTTCGCGGCTGAGGCGGTCGCGGCGTTTTTCCAGATCGCCGCTCATTCGATCGTTTCCGCCGCGCCGCCGCCACCCGGCGCCTTCGAGTTGTCGATCGGAGGGGGCGCGCCTGGCGTGGCGATTTTGTCGGGCAGTTTTTTGATCGCGTTCTCGTAGCTTTCGCCGCTTTGGCTATTGAGGCTTTCGAGGTCGTCGGTGGTGGCCTGGACGGTCGCCTTGCTGCTGTCTGCGGCGCTGCCGGTGAGGCCGCCGGCGACGGCCTTGGCGCCGGTTCCTCCTCCCTTCGACTTCTTTGCCTCCTTCGGCTTCGCCGCCGCCGTCTTCGCTTCTTCCGGTTCGGCCGCGCTCGCGGCGCCAGCGGATTCGCCGCCGACCTTGACGATCGGCGCCGGAGCGGCGCTGGGTGAGCTGTTCCCCTTGCCGATCAGCACGCCGACCAGCAGCATCAGCCCGAGCACGGCGATCCCTCCCACCGCAGCCAGCGGGGCGTAATCGCGCTCTGCTTTGGCCGGCTCGGAGCGCGCCGGCGGCGCGCTCCGCGGCACCTCGGCCGCGTCTTGCTCCTCAGTGGCGCCGATCATCCGCTGGAAGTCGACCCGGGGCTCGGCCCGGCGCCTGCCGCAATTGAGGCAGTAGCGCTGATCCGCCGCCAGCGGGGCCCCGCACTCCTGGCACGGTTCTCCCTGTTCGCCGAACACCGGCGCCTGTTGGTCTACTACGTCCGCCATGCGTTCCTCCTATTCGGACCCGCTGCCGGGAAGGGTCGGGAATTCGGTCAATTCGAGCTCGGCCCCGGTCGGGTCGCCGATGAAAAAGATGTCGTAGTGCAGGGGTTTCGTGCCAGCCTTCAGGTGCTCGATCGCGCCCCGCCCCGCCGCCACGACCCTGCCTCCACTGCGACCGACCGCGTAGAGCAGCAGCCGATCCTGGTCCTCGCCGGTCTTGTTTACGACCGTGCCGGTTGCCTCGATGCCGGAAACCGGGTCTCCCTCGATCTTGGGCGCGGAGACCTCGATCTCGGGCATCGCACCCGAGTAGGAGTCGCTGCTGGCCCCGACCTTGACCTTCACCGAGTTCGGCTTGCCACTTGCAAGCACTTGGTCGTTTACCCACTCGACGTCGCCACCGGCGGGGATGTAGGGCACCGCGGCAAGCGCCGGCTCGATCCCGGGAATCGCGTTGGTGTAGACGCTCTTCCCCTTCGCGTCGAGCACGTTGACGAGGATTGGCACTTCGACCAGGTTCTCCTCGGAGCTGTTGTGGAGACCAACTACGACGGCACTGCCGTTCGGGTCGCTGAGCACCGTCGCCGAGGTCACCTTCACCTCCGTGCTCTCCTTCTCGATCTTCACCCCCGAATCGACGAGCAGCGTCTTCGCGCCCTCCTTTTCCAGCTCGGCGCTGCGGCTCTGGGTCGACTGGCAGGCTGCCAAGCTCGACGCCAGGAGCAGGGCAAGGCCGGTGGCCGCGAGCGGGCGGGCCCTCAACCGAACCCTCCGCTGACGTACTCGCGGGTGCGCTCGGCCACCGGCGAGCCGAAGACCCGCTCGGCCTCGCCGTACTCGATCAAGTCACCGAGGTACATGAAGGCGACGTGATCGGCGACCCGCTGGGCCTGCTGGAGATTGTGGGTGACGATCACGATCGCGATCTCCGAACGCAAGGAGACGATCGTCTCCTCGATCACCTGGGTCGAGATCGGGTCAAGCGCCGAGCAGGGCTCGTCGAGCAACAGCACCTCGGGCTCGACCGCCAGCGAGCGGGCGATGCAGAGCCGCTGCTGCTGACCACCGGAGAGCGCCAGCGCCGGATGGTCGAGGTTGTCCTTGACCTCCTCGAAGAGGCCGGCTCGCTGCAGGGCCTGGATCACCACCGGCTCCAGTGCGCGCTTCGAGGGTTTCTTCGAGCCGCGCTCGCGCAGGCCGTAGGCGACGTTGTCGAAGATGCTCATCGGAAACGGGTTCGGCTGCTGGAAGAGCATCCCGACCCGGCGGCGCAGGTGGGTGACGTCGAAGAGGTCGACGTCCTCGCCGTCGAGCAGGATCCGGCCGCCGCGGTTCGCCGCCGGGGTCAAGTCGACGAGGCGGTTGAGCGAGCGCAGCAGGGTCGTCTTGCCGCAGCCGGAGGGCCCGATCAGCGCCAGCACCTCGCCCCGGCGCACCGACAGCGAAACCTGGTTGACCGCGAGCTTCTGCCCGTAGGCGATGCTCAGCGCCTCGGTCCGCATCCGCTCCAGCGGCGCCGTCTCTGCGCGCGGCATCCGTTTCGGCAGCGCGGCGACCGCGGCGGGAACGACGTGACCGTTGCCCCCTGCAGGCGGCTGGGCGACGGTCGGTGGCTCTTCGACCGCGATCCGGCGCACCGGTGGCGGCAGTTGCGCGGCGACGGCCAACGGCTCGCGCAGCGGGTCGACGCCCTCCTCCTCGGCTCGGCTCAGCGGGTCCATGTCGGCTCCTTTCGGCGCGCGATCATGTCGACCGCGAAGTTGAGGAAGATGACGATCACGAGCAGCACGAATGCAGCCGCGTAAGCCTTCTGCGGTGCACCGCCCTCGCCGGCCGGTGAGTTGTTGTAGACGTAGGTCGTCAGGGTGCTGCCGGTTCCCTTCAGCACGCCCAAGACCGGCGTTCCGTTCTCAGGCTGGATCTGCTGCGAGGCGCCGAGCAGGATCACGACGATCGCCGTGTCGCCGACGATCCGCCCCATCCCCAAGGTGACCCCCGTCCCGATTCCCCGCCGCGAAGCGGGCAGCAGCACGCGGCGGATGGTCGCGATTTTGTCCTTGCCGAGGGCGTAGGAGGCCTCGCGGACGTGGCTGGGGATCGACTGCAGCGCCTCGCGGGTCGAGCCGACGATCAGCGGCAGCGCGATCAGCGCCATCATCGCCCCGGCGGTGAAGAAGGAGCGGCCGAAGACGGCGTTGCCTTCGGCGGTGAAGGAGAGGAAGCCGAAGACGCTCTGCTGGAAGACCAACAGGCCGAAGATCGCCAGCACGATGCTGGGCGTGCCGGCGACGATCTCGACCCCCGACTCAACCGCCCGCGCCAACCAGGAGGGACGCGCGTACTCCGAAAGCCAAACGGCGATCCCGACCCCGATCGGAGCGGCGATCGCGGTGCCGAGGATGGTGAGGATGACCGTGCCCTCGATCGGGTCGAGGAAGCCACCCGATTTGGTCTGGTCGAGGCTGGGCAGCGGATGGCTGGTCAGCAGGCTGAAGCTGAGGTACTGGAGCCCGCGGAAGAGCATGTAGAAGACGATCGCCGCGGCGAGGACGCAGAGCAGGATGCCCGCCGCCCAAGCCAGCCCGACGCCGATCTTGTCGCCGCGGCTCCACGATTCCTCACCGTGGTGGTGGGACAGGCCGGGGGGCGATGCTGCGGTCGGCGCCGGCGCGTGGGCGTGGGCGTGCGTGCTCAAGCCCTCACCTGGCCTGCAGCGTGTATTTGCGCATCGACTGGCGGGCGGCCCAGCCGGCGAAGGAGAGGAAGAAGCTGGAGATGAGCAGAACCGCGGCGAAGGCGTAGATCGTCTGCCCGAAGGGCTTTACCGAGAGTCCCTCGGCGTTGTCGACGATCGTCGCCGCCAGCGTCCGCGCCGGCTCGAAGATGAAGGTGGTGCCATCGAGGGGGTTGGGGGCGAACCCGACCGAGCCCGAGACCATCGAGAGCATGATCGCCTCGCCAAGGGCGCGCGCCGTAGCCAGGACAGCCGCGGCGACGATCGCCGGCCGCGCCGCTCGTAGGCCGACCGTGCGCAGGGCGCGCCAGCGGTTGACGCCAAGCGCCGCCGCCCCCTCGGTCCAGTTGCGCGGCACCGAGCGCAACGCGTCGGTGGTGATCGCGACCATGATCGGCGTGATCATCACGGTCAGCACCAGGACGCCGACCAGCACGCTCGTGCCGTCGAGTTGGATCACGTAGCGGACCGAGTCCTTTTCGGCGCCGGAGATCACCTGGTTGCCGACGAAGGGGACGAGGACGAGGATCCCGATCAAGCCGTAGACCACCGAGGGCACCGCGGCCAGCAGGCGGATGACCGGCTGCATCAGGCGCTGCATCGCGAGCGGAGCGAACTCGACGATGAACATCGCCGAGAGCAACGAGATCGCGGTCGAGAGCAGCAGCGCGCCGCCGGTGATCAGGGCCGTCGCGTAGAGCAGCGGCCAAGCGTGCATCGTGTAGACGTAGTCGCTCGGGTTGGCCGGCGAGTTGAAGATGTTGGCCAGCTGCTCGTCGACGTTCCCCCCGCCCCCAAACCAGGCGAGCCCGTTGTGGGCGAACGAGGGCCAAGCCTTCGAGAAAACGAAGACGATCATGAAGCCGATCAGCAGCAGGACCGCGGACGCCAGCGCGCCGAGAGCTAGCTCGGCGCGCTGGTCGGTGCGGTCTACTGGCTTCGCGTTATGCGAGCCGTTGACGCTCATCTAGGTCAGCGGAACCCACTGGGTGCCGATGATTTTGCTGGCGTCTTTGCTGTGGGTGATCCAGTTGATCCATTTCGCGGTGGCGCCGGTCGGAGCTCCGCGGGTAACCATGTAGAGGTTGCGCACGCCGCCGTACTGGCCCGACTTGGCGTTGCGCAGGTTGCATTCGACACCCTTGTAGGGAATCGTGTGCACGTTTTTGGTGAATGCCAGGGAGACGTAGCCGATCCCGCCCGGGTCGGCGGCAACGGACTGTTCGACCAAGCCGTTGGAACCCTTCTGACTGGCGCCGCTGAAGACTTTCGTGCTGCCCATGAAGATCTTCAGGAAGGCGTCCTGAGTGCCGGATGCCGCGGTCCTCGTGTAGAGGTCGATCGTGCCGGTCTGGGTCGAGCCCGGCACCTGACTCCAACTGCGAACGCTGCCGCCGAAGATGGCCTGGATGCCGGCTTGATCGAGACCGGGGAGCGGATTGGCTTTGTTACTGACCAGGCAAAGCGCGTCGTGAGCAATTGTGTTGAACACGAGGCCGCCCGGATCGGAGGGCTTGGGATCGCGTGAGGAGTTGCCGATCGTCACTCGACCAGCGGCAACGTCGGCGACGCCGATGTCAGAGCCGCCCTGGAGCAGCTTGAAGCTGACGCAGCGATCGCAGACCTGCAGGTACTTGCGAGCGAGCAGTGCCGCCAGCGGCGCCACCGTGGTGGACCCGCTCATCGTGATCGTCGTCTTGGCCGAGGCCACAGCGGGTGCCGCGGCGGGAACCGCGGCGACTATTGCCAGGGCGGAGAAGAGCCCGACCCGGCGCAGTCGATTTCTCATCGACGTGACTCCTTTCGAGTAGTCGCTACTGAGATTGGTTGCGTTCGGGTTGGGCATCAAGCGCTTGCCCGGTGATGCCTCTTGGTGGCTTTCACAGGCGTGGCTTTACTGCAGTCGGGCCCCTTGAGACGGAAGGGCTGGGTGACCGCGGTGAACGGTTTGTTGGTGACGGAGTCGAACTGGGTCACCGTGGCGCTGACCCAAACCTTGAACTTGTCCGACTTCGCTTTTGCTACTTCACACGGGTCCCGGCTGATGGCGAACTCGCCGGACATCGCGTTGCCATAGTTACTGACGCCCTTGCAGCCGAAGCCCGAGCTCGGGAACGGACCTTCACACCCGAACGCTTCGTTGGTCGCTTCGCCAGTGTTGATGTCGAGGACCAGCACCTCGGTGCTGAAGAAATCGACCTGGCGAGAGGAGACGATCGAGTAACCCGTGACCTGGGAGTTGCAGTTGAACTTGTAGCTCAAACCGCCGGGCGGTTCGATGCCGGGGATTTCGTTGTTCAGCTCGAGGCTGCCGCCGCAAAGCGGGGCTTCGGCCGCAACCGCTCCTCCCGGCAGGCTGAGTGCGCCAACGCACCCTGCGGCGGCCGCGAGGGCCGCGATTGTCACCCGCGCACGGTGCAGCGGATGCCTGCTTCTTCTCTTGATCACCTAACGGACTCCTTGCGTCTTGCGGTTTACGTCCCGCCGGACGCGGGCCGCTCACAGAGTTCGGCCGCAGTCTCGGGGCACACGGACGCACACATGTTGCGATCCGGTATAGGGGTCGTAAAAAAGGTGTGACAGAGATGTAACAGTCAGCCCCGCCCTCAGGCACGCGATGTGCGTGTGTGTGGAGGGTGGGCTGGTGCTGCTAGGCGAAAGCCTGGGAAGCGCGGCGACGCAGGTCTGCGTTGAGCATCCCTGTCACCGCGCTCGGGGTGGTACCCGCGGAGGGAACCGCGTCGCCGAGCAGTCCGCTGGCCCGAAAGCCGTATAGGGGCGCGTCGAAACCGACCTCGCGGATCTTGCGGACCAGGTTGACGGCGCTGGGAGTATCGGCGCCGGGGCCGCAGAGCACGATCGCGGTCGGGTCGAGGGCGCGCAGGGCGCGCTCGAGCCGCTCGTCGCCGAGCTCGTTGGAGAGCATCAGGACGCGGAAGCCGGCGCGGCGCAGGGTCAGGTCGAGCGCCTGCGCGTGGACCGCCTCGGCGTCGGAGCCCTGGCTGGAGTCGAGCAGCAGGATGCCGGCGGGGCGAGACGCGGCGGAGGCGAGGCGGCGGGCGCCGTGCAGCCAACCGGTGGCCCAGCGCGAGGCGAACTCCAGCTCGGCCTCGCGATCGGGGTCGGCGGCGAGCTGGTCGACGGCGGGAAGGAGCATCTCCTCCACCGTGCGCTCCAGCGGGCGCAGCGCCAGGCTCTCCTCGACCGCGCGGTTGGCGGCCTCCTCATCGAAGCTTTCCAGGGCCACCACGAGGTTGCCGCCGCTGGCCGGCGCCGCCTGGCGCTGGCGGGCAAGCTCGATCGCCGAGGAGATGTTGCCGGTCTGGGCGAGGGCGTCGCGCAGCGTCTGCAGCTCGACCAGCTCGTAGTTACGGTGGTTGCCCTCGGTGCGCTTCGGCAGCGGGTAGCCGTAGCGGCGCTCCCAGCTGCGCAGGGTGTTGGGGCTGACCCCCAGCACTTCGGCAGCGGCGTTGGTTCTTATTCCTGGCATCTCAGTGGTCCCTTTGGTTGCCCAGCACTATTCGCTGGACATCGGCATCTTCCCAGGAGAAATCCAGGTTTACGCAAGTTATGGACAGATTTCGCGAATCTGTCAGCGATCTTGCAAAGCGCCGACGCCTACCGGCTGCCCCACCGCACGGGCTCGCCACATCGCCTCGTCAGCCTTCTGCAGCAGGTTCTCGGCGTCGCTGCCGTGATCGGGGCAGGCGACGACGCCGGCCGAGACGCCGATCCGCAGCCCTCCCGCAGCCTCGAGCTCGTCGAGCAGGCGCAGCAGGCGCTCGGCCATCTGCACGCCCTCGACCGTGGTCAGGTTCGGAGCGAGGACGCAGAGCGCGTCCTCCTCGAGCCGGAAGGTCTCGTCGACGATGCGGACGCTCTCGCGCAGGGCCGCGCCGACCACGGCCAGCATCGTCTCCTGGTTACCGGCGCCTTCGCCCCCGCGGACCCCAGGCCCGTCGACGTCGAAGACGACGAGGCCGAACGGATGCCCGTAGCGCTTGTTGGTCTCGATCAGCTGGTCGAGACGACGGCGCATGTGGCCGGGCTGGAAGAGGCTTGTGTGGGATTCGACCTGCGGCGCCGGCGCGGGTCGGTCGCATACCGCGGCCACCGCCGTCGCCGTCACCGAGCCGAACTCCTCGGCCAGCTTCTGTGCCGCGTCCGCGAACGGCTCGGGGTCGCCACCGCGCATCTGCTCACGCAGCGTCGCCAGCAGGGCCGCCTGCAGCGAGGAGACCTCGCGGGCGACCTGCCCGGCTGAAGATCCGCCTGCTGCGCCGTTGCTCGTCGGGCTCTCGGTAACCACGTTTAGGACCATCTCGAAAGCAACGGACGTTAGGAGCGCGAAATCACGCTAATTGCGGGGTGACAAACGTCTAGGCACTTTGTCCGCACCGCCAACCGCGCGGTGCAACGTTTTGTCCGGGTCATAGACGGACAGCGCGTCGCAGCTCGGCTCAGTCGAGGCTGCGGCGGCCGGCGAAGGCCTTGCCCAGGGTGACCTCGTCGGCATGCTCGAGGTCGGCGCCGACCGGGAGGCCGCTCGCCAGGCGGGTTACGGACACTTGTCCGCGAAGCCGTTCGGCAATGTGCAGCGCCGTCGCCTCGCCGGTGGTGGTCGGGTTGGTGGCGAGGACCACCTCGCTGATGTCTCCGTCGGCGACCCGGCGCAGCAGCTCGGCGATCTTCAGGTCCTCGGCGTCGACCCCGTCGATCGGCGAGAGCGCGCCGCCGAGCACGTGGTAGAGGCCGCGGTACTCGTGGGTGCGCTCGATCGGGATCACGTCGGCGGGCTCCTCGACCACGCAGATCGTCGAACGATCCCGGTTGGGGTCGGCGCAGATGCGGCAGCGCGGCCCCTCGGAGAGGTTGAAGCACTCCTCGCAGAGGCCGACCTTCTCCTTCACCTCGACGATCGCCGCCGAGAGCGCCGCCGCCTCTTCGTCGGGGGCGCGAAGGATGTGAAAGGCGAGGCGCTGCGCGGTGCGCTGGCCGATCCCCGGCAGTCGCGAGAGCTCCGCGACGAGGCGGGCCAGCGGCGCCGGACCCTCGGCGCTCACATTCCGGGCAGGCCGCCGAGGCCGCCCGTGATCCCGCCCATCTTCGACTCGGCCACTGCCTGGGCGGCGCGGAATCCCTCGTTGACGGCCGCCTGCACCATCTCGGCGAGCAGCTCGGCCTCCCCGGGGTCGATCGCCTCGGGGTCGATGACGATCTCGCGCAGGGTCAGGTCGCCGCCGACCTTGACCTTGACCATGCCGCCGCCGGCGCTGGCCTCGACGACCTCGTC